>Ga0209427_10005532_pt1 | contig 14500 bp, 10 predicted proteins | sample DeeMarSWOR136_30_FD_187465 | JGI IMG/M metagenome (GOLD analysis project Ga0209427, IMG submission 187465) | Marine sediment microbial communities from White Oak River estuary, North Carolina - WOR-1-36_30 (SPAdes) (version 2) | ecosystem: Environmental > Aquatic > Marine > Intertidal zone >... | reverse complement strand
CGCCCCCTATGCCTGAGGTAGGAAACCAGTCCAACCGGACGGCGAAGACCATCACAAGCATTATCGCTACCCAGAACTGAGGCATTGACATTCCTATGAAAGCAAATAGCCTGCTCAAGTTATCAGGCCATCTGTTTACCTTGATGGCCCCTATTATGCCCAGGATGAGACCGATGGGGAAGCCAATAATAGTGGCCGGTATTGCCAGTAGTAGGGTATTAGGTAACCTTGATAGCCAGAGCTGAAAGGCTGGTATACGCCACCTCAAGGACTGGCCGAAGTCCCCCTGTAGTACACCGGAGACATAACGATAGAATTGAACAGGAAGGGGCTCGTGGAGGCCTAACTGTATTCTTATTTGTTCGATGTCCTCAGGAGTGGCTTCAGGAGGTGCCATCAATAGAGCCGGGTCACCAACGAGGCGGACTGATATGAAGACAATAAACATGACGATAAAAAGAGTGATAACCGCCTGGATAAGACGAAATATGATGTATCGCCACATATTATTGCCTGATTGCGTACATTACGTAACTGTCCTGTTCACTTACCGGCTTTCTGGTGGTAGTTCCTCTTGTCTGAAAAAATTAAGGCGTGTAAATCATCTCATGATATATCACACGCCTTGTGCAGTCAAGCCCACTTTTAAGGCTATGACCTCCAGTTCTTTGATTGCTTTTTCTCGTGCTTCATAAACGCCAAATGCCCGACATCATGACGAAGACTGCTGGTACCCATGTTATCAGTCCTAGGACGATAAGGGGCCAAATGACTGGATTGGTGAGAATGCCTTTAAAAATTAGTACGGCCCCGACAATCTCAAGTATTATGCCGATAAGTAGTGTCCTGTTCATTTGCCTTACTTCTATCTATGCCATATTGAATTCACGCTTTCGTTTGCTTCTGCACCACTTCCGCTATTGTCCCCTGTAAATTCACAATCTCTCGGAATAATTGAGATTTGTAGTATACACTTAACAAAAAAAGGAAGTCAAGAATCCCATTAATGTATGTATTTATTGGAGCGAACCTTATACCCACTCACCCCCTTAAGAGTAAGAGATGGAGGGAAAATTCACCGCTCAATACTTATCCTGAGTAAAGCCGAATGATAAGAGGTCAAGGGGAGTTATGAAGGATAGACCGTTTAGAGCTTTGTTTTGATTAAATAATGATTGATATTCAAGATTAGTTTGTTATTTGTCTTTTAACATTTCAAATTTGTATGGTCTTTAGATTTTGGGATTTGGAATTTCGCACTGATATTGCCACGTACCGATAAATCGTGACTGGCAATGACGAGAAGTGGGTGGGGACAAGCCCCGCCCTAAAATACCCCTCTTAAGATAAGAGGGGCAAGAGGAGTTATGAAGAATGCTACCGGTGCCGAGCAAGGCAACAACATGATGCCCGTTGAAATAACCCCCCTTTATCCCCCCTTATTTTAAGGGGGGACATTGAAGGAAAGATTCAATAAAACAAGAGCCGAGGCCGAGCCCCGGCTCTCGTCACACCTATCAGCCAGGTGCTAAGAATGCGTACCCTTAAAGATATTCCTCCATTGTGACATACATAAAGTTCTGGTCAAGCTCACCACCCGGCCAGGGCTGCCAATCCTCGATTGTGTCATTGGTATAACCATAGGCTCCGTGTACAGCCCACAACACTATTTGACAATCCAGCTCCCAAAAAACATCCTCGGCTGCCTGACATGCAAGGGTATACGCCTCTAAGTCGGGGGCCGCAACCTGCGCGTCATACGCTGCCGCAATCTCTGGGCTGTTTCTGGTTCCTTGAGCTCCCCAGTCATAGACCAGTTGCCCGATGTCGAAGTAGGAGGATCCACCCCACCAGGGCTGGTGAATGTAACCCATGCCACGATGCTGCTCAGTCCAGAGCATTGTTGCCCAGGTCGTTGGTTCAATCCCTGTGGCCTCTGCTCTTATCCCTACGTCAACCAGGGAAGCTATGACGGCCTCAGATTCCGCTGCACGGTCCAGAGGATAGGAAAAAACGGTATCGAAGCCATCGGGGTAGCCGGCTTCCTCAAGAAGCCTCTGGGCCTCGTCCGGGTCATAGGTGTCGGGTTCCCTGTACCTATATGCAACGTGGTAGGGAGGATAAAAGCTTCCCCAGGGCTCAAAAGTACCAGAAAAGACATTCTCGGCGATACCTTCCCGGTCTATAGCCAGGCTGACGGCCCTTCTCACATCGGGATTGAGCAAGGGGCTGGGTTCACTGGGGTAAAACACGTCGTAGAACCTGATCATCCAGGGGGAACTGTATTCGGACATGACCAGGGTTAGGTTCGGGTCATTTTCCACGTCAGGCACGTTGGCGGGCGGTATATTTGCTATATCCACCTCACCCGCCTTCAACATAGCCAGCCTGGTGGAGGGCTCAACTACAACATATATATATGCCTCATCGAATGGGGGGGCACCGTAGTACCAGTGCTCGTCAAAGGCCTTGACTAAATGCGCATAGTTATCTAGCTCCCAGTCGACAACCTTGAATGGGCCCGTCAGGACAGGATTCTCCGCCCATTCAATCCAACCCTCTGCATTAGTTATGTCTCCCCCACATAGGTCCTCAATATAGTCTTGGGGAATAATTGGCGGCCCTCCGCTCTCAGCAAAATATGACCAACTCCACTCGTTAACGTAGATACGAACCTGGTCCTCGGCAACTACCTCGACAGAATCTACGAAGCGCTCCAAAATCGTAGCCCAGCCACTAACAAGTTCCTCGTAGAAACACCTGTCCCAGCTAAACTTGACGTCCTCGGCAGTCACGAGGTCACCATTGTGAAACCGGACGTCATCCCTGAGCCAATAATCAATATACATCTCTTCTCGGTTGAATTCCCAGCTTGTAGCTATACCCGGCCCACGCTGAAGAGTCTCCCGGTCAAGGTGAATCAGCGATTCAGATTGCAACGCATTAATGGAGTATGAGCTACTAGTCATAGGGTCGATGCCAATTGTGCCCCCAATCCCTGTAGTTGCACGTGCAAATTTAAGGACCCAAGGTCTGGGACGAGGCGTTCTTCCATTCCCTCCGTTGCCAGAGGGCGCACAGGCTGTTAATACCAGGGCTCCTATTAATGCCACCACGAAGACCAGGAATCCAACAGTCATCCAACTCTTTCTATTTTTCATAACTCTCATAGCTCTCATTACCTCCGCATCATATTTTCGTTTGAAAACTAGGCATGAATTTTTTCCATCCCACAACACCCTCTCACTTGTAATAGCTTGTTTTTCTCAAATCCTAGCCCATGGCTCAGCACCCCCTTTCCCTATTATTTCTCAGGTGTCTGGACTTATTCTACTGGCCCCTGTTTGTCATCCGATTATAATTAGTATAGCATAGGATCGCTGAGCGTCAATCCTTGCACGGTTGGGCAATTTTGCACAATTCATCGTAATGTTGCCCTGTTTTTCCCAGCAGCGTTGTTTTTCCCAAAATTACTCCCTTAAGACCTGTCCTGAGCGAAGCCAAAGGATAAGAGGGGGAAGTAAAATTACCCCTCTTAAGATGAGAGGGGAAAGGGGAGTTATGAAAAATGATACCGATGCTCGGCAGGCAATCAAAATGGTGCTTATGGAAATAACCCCCCCTTTATCCCCCCTCATTTTAATGGGGAAATTGTTGAGATTTGGAAATGTAGTGCGAGGCTTTAGCCTTGTGCTGCACGGCCCTGAAGGGTCGAACTACAGAAATTAAGAGAGGCCTGACAAATCAGGCAACTATAAAAATATTGGGTGGGTACAAGCCACGCCCCTACAGAAATCTTATTTTAAGTGGGGGGTGGGAGTTAGATGAAAGATTAAATAAAAGGAGGGTCGAGGTTGGGCCTCGGCCCTCGTTACGGCTAGCAAACAGATATCAAGAATGCTTGCCCTTACATATATTTTTTTAGTGTGACACGAAATAAATTCTGGTCGAGCTCGGAACCCATCGTGGGCTCCCAAGACTCGATTGTGTCATTGGTATAACCATAGGCTCCGTGTACAGCCCATACCACCATTTGACAATCCAAGTCGAAAAGGACATCCTCAGCCGCCTGACATGTAAGAATATATTCCTCCTCGGTGGTGGCCGCATTCTGAGCTTCCCAGGCTGCCTCAATTTCTGGACTGTCTCTGGTTCCTTGAGCTCCCCAGTCATTGACGAATTGACCAATGTCGAAAACGGAAGACCCACCCCACCAGGGCTGATGAATATAACCCATGCCAATATGCTGATTAGTCCAGAGCATTGTTGCCCAGGTCGTTGGTTCAATACCTGTGGCCTCTGCTCTTATCCCTACATCAGCCAGGGAAGCTACGAGGGCTTGAGATTCTGCTTCACGATCCAGAGGATAGGAAAAAACGATATCGAAGCCATCGGGGTAGCCGGCTTCCTCGAGAAGCCTCTGGGCTTCCTCGGGGTCATAGGGGTCGGGTTCCCTTTCCCTGTACGCGATGTGGTAAGGAGGATAAAAGCTTCCCCATGGCTCAAGAGCGCCATGAAAAACATACTCTCCGATACCTTCCCGGTCTATAGCCAGCTTGATCGCCTGTCTTACTTTGTCTTTTGTCAAAGGGCCCATTCCACCCAAAAACACGTCGTAGAACCTAACGCACCAGGGTGAACTGTATCTGGACCAGGCCAGGGTCAGGTTCGGGTCATTTTCCACGTCAGAAACCATAGCGGGCGGGATATTTGCTATATCTACCTCACCCGCCTTTAACATGGCCAGCCTGGTGGACGGCTCAACTACAACATATACATATACCTCATCAAATGGGGGGACACCGTGGTAGAAGTGCTCGTCAAAGGCCTTGACTAAGTGAACATAGCTATCACGCTCCCAATCGGCAACCTTGAACGCGCCCGTGGTCACCGGCTGCTCCGCCCATTCAGTCCAACCCTCTAAATTACCCAGGTCCGCAATTAGGCCCTCAATATAGTCTTTGGGAACAAGTGGTACTCCGCTGTTCGAGAGCACATATGCCCAGTTCCACTCGTCCCAGTAAGTACGAATATGGTCAGGGGCAACTATCTCGACACGATTTACGAAGCGGTCATTGATTGCAGCCCATTCTGGACCAACAACGTCTGGGTCAAAGTACCTGTCCATGCTAAACTTGATGTCCTCGGCGGTCACAAAGTCACCATTATGAAACGGGACGTCGGTCCTAATCCAATGGTCCGTAGTCATTGTATCGCGGTTAAATTCCCAGCTTGTAGCTATAACCGGCACACGCTGGAAAGCCTCCCCGTCCCATTCCCAACTAGTCAACCAGTCAGCTTGTAAGCCAGGACTGGTCCCTTCACTACTAGTCCCAGGGTCGATGCCAAGACCACCTCCGATTCCTGTAGTGGCACGTGCGAATTTTAACACCCATGGTCGGGGACGAGGCGTTGCCCCGTTGCCTCCATTGCCTCCGCCTCCGGCACAGGCTGTTAATACAAGTACCCCTATCAATGCCACCACCAGGAACAGAAATCCACTTGTAGCCCAGATCTTTCTACCCTTTGTAGCTCTCATATCTCTCGTTAACTCCTAATTGTATTTTCGTTGGAAAAATCGACCTATATTATTTCCCTACCACAACACCTTCTCACTGGTAGCAGCTTACCTTTCGCAAATCCTAGCCCATGGCACAACTCCCCCTATCCCTATTATTTCTCACGTCTCGGGACTTATTCTGACGGCCCATGTTTATCGTCCGCCTATGATAAGTCTAACATAGAATTAGTGGTTGTCAATATTTAATTAGGTTTTTGTATTTGGAATTTCGTACTGAGATTGCTACGTCTCGATAAATCGGGACTCGCAATGACGAGGTATGGGTGGGGACAAGCACCGCCCCTATGAACATGTGGACTTCATCTGTGCAGATACATGAATTGGGACGACTATAAATCGAGAGCCAAGGCTGAGCCTCAGCTCTCGTTACGGCTAATAGCCAGCTATGAAGAATACGTTAGGTCACTATCCCTTGTACTTGAGCTCCACAAGGAACTGCTCGACAGTACCCTGCCACGGCTCCCATTCCTCGATTGTTGGCCCATAAGCGAAAGCTGCATGTACAGCCCACAAAGGTATCTTGTAGCCCAGCTCATCGTAAATAAGCTCTTCAGCCGCCCAGGTTGCCTGCATGTACTCCTCCTCATTATCGGAGCTCACCATCCGGTCGTAGGCTTCCTCCACCTCTGGAAGGTATCTGCTTACCTGGGCTGCATAGCTGTGGAGTTCCTGACCAAAGACATCTTCGGGGTAGTACTGTCCACCCCACCCGGGGATCCACATGAATCCCATGCCAACGTGCTGGTTGAAGTAGAGCATTGTTCCCCAGGTCACCCCCTCATAGCCTCGTGACTCCGCTCTTATCCCTACTTGAGCCAGGGAAGCTATAACGGCTGTAGATACTACCCCCTGGTCTAGAGGAAAGGAAAAAGAAGTATCGAAACCATCGGGGTAACCGGCTTCAGCAAGAATCCTTCGGGCCTCGTCTGGGTCATATGGGTCAGGTTCCCTATATCTGTAACCGAAACTGTAAGGAGCCCAATAGCTTCCCCTGGGTTCATAAAGGCCGTGTAGGACATTCTCGGCAATACCTGCCCGGTCTATTGCCAGGCTGACTGCCCTTCTCACATTGGGATCGTATAATGGGCTATCTTCGTCAAACCGTTCGTAGAAAACAATGTCCCAGGAGTAACACCACTCAGATATGTGCACGGTCAGCTTCGGGTCGCTCTCCGCGTCACGGATATTAGCTGGTGGTACTTGTGCTACGTCTAACTCACCTGCTTTCAGCATGGCCAGCCTGGTGGCCGGCTCAGTTACACTGTATATTATCAACTCATCATAGTTGGGAAGATCGCCCCAGTACCAGTGCCCCTCCTCGGGGAAGGCCTTCTCGTAATGTACATAGGCATCGCGCTCCCAGTCGACAATCTTCAATGCGCCCGTCAGAACCGGCTGCTCGGCCCATTCCTCCCAACCTACTTCCGAAATATAGTTTTTGGGGATAATGGCGGGTTGTAAGGGGAAATCCTTCCTAGGAGACCCTTCCTCAATTGCCTCCAATGTCCCATAGATACGAACCTGGTAATCGTTGATTACCTCTACATGATCAATCCAACGCTGGTAAATTGGAGCCCAGCCCATAACAAGGTCCTCGTTCTGCATCCTGTCGTAGCTGAACTTCACATCCTCGGCGGTCATCAGGTCCCCGTTGTGAAACCTGACGTCGTCCCTGAGGAAAATGTCAACATACGTCCCATTTTCGCTATATTCGAGTTCTGTGGCTAAAAATGGAGTGGGCTCACGTGTCTCTTCGTCGGACAGAAACAGGATCTCAGCTGTTTGCATAGCGACTATGGGCATTCCTATGGTTTGTGGGTCGATACCAATCCAGCTACCCAGGCCTGTCCTTGATTCTCCGTATCTTACCACCCATGGTCGGGGAGGTGGTTCTCCATTCCCCTCATTCCCTCCGTTGCCGTCAGGAGGTGCGGAGTCCCTTAAAATCAGCACCGCTACAAGTACAGCTACCAAGACCAGGACTCCGCCAATTATCCATCTCTTTCTACCTTTCATGTCTCTCGTTAACTCCTCATTATATATTCGTTGAGCAACTTGACCTGAATTTTCCCCCCGCCACCGCACCTTCTCACCTGTATTAGTATAGCATATAATTACTGTGTTAATTCTTGCCCGGTTGGGCAAATTTCGCCCATTCTCCGTAATTTTGCATTGCTTGTCCCAATAGTTTAGTTTCTCCCAAAATTTCCCCTCTTAAGATAAGAGGGGAAAGGAGAGTTATGAATAAAGTAACTATTGCTGAGCAGTCAACAAGATGACGCCTATGGAAATAACCCCCCTTTATCTCCCCTTATTATAAGGGGGGAAATTGTCAGGATTTGGAAATATAGCGCGGGGCTTTAACTTCGTACTGCACGACCCTGAAGAGTCGCACTACAAAAATTTGGGGAAGTCTGATAAATCAGGCATTATTGGTATTTGGAATCTAGCCGCTGAGGTTGCCACGTCCCGACAAATCGGGACTCGCAATGATGAAAGGCAGGCGGGGACAAGCCCCGCCTTATATCTTATTGTTTTTGCTTTTTAATGTGTGCGCAATACTATTAACACTGTCGTCACTTCATTCCTTCCCTTGGTTACCAGTAGCCTTTAGTGTTCTTTTGCCTGATTGACTATCATGCCACGCCTTTGCATCAGCTCAAAGATTACGCCGCCGGCCCCAGGAATGTCCAGATATACCCACTGACCTGGAATCTGCATTATGATTTTGGCCCCACGCTCCACCAGCTTGGCCGCTTCTCCATTTACATCATCCACGAAAAACCCCCAGTGTTGAATGCCCTCTCCATGATAGTCCATCCATTGGGTATAACCTTCAGGAGGTTGTATCAACTCATACTCCACTCCATTTTCCGAATAGGCGAAGGCGAGCTTTACCGCAAGATTTTTACCGTCCGGCGCTGTGAATTTCATTTCACTAATTGTCCAGGGGCCGATGCCGACCATCTTTTCCCAGACCTCCATCACTTTCTCTATGTTCTTGACGTGGATTCCGACGTGGTCTAAAGTCTTTAGTTCTAATTGGCTTTTTTCTGGATTTGCCATGGTGAGAAACCTCCTTTAACTTTACTCTAGTTAACGCTCTACGGCTTCATAAGGACTGCTATATTCTTTCCACTATAGACCGAATCGATTGCCCGCTGGCAATCTTCAAACGGTATGATCTCGGAGATCAAGGGCTTCGGGTCAATCTGCTTGTGAGAAATCATATACATTGATAGGGTTATCACATTGACGCTGCTGTTTGCCGGACCGCCCAAAACGCCGACAATTCTCAGCTGTCTAAATGTCCAGAACATCGGGTTCACTTCCACCGGCGGGACAAAACCGGCCAGCACGATTGTGGCACCCCGTGAACTCATCTCCACTGCCTGGTTCAGGACTTTGCCATCACGGACACAGATGATGATTGTATTAGCACCATCCTCTGTCAGCCGAGCGACCTCGGAAACGGGTTCCATTTTACTGGCATTGACGATGGAGTCAGCCCCCAGTTTGAGGGCATTGTCCAGTCGGGGCTGGACCACGTCAACAACGATTACCGGTGCTGCGCCCGATATCTTCGCCGACATCATAGCCAGCAGGCCGATCTTTCCTGCTCCGATAATAACTGCAGACTGTCCCGGTCTTAGCTCAGCCCCCAAGACTGAACCGGCCCCGGTAGCCAGTGGTTCTACGAATACCGCTTCCTCATCGGAAACGTGGTTGGGTACCTTTTGCACCGCCATCGGTGAAGTCAGCATGTACTCTGCAAAGGCCCTGTATGTCTCGTACCCCGGCATAGACGGGCGTATTGAAGTAGGTGGCTGTGGAACTCCCGGCAGGCCGGAGCCGGGGACAACGCGGTCACCAACCTTCCAGCCGTTGACACCTTCACCAACCGCGGCTATCTCGGCAACGAACTCATGGCCCGGTATAGACCCCGGGACTGTTGAGAGACTCTGGCCTATTGAAGTATCCGGGATTGCAGAATCCGGGCCGAAGCCAAGCGCGGCTGCTGCCCTGTATCCTATCAATGCTCCGAGATGGGTAATACTGTGCCCTATTAACCGGAACGAGCCATCCAGGTATTCAAGGTCACTGCCGCATATACAGGCATACCTGTTCTTGAGAAGGAGCATCCCTGGCTCAATGGATGGTGTTTGTACCTCCTTGTACTCGAGACGTCGTTTTTCTCCCGTGGCAACACAAGCTTTCATCAATTTCTCCTTTCCAGCCATTTTCCCATTATTGCATAACAAAACCGCCGTCAATATATGGCACGTGATCGGTCACGTTTGTATTATAATCGAACTTCGATTTGACAACAGGCGGGTGCAAGCCCTGCCCTTGCGTTTTCATCATACTAAAATGTCAACGGGTATGGGTCCCATAGGCGAAGAAATTGCGCGGGAATCCTTCCGGGTACGTGAATTTTTTGGCAGCTATTTGCACCATTTCCCGCCCCAGGTTGAGTGCACTTTCCATGGCTTGTTTTATCTCTCAGGCATCACCTTTTTTAGATGCATAAACCCCGACAAGATTGGCAGGCACCATCTTCCGCATTACCATCATGTAATAAAAATCTTTAGCTGCGTCTATGAGCCCTATGCTACCGGCAACTACTATTACCCCTCCGACCTTATTGGCCAGGTTTCGATCTGGAGCACTCAAAGCAGTCATCCTGTCCAGGACTGTCTTAGCCTGTCCAGTCATGGAATACACATATATCGGTGTCCCGAATATAATACCCTGTGAACCTAGCATTTTGTCATACAGGATCTGCATATCGTCATTGATATGGCATTTATCTTTACCGAAACAAGCCCAGCAACCATCACATGCCCTGATGTTTTTACCTGCAACGCTATAGAGTTCTGTTTCTGCCCCTTCTTGTTTGGCGCCGCGCAGAGCCTGTTTTAGAAGAATCACAGTGTTTCCTGATTTCCTGGGACTGAATGAAAGCCCTAAAATTTTCACTCTCTATTTACCCTCTCTATAACAAATTTCTCAGGTCTTTTTTTTAATTTCTCATCGTAATGGTGAATACGGTAATGTAAAAACAGGTATTAAATATTCGTGGGGAGCAACTATCCTGAGAGGCCGGAAGAACTGCTTGGACCAGTCGTCAGCAGGCTGATAGGTCATCGGGATAGACCCCTTCCATAAATCGATTATCTGATTCCTTTTGAGTGCCACAGGACGCCAGCTGGCGATAATTGGAAGCATCTTTATGCTATTTTCAAGGCGAGCGATGAAGGCGGCCATATTATCGGCAGCGACTTCAAGTACCGCTAGAAAATACGTACCCAAAGGTCTGAGCCGGCTTTCTTCGATAGCTTGATGTAAAATCTCCGGGGGGGCTGTTTCTATGGGTTCCAATAACCGGGAACGTCGTTCCGGGGCGATGTCTTCAAGGTGCGAGGCGTAATTCCCCCAGGCTGTATTTTGGCTGGCTTTAGTGCGAAAAGTTTTCAGATCGCTCATGTCATCAAATTCCAACACCTGAGTCACTTGAGCAAAAAATTCAACATGACTGCACCAGGCAGCTACCAGCCGGACTCCAAGGTCGGGGCACATGGGAACAAATTGCTCCTGGGAAAATTTTACAAAATTATCCAGGGATTCTGGACTGGCCGGCGATAACTTAAAGGTCTCCTCGAGATAAATCATAGTTTTCCCTTGGACAGGCTCATGCGAACGGGGTGAGGTCCATATCCTCAGATGCCCGCTCTCTTATTTATCAAGGGCGACTATGCCATTATATCGTAACTGTCAAGGTTAGTCTGTGGCTTCTATTTTTTCATAGTGCTAGCTTCTAACTCTTCGACCACCCAGGAAAGGTCAAGTTCATGAAGTTTGCTGGCTGTAGGTGCAGCAGTTACAGGGTCCCATCCTGACATTTCGTAATAAAGACGAACAGCTTGTCGCATGGCTTTCTTGTCCATTCCCTTACCTTGCAAAGGACCGGTGCTCACGCCTTTGTATAATCGCGCAGGCAAGTAGTCGTCTTTAGCCATAAACCCTTCACGTGCATTGAAAGCACGTGCCAAATCAAGCGCCCGTTCCCCCACCTTCATCAGTTCCCAGGCGGAGAAATTCCAGCCAGTAGCTCCGCTGACAAGATCTGTCATCATCTGCGGGCTATAAGGCATAAAATTACAGACTAAGGCGCAATTCTGGAAATGCCGAAAGTTTGTGTAGTACTGCAACATTCGTACTTTGGCCGGACTGAGTTCAGTAGGTGGTAGGCTGTCGTGGAGTCCCAGGGCTTGCGTGATTGGGTTCACCCTGACGACATCGGTATCCTGCATGTTATGCATGTGGTCTGCCCCGGTTGGTGATGTGGCATAGCCGATGCCCATGCCAGCTTTACCTCTGGGGTCGTGCATAGGCAACTCCTGTCCCTTTATGTGCATTGCATATTGGGCGGCTCCCTGGCCGAATTTTTCCGCCGCCCGCATACATCCCTCAGCTAACGTATCACCAATACCTTCCCTTTTGGCAATCATCTCTACCATTTTCATCATTGCCTCGGCGTTTCCGAACTTGAGGTCAATGCCGCCAGTGTCCTCTTTAGTCAGAATCCCATTTTCGAAGCATTCCATAGCGAAGGCAATCGTGGTGCCGACGCCTATGGTATCGAGGCCATAGGCATTGCATGTCTGGTTACCGTTAGCAATTGCCTTGAGGTCCCTGATTCCGCATAGGGAACCCAGAGCAGCGATAGTCTCGTACTCTGGTCCGCCATAAACAGGGTCTACGTTGTAGGGAGCATCGACTTTAACCACACGTTTACAGCTGACAGGGCAGGCAAAACAGGTATCCGTGTCAACAAGGATAGTGTCCTTCATTGTGGTGCCGGCAATATCGTTGAAGCCATCGAACTGCCCCTCACGGAAGTTAAGGGTCGGTAAAATGCCCCCGGCATTTAATCCAAGCACACCGATGGAGGTACCCCAGGTCGACGCCCAGTTCAGGAGCTGTTTGTGGTCCACCAGCCATGTGGCTATCTCTTTAATCTTATCGGTATCGGCTAAAGGCAAACCTTTCTTACCACGGACGGCGATTGCTTTCAACTTCTTTGAGCCCATCACGGCGCCAAGACCACAGCGGCCATAGTAGCGAGTTATGTCATTTGAAATGCCGGCAATTCGCACCAGCTTCTCACCTGCTATTCCGGTTTGAGTAACACGAATCCTGGCGTCACCCAGTTCCTTGCGGATTAAGTTCTGTACTACAGCTGTGGTTTTCCCCCAAAGGTGGGAGGCATCTTTGATTTCCACCTTATCATCGTTTATCCAGACATATACCGGTTTTTTAGCCTGGCCCTCAACAATGATAGCATCCCATCCAGCCCTCTTTAATTCTGCCCCCCAGTGACCCCCTGCCTGAGCATCCCCCCAGCCGTTGGTAAGTGGTGACTTGGCGCCCACTCCATTACGCCCGGTGCCGGCCGCTGGGATTCCGGTAATAACGCCCGAAGAAAATATGAGCTTATTGTCCGGTCCCAACGGGTCAATGCCGGGTTTCAGTTCTTTGAGCAGGTAATACCCGATGAGTGCCGTTCCACCAACATACGTCCGATAGAACTTATCATCCGGGTGCTCGACTGATGTGGAGTTATTGGATAGATTTACTCTTAAGATATTGCCAGTATAACCAGTCGGGGATGGAGTGCTTTCAGCCATTTGTTTTTACCTCCTGAATAAAATTTTTATGCACACGATCGAACTAACATTAATCGGCGATTAGCATGAATATCAATTAACTGCAATCGGTCACCAACCTCATTAAGATTCAACCCACGATGATATCATCCATGACCCGTTTTTGTACATGGTGCACGCTGTTTTTATCCCACCACTGTTGTATGTTGCAGTCCGGGCTAACGGTTTCTATTACCACCTCTTCTCCCGTTGGATATTCCTGTTCGTACTACCTGTCAAGTTATTTCTTAGGACACCCCTAATGAAAGCATGGTTGAAATCATGTCACCAGTAGCAATCCCACAGTAGAAGCGCAAGGGATATCAGACGGTTTATTGGTAGAACCTCCTATGTACACCACATCCCAGCCGAGAGACTGAATCGTGCCGATAATGTCGATAGCCATTGCTTCTACCGCTGGGCGGACTTTCAAAAAGTGACGGCAGGATTTTCCTTGCAGCACAGCACACGTCAGCGTGGTATCCTCGGCAGTACTAGCGGATTCTTTGATAAGGCGTATACCGGCACAGACCCCGGTTACTAGGCCCGTGCAGGGCCCCCCCTGAAAACTGACTGCCTGTCTGTAACCCATGCTGTTGGCCCAGGCTTCGGCCTGATTGCAGACCCAGTTGTTGAGTGCAAAGTGTCTGCCCGCTTTCTGTGGCCAGTCCTCCCCTGTGAAATCCCCAACCGGAACGCCTAATTGAAACACTATCGCATAACGGAAGCTATGAATAACGCTTTCGCATTCGTCAACCGGTGGGGTGTGTGGAGGACAAACAGGACTGGTGTTATAACCAAAACATAACGGGTATATGCATTTCCAGCGGACCCTAGCATCCACAATGATATCCTTGGCTGGTATAATAGCGGCTCTATCGACTCCGTCGAGTTTTTCAATCTTTCCAACCAGAGTTTTCAGGTCCTGCTGAATCTGAGCTTCGAAAGCCTTCTCCTTTTGATAAATGGGCATGAAATCTTTCTTAATTTCCATCCCTTTTTTCTCCTTATATTAGAGTTTGATCAACCGGTTTTTTCTATATTAAGCACTACGCTAACCTTTATTGCCTGGTGTCCAGGAATTGCCTATTCCAGTGCCCTTCTGGTACCGTTCCAGGCGTGCATATAAAGCTGTTTTGTTTCTTCGGCCGAACCCGGAAGTCCTACCGCAAGGCGTCTTTCCTCGGGCAATTTAGCTATGTTTTGCCCG
>Ga0209427_10005531_pt1 | contig 14500 bp, 14 predicted proteins | sample DeeMarSWOR136_30_FD_187465 | JGI IMG/M metagenome (GOLD analysis project Ga0209427, IMG submission 187465) | Marine sediment microbial communities from White Oak River estuary, North Carolina - WOR-1-36_30 (SPAdes) (version 2) | ecosystem: Environmental > Aquatic > Marine > Intertidal zone >... | reverse complement strand
CAGACGTTGCAGTCCACACACTCGTCCTCATCGATGGTGGCTATGTCATCCTTCATGCTGATGGCTGCCATGGGGCAGTAGGGCAGACAGGCCTCGCACGCGATGCACAGTTCCGGGTCAATTTTCATGAAATTCACCTCCTTTTGCTGAGAATTTGTCGGTCAGATAACAGGTTCTGTAAACACAACAATTATAGCCAATACGGTTATAATAAGTCCAACAGCATGAGTGAGCGTTACATTATGAGGGAAAGCTGATATAATGTAAATATTGTAAACCTGATATACGGTCGAAGGCACTGTCAGATAATATGAAGATACTGCTTGTCTATCCGCAATACCCGGACACTTTCTGGAGCTTCCGGTACGCCCTGAAGTTCATCTCCAAAAAGGCGTCCTTCCCTCCGCTGGGCCTTTTAACGGTGGCGGCAATGCTCCCTGAAAGCTGGGAGAAGAAACTTGTTGATATGAACGTGAGCCAGCTCACCGATGAGGACATAAGGTGGGCCGATTTTGTCTTTATCAGCGCCATGGTAGTGCAAGCTGATTCGGTGAAGCAGGTAGTCAAGCGATGTCAAAATCTGGGAACCAAGACGGTGGCCGGCGGTCCTCTTTTTACCACCGGGCATCGCAGGTTCCGTGGAGTGGACCACCTGGTGCTTGGCGAAGCCGAGGTAACCCTGCCGCTGTTTATTCAAGATTTGGCGGAAGGCAAACCACAGCGTGTTTATTCATCGAAAGCCCGACCGGAAATCTGGGAAACGCCTATCCCGCTCTGGTCGTTAATCAATAAAAAACAATATTCTTCAATGAGTCTCCAGTATTCCAGAGGCTGTCCGTTCAACTGTGAGTTCTGCGATATCATTATTTTGAACGGACACCGGCCAAGGACCAAAAGTGGAGAGCAGGTGATTGCCGAACTGGAGGCGCTGTATAACAGCGGCTGGCGTTCCGGCGTGTTTTTCGTCGATGATAACTTCATCGGGAATAAGAAAAAGTTGAAAGAGGAGATTTTGCCAGTCGTAATTGAGTGGCAGAAAGATAGAAAATATCCCTTTGCTCTCTCCACGGAGGCCTCAATAAATCTGGCAGACGATGATGCGTTGATGCAGATGATGGTGGCAGCCGGTTTCGACCGGGTATTTGTCGGCATTGAGACGCCAAACGAGGAAAGCTTGGCGGAATGTGATAAAGCGCAGAATCGGAATCGAGACCTTGTGGCCTCAGTGAAAAAAATACAGAATTACGGTCTGGAAGTGCAGGGTGGCTTTATCGTTGGCTTTGATAGCGATCCACTTTCTATCTTTAAAAGACAGATAGATTTCATTCAGAAGAGCGGTATCGTCACAGCGATGGTAGGCCTGCTTAATGCTCCACCCGGTACCAGGCTGTACCAGCGACTCAAGAAGGAAAATCGCTTGCTAAGAGCGTTCACCGGTGATAACAATGATATTTCCCTTAACTTTATCCCCAAGATGAACTCGGCCATCCTCATAAACGGCTACAAGTACATCCTGGCTACAATTTATTCTCCCAAACAGTACTACGAGCGGGTCAAGGCATTCCTGAAAGAGTACCGGCCGTCTATCAAGAAGAACAAGCTCCGATCCTGGGAGGTTGCGGCATTCCTGAGATCCATCTGGGTCCTGGGCTTCAGGGAAAAGGGTAGGAAATACTACTGGAGACTGTTTTTGCTGACGTTAATGAAGTACCCGCGGAAATTGCCGATATCAATAACCATGAGTGTCTATGGATATCACTTCCGTAAAGTTATGGAGAAGTACGTCAAAGCGCCGATAGGAAACTCGCTGGGTAATGGGGTTATCAAGAAGGCGGACAACCGAAGAATAGCCTGAGCCAGTCGAATTTTGGAAAGATGTGGAAACTATGCTACCTATGGTAATTTCGGTCAAGGGCAAACCTTTCGAGTGTGGCCAGCAATACGGCATTCAGGCGCGGAAGCTGATCCAGCAGAACGTTGAAGTCTACTTTGATATGTGGCGCACCCTGTGGAGAGCCGACCGCAAGGCAATTCTGGAAAAGAGCCACGCGTTGGTAGAGGTTATCGGTGGTTATGATGCTGATATAATGGAGGAGCTGGAGGGGGTGGCTAAGGGCGCTGAACTGCCGCTCGGTGAAATAATCGCCATAAATGCCCGCTATGAAATCAACTTCGCTCTCGGCCTCGCTTCACTGTATCAGGGTGGTGGATGTACCTCAGTATCCTCGCTGCCTTCGGTGACGAGGGACGGACACACATTAATTGGTCAGACCTGGGACTGGCTGCCCCGGTTTCAGGAGTTTAATGTCATTCTGAAAGTTGACCAGCAGGGGAAACCGTCTGTGATAACCCAGCCAGAGGCAGGAGTGCTGGCCCACCGCGGCATGAATTCGGCTGGCATCGGTGTCTGTTTCAATGGCCTGGCGTCGAGCCGGGATGCGTTTGGCGCCACAATGCCGTGTCTCTTAACCGTGCGTCGGATACTGAACTCGGAGAGCTTCAGTCAGGCCCTGGGGGCAGTTTTTCAGGTGAAGCCCATGGTATCAGGCAATTTTTTCGTTGCCCACTGCGATGGTGAAGCTGTCAGCCTGGAGATGTCGCCGGTGGATGTGGGCTTTCTGTATCCCGAGGGCGGCATCCTTACCCACAGCAATCACTTTGTCGCTCTGAAAGGTCGGCAGGACTTTACCGATATGCTTAAATCAATATACCCAGATACGCTTCTCCGCGACCAGCGAGCCCGACATCTGCTGGAGCCAGAAAAGGGGCATATTGATGTCAACAGCTTTCAGCGGGTCTTCCGGGACCATTTCAGCCAGCCCAATTCAATCTGCCGTCATCTGGATGACCGCGTTGATGGCATCAAGCAGTGGGTTACCCTGTATTCCGCCATCATGGACTTGAATGAGCCGGCGATGTACGTCGCAAAGGGCTACCCCTGTCAGAGCGAATACGAGAAAGTCGACTGTTCCGACCTGCTCAGTAAGTAATCTGCGCGGTCACCGCGTCGGTCGCTCTTAAACAGGCGTTATCTGGCAAGCAGGTGTTCCGTTTCGTCCCAGCGACGGTTGCGTTCTTTTTCAAGAGAAGTAATAACTATATCGGCATCGGCGCCAACGGTGCTGCAGATAGTCCTGATGATATCATCGTACATGGGCGGGCAGCCTCTGGAAAAGAGGCCAAGGCGGGATAAATGCCTAGCGCATTGACCCAGGATAACTGTCTTTTCAGTCTTGGGAACCTCATCCCTCCGCGCGTTGCCCAGGACGACGGTCAGCTCATCCAGGGCGCGGTGGTCGCCGTAACTATTTATCGCCGTCAGGGCGCCAATCAGTTCTCCGTTGCAGCCACTGCAGGCCGATTTACCCTCGATGATGTGGACGCCCGGGTATCGCTCCCGGAATACCTCCCAGCCGGACCTGAAGCTCTGTCTGTGTGCCTTGAGGGATTCGCCGACAACGTCAATATGCTCGAGGTCGGCTTTTTGCTTTTGTCGGGCGGCAAAATACTGCAGGTGCATCACCTGGGAGGGGTTGAACCCCATCAGATACGTTCCCACCGTATCGACCGCATACGGCTCTCTGCCAGCCAGGATAAGCCCCGGCTCGACTTTGTCTTGAGGATATGCCCACAGCCCCTGCATTCCCACCAGGCCATCGACTACCACATAGCTTGGCTTCGCCACCGAATTCAGGTCGGCGATGGCCTTATCCAGACCAAGAGCGTGTGTCTTCCTCTTTTCGGCGCCGGGCAGGACTCCTTTTGTATTTTTCAGGCTCAGGGTAACCAGAGTCCTCTGGTGGGTTTTAATAACGGGAATGCTGATGATGACATCGCTCTCCAGCACGGTGCGGGTTATTTTCACCCGGTCCATGATGTAGGGTTTTTTTACGGACACCTCTTCCCATTCATCGCGATTGAGATTGCGCAGTTCAACGCCAAGTCGGGCGGCGACATCAGCCGTACCGGAGACTCGGAAAGCTTCCTCGGTGCTGGTGCTGCCGCTGAAATCATAGCCGGCACCGGCGCCCTCGCCGATTACCACTGACTTTGGCTTGAGCTCCAGCACCAACCTGGTAACCGCCTCGGTGACACGGCAATCGGTGGTAACTCCCCTGCCGGATTGTTCAGGGCGGCATAGGTTGGGCTTTATCAGCACTCTGGAGTGGGGTGTGATTAGCTCCGTCAGGCCGCCGGCCAGTTCTACGGCCCGGCGTACGGCAGCTTCAACACCGATTCCCCTGGCACTGACAATGGATACTCTGTCTTTCATTTCTTTAATCGTAAATCATGGGATAAGCACAGTCAAATTACTTGTCGGGCGTGTCGTGTTATAATCTAACAGTACGTGCGAGGAATGCAGATGGACGAAAAAAGCCTGGAAATACTGGAGTTTTCGCAGATAACGGCAATCCTGGCGGGTTATACCTCTTTTTCAGCCAGCCGTGACCTGGCACTGGGGTTGAAGCCGCTGGCTGATTACGAGCAGATAACACTGCGCCTCGGACAGTCCGCGGAGGCACGGCAGCTCCTTGAATTGGAGCCGGGTTTTTCCATCAGTGGCGTTTCGGACATACGGGAAGCCGTAAAGATGGCGTCGCTGGAGGGAATCCTCGACCCCAGAATCCTGGTCGAGATTCAACAGACTCTCGCTGCCATGCGCCAGACACGCAGCTACCTGCGTACGGTGTCCGGGGAAAGGCCCCTGCTCTGGGACATTGTCGGTGACGTGGTGGAACTGCGCTCAATCGAGAATGAAATCGCCCGATGTATTTCCCCCAACGGCGACGTGCTCGACCGGGCATCACCAGACCTGGCCACAATCAGGAGGCAGCTAAGAGAGGAACGGGAGCATTTGTGGAGCCGTCTTGAGGCAATCATAAGGTCGCCGCGCGGAAACAAGATAATCCAGGAACCGATAATCACCGAGCGGGAAGGCCGGTACGTTATCCCGGTCAGGGTGGAGATGAGAAAAGAGATAAAAGGCATCACCCACGATGTGTCCAACACCGGGGCCACCGTATTTGTGGAGCCCTGGTCAACCATGGAGCTGGGGAATACCGTCCGTGAGCTGGTGAATGAGGAAAAACGTGAGGTGGAAAGAATACTGCGCAAGCTCAGCGCCGGAGTGGGCGGATATGAGACAGAGCTTTCCCTGAGCGTCGAAAAGATGGCGGAGCTGGACCTGGCATTGGCCAAGGCGAGGTATGCCCGTGCGGTGAAAGCCTGTGAGCCGGCACTTACAGATATCAACGGGGTGAAAAAAGAACACGGTGAAAAGGCCATAGTAGGGTTGGTTGAGGCCAGGCACCCTCTGCTCGGGGAGAAGGCAGTGCCGCTATCGGTGGAAATAGGCCGTGATTTCTCCATCCTGGTCATCACCGGCCCCAATACCGGCGGCAAAACGGTGGCGCTCAAAACCATCGGCTTGTTCAGCCTGATGGCACAGGCTGGTATACCGGTGCCCGCTTCGCCGGAGACATGCCTGCCCGTCTTCGATGGCGTCTTTGCCGACATTGGTGATGAGCAGAGCATCGAGCAGACACTGTCCACTTTCAGCTGGCATGTCGGCAATATCGTCCGCATTATACGCAACGCCACGCCGTGCAGTCTGGTGCTCCTTGACGAACTGGGAACGAGTACCGACCCGACCGAAGGTTCGGCCCTGGCCCGTGCCGTACTGCTTCACTTTCTGAACCGAAAAATCCTGACCGTTGCCACCACCCATTATGGCGACCTGAAAGCGTTTGCCCATACCACTTCCGGGGTACGGAACGCTTCCTTTGATTTTGACCCGGTGACGTTTGCGCCGACCTATCACCTTACCGTGGGCATACCCGGTGGCAGCAACGCTCTGGCTACCGCCACGCGACTTGGCGTTCCGCCGCAAATCATTGACAGGGCCAGGAGTATGCTGTCCAAAGGGACTCTGGAGCTGGAATCGCTGCTGGGCGACCTGATGGTGGAGAAACAGAAAACAGAGGAACTTCATACTGCACTGGAAAGGGAGAAAAATGAGCTGGAGGCGCAGAACGCCGACATTAAAAGCCGGCTGGAGCGCTTGAAGGCAGAGGAACGGGCGGTGCTGCAGGAAGCCAGAGACGGTATTGTCAGAGAAGCCGCCGAGCTGCACCGGCAAATTCGTCAGGCAAGCTCGGAGCTGCGACGGGAGATGACCAGAGAGAGGCTCGAACAGGCAAAGAAAGCGCTGGCCGGGGCTCACGAGCAGTTGGGCAGCGAAGCGTGGGCGCCGAAGAGCGGCGGGCCGGAACCGGAGCCGCACATTTCAGCTGGCGACACCGTATATTTAAAGGATATAGGGTTGCAGGCCACGGTGCTGTCCGTTTTTGAAGATACGCAGGAGGTTGAGGTTCAGGCAGGACAGCTCAAGCTCAAAATCGGGCTGGAAAGCCTTGAGAAGGTGGTGGAACCGAAACCGGCGCGCGCACGGGGGGCCGTGGTACGGACGGCGACAAAGGTTATATCTACCGAGCTTGACCTCCGTGGCAAACGGGCCGATGAGGTGGAGGTGGCGCTCGATATCTACCTGAATGATGCGGCCGTCGCCAACCTCAATGAGGTCCGGATAGTACACGGAGTCGGTGGTGGCACGGTGCGCCAGATTGTACGGGATTTCCTGGCTGCCCATCCGCTGGTCAAGTCCTTCCGCACTGGCAGGCACGACGAAGGCGGCGATGGCGCTACCATGGTCAGTCTGTAAGTCTGTATAACTCGTTATTCATACTATAGAAAGGACTGCTGTCATTGATATCGGACACATATTATCTGCGCCGCGTTAAAATGCTTGAGCTTCTGGACGAACTGGATGCTGCCGGCGATGCCGCGGCCAGCACCGTCTACTTGCCCGCGGGACTATCCACAGATGGGATTCAGGAGATGCTGCGGAATGCCGGTGGTGAATCGGGCTTTCCAGAAGAGCTGGCGGGTATGATTGCCGCTTCAAAAAATGGAGCGGTGCTGTTCTGGAGCAGGGGCAAAAAGTGCCTGGTTTCACCTCCTTTCCCGCTGCGAGAACAAGCTACATTCGGCGGGTTTGTCACCGGGCCGCTGGCCAATCTGCTGAAGGCTGATTATACGATTGGCCTTATCCTGGTGCATCTCGGTGCCTATGGCGTTGGCCTGTGTCAGGGTGAAAAGCTCGTCACTAGCAAGGTGGGAACAGGGCTGGTGCACGGACGGCATAAGAAGGGCGGTTCTTCGCAGCAGCGGTTTCAGAGGCGTCGGGAAAACCAGGCCGCAGAATTTCTGGACAGAGTATGCCTTCATACACAGGAGCAGTTTGAATCGCAGGCCAAACTGATTGATTATGTGGTCTATGGAGGCCCCCGTCAGACCGTAATGCAGTTGCAGGGGCGCTGTCCCTTTCTGAGATTGTTTGCAGAGCGTGTTTTGCCGCCGCTCGATGTGCCGGACCCCCGCCGGGAAATACTGGAGAAGGCGGTGGGGCGTATCTGGTCATCGCGCATAACGGGATGGCGGGAAGAGAAATAGGTTCAGCAATAAATCAGTAGATTGTCTCTTGGATTAACGTCCCCGGGTTTCATAAATATCCGTCAAAAAATATTTGCCAGACCACTTGACAAGAAGGGATATAATCATTAAAATATATCAAGATATATCGTGATATGACTGGATATATCATATAGATAGGAGGGAATCATGTTCTTCAGACAACGGGTTATACATGGAAGGCGAGAGCGATGGAGCCCCTTTCAAAAAGGCGACCTTAAATATGTAATACTGGATCTCTTGAAGGAAAAACCCTGTTACGGCTATGAGATTATCCGGGCGCTTGAGGAGCGCTCTTTTGGTTTCTATACTCCCAGCGCGGGAGCTGTCTACCCCACACTGCAGATGCTTGAGGAGATGGGTTACGCCAGCGCTACCGAGCAGGATGGGAAGAAGGTCTATACGATTACCGATGAAGGCCGCCAGTTTCTGGTGGAGAGGAAAGATTCTGCCGAGGAAGTGAGAAGCCAGATGAAGCATCACTGGAACGCAAAGAACATTGGTGATATGGGGCAGGTCCGCCAGAAGTGGGACCGGTTGGGAAAGCTGATGGGCCGCTTTCACCATGCCGACCCCGAAAAGATGAAACGCGTCCGTGATATTGTATCTCGCGCTTATAGTGAAATAGAGGCCATAATGGAAGAAGAGTGAGGGAGCGCGGTGTCAGGCAAGCAGGATGTTGAAGTTGAATATGACCGAGAGACCAGGAGCCATTTTATCATCTGGGAGCCACTGGTCATAAGTCTGGGCAGGACGCCGGAGGAAGCGCTGGGGGACTTGAGAGAGGCGGCGCATCTGGGTGTGGATACGTGGATAGACCTCAAGCTTGAGGAGATAAAAAAAGAAAAGGAGGAATAGGATGGGCTACTTGACCATACTGGCGGCGATACCGGGATTTTTCCTCAGTTCCTTTTTCTTCATGCTTCTCTGGGGAGTTATCGCCCCGAAGATCGGGCTGGTCAGCATCAGCTATACGCTGTCCATGCTGATAACCATCACTCTCTGGCTGGCTGTGGCGCCACTGGCAGCCGCGGCGGCCCGCAAGGGAAAATAATCAGAGTCACTCGATTCACAGCTAGTATATTTAATAATTATTAGTGCCTATTCCTGTATTAGATGAGGGGCCGGAGGAGCAATGATATGAACTTTCTGCACGGGAAGAGGGAAGCAAGACAAAAGCGGGATGACCTTTCCGGCGAGCACAAATTCGGTGATGCCGGGCAGATATTGATCGCCTGCCTGTTTATGGCGGCGTGGTTGGCCGATACGTTCTTTTTTAAGTACTCAACTTTTCTTAACCAGTATGTGTCACTCGGCATCAGGATACCGATTGGAATAGTTCTATTTTTACTATCGGGCTACCTGGCACGGAAGGGCCTGTCTATCGTGTTTGGCGAAGAGAGGCAGACACCCGGTGTGATAAGGAAGAGCGTATTCAATTTCATCCGCCATCCGATATACCTGAGTGAAATTCTGCTTTATCTTGGTTTTCTGATGATGAGTATATCGTTGGTGGCCGCTGTGATATGGGTTATTGCAATTGGATTTTTACACTACATATCCCGCTACGAAGAGAAGTTGCTGCTTGAGCACTTTGGCGCGGAGTATGAGCAGTACATGAGAGAAGTGCCAATGTGGATCCCGCGTCTCTGGAGGAGGCAAACAAGCTTCTGATTGTTGCTGACTTTCCGGCCTTAATGGTTATTAGATGATGGCAATAAATACAGAGCGAGACTAAACGCTGGATGAGCTGTAAAGGGAACCCGTCGTGTGCTCATCCAGCAGGACGATGAGTCTGTATCTTTTAAATAACTGCTATGTTTTCCCGAATTAATATTACTGGACTCTAGTTTATAAGGGATTTCAGCTCCTCGACTGCGGCCTTCACCTTATTCACGTTACCCTCAGTGATGAAACCAGGAACGAATATCTGATAGCCTTCCTTTGCCCACACGGCCAGGTCCTTGGGCGCCATACCACCGATGCCAGCCGCTTTGCCGGCCTGTTTGCACGCCCGCACGACTTCTCTATATTTATCCTCCATGAAAGGAGTGGAGACTTCTCCTGTTAGTGCTTTGGGGTCAATGCCACCGATGTCAAGCGCCAAATCTTTGGGGCCTACCATCACACCAGTTACCCCCTCGAGCCTTAAGATTTGGGGGAGGTTACTTATCGTGACCAGGGTTTCCGCCTGGGGGAATATCATCGTGTTGTCGTTAATATACTGAGTCAGAGCTAGGAAGGGGATTTCAGCTGTACTTTGCATATCAATCAGGTAGGGGCATAAGCCTATTCCGGAACCTCTATGGCCGATAGGGGGAAAAAAGGCTTGTTTGATAATGTACGCCACCTGTTCCACATCTGTAATCGAAGGACACATCAAAGCATTAACGCCGGAATCGAGGTAGCACCTGAAGTTGGCGACCCCCTCCTCTGGCCTTAGCCAGATTGGTATGCCAAGCTTCCTTGCTTCCTTCATATATTCGTAGATAGTCTCTTTGTTGACCAGGCTGTGTTCATTGTCGACGATAATGAAATCGACTCCGGCTCCTTCGAGCGCCTGCATCGTTTCCTGCGGGTTATTTCCGGGGCCTATTTGAAGCCCGAATACTTTTTCGCCCGACTGCAATCTCTTTTTGAAGTTTTTGGTGACGTTTTTCTCCATAAAAAACCTCCTTTTGTATTTATCTAACTTCACAAAGGAAAATTTACTTATACGCTACACCTCATTATTACACTTAACTAATCAGATACTGCCATGAGTAAACTAGAAAAGAGCGATTGCGGCTGACAGTGCTATCTGCAGCGGCAGTAGCATGTCTGCATAGAAGTATAAAAGGGAAGGCCAACCAAATGCAAATAGGACTGTCAGCGCCATTCCCTTGACAAAAGTGGTCAAAATACATAATTTAATGGTAACTTTTAGAGAAGGATATCAGGCTGGCCTATGTTAGAGATTCCCGCAGGTGCCTGCGTGGCGACCAAGAAGAAGGGAGTTACCGGCTGGTTTCTGGAGAGAATTTTCAGTCCCCGCACCGACCGCGTGCACCATGTTCTGATAAGAGGCTATGTGCCGGAAGTCGATGATTATGAGTTCATCGAAAGCATCCATATCGGACTTTTTGGCAAGGGCATCAGGCACGGCTATCTCTTTGAGGAGTACGAAGGCGTAGACGTGGAAATCTATACGGTCAATGGCATAGACGCGGCAACAGCGAAAATGGCACCTCTGGAACTTATCCGCTTTGGTAAAAGTCCTTACGATTTTTTCCTGATAATATCCGTCATGGTCCAGATACCTTGGATTATCATGCGAAACCTGCTAAAGGAACGACGCTTACGCAAGTTGCGGGCGAAAGACTTCAGTTACAAGGCAGATACTTCGTTTCTCTGCACAGAAGTATACTGGCATGCCTATCACTTGGTTGGAGTGGACATTGTGCCGATGGGGGTTCTGCCCTTTCCCAGCGCCTACAAGGAAGCGCTCGATAAGGGTGTTATACGACTCTACTACAAAGGGGTTCTAAGCCGGGACGCTACCCCCATTCCGGGAAAAGACTAACTCTGCGGCTCGTAATAAAGCTCCTTCAGCAGATGGATGAACCTCCGGTCGCGCTCCTTTATGATTTCGGCGAGCGATTCCGGCGTGTATGAAAAAAAGCCCTTTCCGGTCTTGGCACCGTACTCCCCGCGGTCGACCATGCCCTTGAGCATTTTGTTCACCTGCGTCGAAGAGTTAAGCTCCTCGTACAGGACTTCATCCACCTTGCAGGTAACGTCCAGGCCGGCCAGGTCTCTCACCAGCAGCGGTCCCAGAAATGCCAGGCGGAAGCCAAGGCTGGTAACCACGGCTCGGTCGATATCCTCAGCACTGGCGGCGCCGATTTCCAGCAGGTGATATACCTCACGGTTCATCGCTTCCTGGATGCGGTTTATAAGGAAGCCGAGGATTTCCTTCTGCACTTTTACCGGCACCTTTTTTATTTTCACCAGGATATCGTGAGCTGTTTTATAGGTCTCTTCCGACGTCTTTTCTCCAGGCACTACTTCAACCAGTGGCACCAGATAGGGCGGGTTCACCCAGTGCGTTACAATGGCCCTGTCCGGTTTTTCCATCTGTGATGATATCTGGGTCATCGGAAATGATGAAGTATTGCTGGCCATAAGGCACTCCGGAGAACAGAACTTTTCCATTTCGCGAAATATGTCTGTTTTGGTGGGCAGGTCTTCAAAGATAGCCTCGGTGACGAGGTCGGCATCACGGACCGCGTTTTCCAGGCTGTCGACCACAGTTATCCTGCCTATAATGTTTCCCGATTCTTTTTCCGGGATGAGCCCTTCGCGTACCAGCGTGTCGAGGTTGGATTTTATCCTGTCTTTCACACCGGTTAATGCCGATTTGGCAATATCGGTGATGGTGACTGGATAGCCTTCCTGGGCATAGGCCTGGGCGATGCCGTGCCCCATGGTCCCGGCGCCAATGACGCCAATCTTTTTTATCTGTTCTGCTGATACTACCATATGTTCCTCCTTGTATTACTTCTTCCGGTCATTATTATACCTGCCTGTGAAAACGGTTTCTATGCTGTGTCTGCTCCATCGTAGAGATAACAGGCTACCAGGTGGTTCCCATCAATATCTTTAAGCAATGGCGTTTGCTGGCGGCAGACGCTCATGGCTCTGGGACAGCGGGTGTGGAAACGACAACCTCGCGGCGGGTCAATGGGCGAGGGGACTTCGCCGGGCAACGGAATTCGGTCCCGTCTCTGGTGGGGGTCCGGCAGAAATACTGCCGAAAGCAGCGCCTGGGTATAAGGGTGAAGCGGCTGGCGGAATAAATCGTCTCTGGTGGCAAGCTCCACTATTTGTCCAAGGTACATAACGGCGATGCGACTTGATACCTGCCCGATAACAGCGAGGTCATGGGCGATGAAAAGGTAAGCGAGGGAGAATTCACGCTGCAGGTCTGTTATCAGGTTCAGAATCTGTGCCTGGACGGATACATCCAGTGCGCTCACCGGTTCATCGGCGACGATTAGTTTTGGATTTACCGCCAGGGCGCGGGCAATTCCGGCGCGCTGTTTCTGTCCACCGCTCAATTCATGGGGATAGCGCGCGGCGTGACCCGGCTCAAGCCCCACGCGTTTCAGCAGTTCTTCCACCCGCTCCAGTCTCTCTTTTTCGGTGCCCACGCTGTGGATGAGGAGAGCCTCGCCGATAGCATCGCCGATGGTCATCCTCGGGTCAAGCGATGACTGCGGGTCCTGGAAAATCATCTGTGCTTCTTTCCTCAGTTCCTTAAGCTGTTTCCGGTTAAAAGAGGTGATATCGTTACCGCGATAGAATACCTGTCCCGAGGTAGGCTCTTCCAGTCGAAGCAGAGCTCTGCCCAGACTTGACTTGCCACAGCCTGATTCACCTACCAGCCCCAGCGTTTCTCCCTCCGCGATGAAAAAAGAAACGCCGTCCACCGCCTTGACATCGGCCACGTGCCTGGAGAGCAGGCCGGCGGTTACCGGGTAGTATTTTTTCAGATTTTCGACCTCTAACAGTTTCTGGCTCATTTTAATGATTACCTATGCGTAAAGATAACACGCGGCGACGTGCTCCCCCGAAATAATGAATTCCCCGGGCCTTTCTTGCTGACAGACCGGCATTCGCCACTGACAGCGGGGATAGAAGATACAGCCCTCGGGCGGGTCAATCAGACTGGGAATAACTCCCGGAATTGGCGTCATCTTTTTCTGGCGCTCGGGGATGGAGGGCAGGCAGTTCAGCAGGCCCCAGGTGTACGGGTGTTTCGGCTGGTCAAAGATGTCGAAGACGCTGCCGGCCTCGGCAATACGGCCACCGTACATCACAATTATGCGGTCGGCAATCCCGGCCACGGTGCCCAGGTCATGAGTGATGAACAGTATGGACATATCCCTCTCTTTCTTCAGGTTCCGGAAAATGTCCAGAATCTGCGCCTTGATGGTGGTGTCCAGGGCGGTAGTGGGCTCGTCCGCAATCAGAATCTCCGGGTCACAGGACAGCGCAGCCGCAATCATCGCCCGCTGCTTCATGCCGCCGGAAAACTGGTGCGGGTAGTACTTCATTCTCTCCTCCGCCTGGGGAATGCCGACCTGTTCCATAAGGGCCAGCGCCCGGTCACGGGCCTGACTGCGACCCAGCTTCAGATGGAGACTTATCTGTTCCATTATCTGGTTGCCCACGGTGAACACCGGATTGAGCGATGACTGGGGGTCTTGAAAAATCATGGCGATATGGTTGCCGCGTATTTGCCTGAGCCTTGCCCCGGAACTCTGGAGCAGGTCCTCCCCATGATACCGTATTTTGCCGCCCACAATTCGTCCCGGCGGGCTATCGACCAGCCGCAGAATGGACAGCGCGGTAGCGGTCTTGCCGCAGCCTGATTCTCCCACCAGACACAGGCACTCTCCCTTTCGCAGGCCCAGGCTTATCCCATCCACTGCTTTCACCACTCCGTTGCGGGTGAAGAAGTACGTTTTCAATTGGTCGATTTGCAATATGGTATGGTTCATTTTTACAACTGACTCCGGGGGTCGAAGGCATCCCTGATGCCATCACCCAGAAAATTAAAGGCCAGCACGGTCAGAAAAAGCATGATGCCGGGCTCAACTGCAATCCACCAGGCAGTATCCAGGCTGCGCTGGCCGGCGTGCAGCACCAGGCCCCAGCTGGTCACGGTGGGGTCGCCGAGGCCGATAAAGCTCAGGGCAGCTTCGGCCAGGATGACGCCGGGGATAGATAGCGTGGCGATGACGATGACCGAACTCAGGACATTGGGGATGAGATGGCGGAAGACAATGCGGCGGTCGCTGGCGCCCAGCGATTTCGATGCCATGATGAAGTCCCGCGTGCGGAGGGACAAAGCCTCGCTCCTGACCAATCGGGCGGTGCCTGTCCAGCCGGTAAGCCCGATGGCCAGGATGATAAACCAGAGCGA
>Ga0209427_10005529_pt1 | contig 14502 bp, 10 predicted proteins | sample DeeMarSWOR136_30_FD_187465 | JGI IMG/M metagenome (GOLD analysis project Ga0209427, IMG submission 187465) | Marine sediment microbial communities from White Oak River estuary, North Carolina - WOR-1-36_30 (SPAdes) (version 2) | ecosystem: Environmental > Aquatic > Marine > Intertidal zone >... | reverse complement strand
TCCATTCTTTTTTTTTTCATATTCTTTTTAACTTTTTGCTTCTTTTTAGATTCTGATACAATTATATCTTAAATCTGATTATCATAAACAGAAAAGTTTAAAAATAGAGTCAATCAATCTTTATGTTATACATAACTGTGAAATCTTAAATAATTAAATTGACAGAAAAAGCTTCTTCTAAAAGAAGATTTCCTAATATTAAAGAATTCAAGAAAACAATCGCAGTAGGGGGATTAATAGCGAGCCTAGCTATAGTTGGTATTATAAGTGGAATTTTTATTTTTAGTGAGACACCGAAAGGAGGTATTCTTAAAGTAGGTATAACCCAATCTATTGAAGAAATTGACCCTCTTATCTATAGTAGATTTTCAGAAGAAATAGTAATTAATCATGTTACCGAGACTTTATTTGATAATATTTATATTGATGGTAAATCTCAAACTCTTCCTAATCTAGCATTAGATGGAAATTGGAGTTCGGATTACCTAAATTTCACATGCACACTTAGAAAAAATGTCATGTTCCACGATGGAACGCCATTTAATGCTGTAGCTGTTAAATGGAACTTCGATAGAATTACTCAAATTATCGATCCATCAGATCCATATATGTATTGGTGGGGTTACCTATTTCTTTTACCAGATGGGCGCTGGATTGTAAATAAAACTCTAGTCTTAGATTCTTATACTGTAAAATTTGTTTTAAATGATGTTTTTGTACCTTTCCGAGAATTATTAACTCATACTACTACAAGTATTTTATCACCAACATCAACCCCGGCTGATAAAACCTTAAATATACACACTGATAATTTAGTTGGGACCGGTTCTTTTACATATGATGGTTATGAACCTGATGTCAATATGTCATTATCTCCTAATCAAAATTTCTGGGGAACAAAACCTAAAATGGATAAGGTAATTTTAACATTTTATTCTCCAACTAATTTTACTAATCGTATTAACATTTTATGGAATGCGCTTTTAGCAGGAGAAATTCATATGGTAGACCGAGAATTTATTAAAGATTTAATAAGGTTCTATCCAGATCGATATATCGAACTGATCAAAGGTGCTCCAGGAATAACAGTTCAAGAAAAGCCGACAATAAGTTATTATTATGTTTTTTTTTATCCTAAACTTGTTAATAGTACAATGAGAAAGGCAATATCTTATGCAATTAACTATTCTAATATACTTGAAATAGTTCCTAACTCTATAACAGCTAGATCCCCAATACCAGAGGGTATCCCTTACTCTAACACTACTGGTATTGACATTGCTTATTATAACATTTCAAAAGCAAGACAAATTTTAATTGATGAAGGTTGGCCTGGAACAGCTGGCCTAACCGCAAATGATAATATTACAGCAGGAAATGAATGGGAACAATTAGTAACTAATGAATCCCCTCTTGCAAGATATAATTTATCTTATTATCCATGGAATCCATACACTGAATTATCACCAATTCCTTTTCCAGATAATCTTAAACAAATTGGAGTCAATGTATCATGTCAACCAATTTGGAGTGGTGCACCGGCTCAACTTGAAACATTAATGTGGATGTATGATTATAACGATCCACACAATGGTATGCTTGATTATCATTCAAAATGGACTCTTTGGACCGATTTTAATGTTAGTGCGTTAGATGAATTAATAGAAGAAGGAATTAAAGAGACAAACTCCACTTTAAGAAAAGGAATATACTATAACATTCAAAAACTTATAATTGAGGAAATTTGTCCCATTATATTTACTTTTTCTGCACGAAATTTAGATATATATGTATCGAATTTAATAGGTTGGCAAATTTTTCCATTCAAAATAGTATTTAAAACAGTTTACTTCGTCTAATATCTACCATGCACATTAGTTCAATTTCTTGTTCCAAGAAACAATAAAAAAATTAAAAAATTTTTAACATGATTTTATTCAAATAATGAGGGTATACTTGTCAGTTCCATGTTAAAATATCCCTCTAGGATTTCAAACCTTATACTGTAATAATGCTTAACGATGTTTGTTAGTAAATCATGTGATATAAAATAAACAATACCCTCATATGTAGTTGGCTCAATATGGGAGTAAACAAAACCATCTACAAGCGTACACTCCAGAATAGGAATTCCTGATATACAAACAGGAAATCCACTTTTATCCATGAATTCACCTCCATAGGGAATTTCAAGTAGAGCACCGATATCAGCACTGTAATCATCATAAAGGATAAATACCCTTCCCTCATTAACTTTTACTAAACTTGTAATATTAGCTCCTGTATCTCTATCTTGATAGATTTCAAGGTTTACATTCCCCTTTCCGACACTTATATCCCAACTACTTTTTTGAATATATTCCACATCATATGATTTAAACATTAAATCTCCTTCATTGATATTTCCACTAATGTTCCCTTGAATCAAGCAGTACTCAAAATCATATAATATATTTCCATTTGAGACATTTGTTACTAAGTTTCCAATTGAAGCTGCCCAAGGAACGGTTAGTTCAAAATCTCCTTTCGTTAAATTTGTCATAATATCAAAAACAATATCTTTCCTAAGATATACAGTAATATCAACCTCTTTAGTTAACCATAAAAATGGATTAAACCAGTCATTTGATATAATTTCCATTCTGAAATTTGTTGGAGAACTTGAGTTATACCATGAAAAATTTAAATAATCAGTATATGATTTCCCACCTAATTTTGATCCAACCATTACAATATTTACTTCTATCAGCACAAGATAATCAACTGGTGGATTTATATATCTTATTTCTATATTACCTTCATCAACATTAATGTATAATGAATCAGCTGGAGTTGGTGAACTTGGATTATAGATAAAAGAACAAGATTCATCAAAACCGTTGTATGATGAGAGTTCAGTTGAAATTAAATGAATTGGGAGAATAATAATTAAACTGAACCCTAGAATTACTAGTAAAATAGCACCAATAGTACTTTTGTTCACCATCTATAAACCTATAGAATAAGATGTATTGATTCTATAAAAATCCCATTTTTTTTACATCCCATAATTCAGATATAAATAAAAAATTCCTTTTGAATAAATTATAATAATCTGACGGAAGGTATTTTGAAAGATATAGGACTTCTTTGATTTTTAAAAACTCATTAAATTAAGATCATAAGATTTAAAAACAAAATTAATCCGATTTTCCATAATCCTCTTTTCTTTTTTTTTTTTATAATACTTATTAATTATATTCAATATCTTGTTTGTAAATAACTAGAAGATTTATAATTAGAAAAATTCTAATATTTCTAATCAATTTATTTTTAAAAGAATTCTTTACTATTTTTTCAACTACTAAATAGAACTGAATAGGTGTTAATATGATAGAAGAATCAAAATCCGAAGACTCAAATCTAATTGACGTTCAAGAGTTTAATAAAAAATTTCAAGAATGGGCTAAAAAATATGGTCCACTCCTTTTGGAACTTGGAAAGTTATCAGCAGAAAATAGTCTTTCATGGGGATTGATTCTTGAAGAAAACGCACAAAAATACCCAGATAATCCCGCTATTAAGTTTGAAGAAACTGTTCTAACCTATAAAGAATTTAATGATAGAGTTAACCAATATGCAAATTATTTTATCTCTTTAGGCTTGAAAAAAGGGGATATAGTAAAAGTTTTAATAAAAAATCGAATAGAGTTTTTGGTTGTTTATTCCGCAAATGCCAAAATAGGAGCAATATCTTCATTAATCAATACTGATTTACGTAAAAAAACTCTCATATATAGTTTAAATCTTACCCCTGGAAAATTAATTGTAGTAGGTGAAGAATGTTATGAAGCATATAATAGGGTTAAATCTCAGGTCAACTCAACTGATGCGAATCAACTTTGCTTTGTACATGATGGTGGAGAAATGAAACTACCCGAAAATTTTGTAGATCTTCCTCAAATAGTAAAAAATTTCCCTGCGAGTAATCCAAACACTACGACCGATGTAAAACCTGAAGATGTTATCGCTTATCTATTTACTTCCGGTACAACTGGATTACCTAAAGCAGCATTACTAACACATTCCCGAGTAATTGGGCCAGGATATGCTTTTGGGACGTTAATTGCCCATTTTACTCCAGATGATACTATTTATATCCCACTCCCTTTCTTTCATGGTACTGCTCTAATGACCGGTTGGTCATCTGTATTTGTTAATGGAGGTGCTTTAGCATTGGCTCGAAAATTTAGCGTTAGTCATTTTTGGGAGGATACTCGTAAATTCAACGTGACAGGTTTTAATTATGTTGGAGAAATGTGCCGTTATTTAATGAATCAACCCCCTAGCGATGACGATTCAAACAATCCTGTACGAGTGGTGATTGGAAATGGTCTTCGACCAGAAATTTGGGTTGCTTTTAAAAAAAGATTTAATATCCCCGTTATAGGAGAGTTTTATGGATCATCAGAAGGAAATGGAGGATTTGCTAATTTATTAAATTTTGATTGTACTTGTGGTTTATCTCTTGGAGGACATGCCATTGTACAATACGATTATGAAGAGGAGAAAATAGTCAGAAACCAGAGAGGATATGCTAAAAGAGTTCGTCCTGGAGGTGTTGGCCTACTCATGTTTGAAAGTACGGAGACAAGTAGATTCAGGGGATACACTGATGAGAAGGCAACTGAAGCAAAACTTTTTCGTAATTTATTTAAAGAGGGGGATGTTTGGTTTAATACTGGTGATTTAATGCTGGATCAGGGATGTAATCATGCTCAATTTATAGATCGGTTAGGAGACACTTTCCGATGGAAAGGACACAACGTTTCTACATCTGAAGTCGAAGAGGTGCTTAATATATTTAACAAAATTTCAATGTCTTCTGTATACGGAGTTAAAATACCAAATACGGATGGACGTGCGGGTATGGCTGCAATAGTTCCAATATCCAAGATTAGCGAATTTAACTTCAAAGAATTGGCCAAACTCTTAGCAGAAAATCTTGCCCCTTATGCCATACCAATTTTTCTTCGATTCAAAACAAATCTTACAACTACTCATAGTTTTAAATTTAAAAAATTAAAACTCAAAGAAGAAGGCTTCAATCCTGAAATTATTGATGATCCATTATATATATTTATCCCGAAGGAATCAAGATACATACCTCTGACTAAAGTAGTCTATAAGAGAATTCTGAAAAAAAAAATTAAATTATAAAAGGAAAGATATTTAAAAATCCTAAAAACGATTTATTAAATATTAAAACCATCTTCATAATCATCATATTCCTCAAGGTCGAATCGTTTCTTTTCTTTTTCTTTCTTTTCTTTCTTAAGTTCTTTACGTTCTTTATAAGTTAATTCATCATACCTTTTTGTATAAATTTCCTCATATTTTTTTCGTAAAGCTTCTACATCTTCTACATGACCCAATTTTTCTTCAAGACCATCTTCGAAAAAATAATTTTTCTTAAACTTTTTCGCTGGAATTCCTACATATATCCAACCCTTTTCTAATTCTTGACCTACTGTTGTAACTGAATTCGCAGCTAAGATACAATTATGACCTATATGAGTTCCTGGCATTATAATTGAGTGAGATCCTATTCTAACTCCCTCTTCAATTATAGTTTTTCTAATGATTAAAAGATTTCCGATGATTACAGCAGATTGGACAATCGCACCTTGCCCAACAACCACGTCTTTGCCAAAATCTATAAATTCTGTATCTACCCATCCCTCGAATAAAGAATTAGAGATTTTTGTTTTCACACCAAACATTTTAAAACAAATATTATCTAATATTCCCGGAAAGGGGAATCTATGAGCAAGCCACACTGGCCATCTCTTAATTGTATTACGAAGACTCCAATAACGATAATCTCTATCTGCTGGAATCCTTAAAAAAACTCCTTCTCTTGGTTTATGAATGACGTTAATTATTAGTAATAAAATTTTTGTAAAAAATATTGCAGCAAAGACGATTGTTACATACATTAGAAAAGCCAGAAGCGGAAGGTATGTATAAAAATGGACAGGTCTCGAATAGCTCCAAAGCAATTGCCAATAAATCCAAAATTCTAAGAGAAGTGGAATTATACTTGCCCAAATAAGAAAAAAGTAAAAGATCAAATATCTTTTTCGCGCTAGAATTGTCGGAGTAAAAGGTCCAACACGCATTGTATTAGGTACACTCATGATTTTTCAATCTCTTTTTCAATTTTAATTAAATCTTTCTTATCCTCATCTATATTTACCTCATGTTCCATTTCAAATTTCTTAGCTTTATCTACATCACGCTTTAATATTACGTCTCTCCTTTCTTCTCCATATTTATTTTCTTTTAATTTAATTGCTGGGAAACCAAAATATACCCAAAGGGATTCTAAAACTTGATTAACTGTTGTCGAAGATAATGCCCCTATTACCGATTCTTTTCCCATTATTGTTCCTGGTGCTATAGTTGAAAGCCCACCAACCATTATATAATCATCACAAACTACTTTTTTTATAATTAAATATTTTCCTACTACCATTGATGACATGATACTAGCTCCTTGACCAATTAGATTTTTTCGACCAAATTTTATGAATTCAACATCACACCACGCATCATTAAGATGACTAGATGAATCCATTTCAATTCCGAATAATTTCAACGCAAATACATCTGTCCAAGGTAAAGGAGAGTTACGCATAAACCATAAAGCTATCTTTTTCAATTCAGTTCTTAACATCCAGAATTCGAAATCCTTATCCCCGATTTCAGCCTTGAAAATACCTTCTTTAGGTTTATGTATCAAATTTACGAGAATTAAGAATAATTTGCAGAAAAGAATACAAGCTACTATAAAAAAATAAATGGATCCAAATATAGCTAGGGGAAGGAATGCCAAGATTGGAATCCAATTTTCATAGAGTAAATACCAGTACCAAAATATTGAAACAATTAATCCAGCAACCCAAAAGATTGGTAAGTATACTGCTAGGAATTTAATATTAACTCTACTTATAGCTGAACTCGTTGTAAAATCAAGTGATAATTCGTCTTTTGATAAATTGCTGATATCAATCGTTTCTTCATCTGATTCACTAATGAGATTTTCATTTACAGATATATTCTCAGAAATAGTTTTCGATATTTCTTTTGCTTTCAACTTTGTCAAAAGTTCCTTATCTTTGTAACCTTCGATATTTTCATTTCTCTCTAAATATTGAGGGGACACATCCAAATATTCCATAATTTTTTTTCTAAATATTTTTCTTAATGGAATCCCCCAATAGTAATTATTTCCCTTAATAATACTATGCTTACTTGTTGATGCTAGTGGGAGAAAATAGGAATTATCATGAACTTCTGATCCTGGACCAATTTGAGTCATAGCACTAGAAGTGACATTATTACCCACGTTGATTTTAAAATAGGAGATATTTCCAAAAATTCCTTGGACCAAATGGCTGGCTAATGAAGAATTGACACCCAAATAACAATTGGATCCTATTTCAACAAATTTATCATTAACTAATGATTCTTCTAAAGTTGTACCCTTTCCGATCTTATTAGAACCTACAAAATTGAAAAACCAATTACTTAACCAGGGAAGAGCTCCTTTTGTAAAGGCATTTTTCCCATATTTGATCATGAAACTTCTTATATGATAATAATTTGCTGCTCTACTACGAATATTACGCGGGATTATACCTGATTTTGATGGGGACATTTTTTCAGTAAAAATCCAAAAGAGTTTTGTGACTAAACCTAAGAGAAATAAATGCAATAGATAACAGCCTATAAGAACTAAAGGCATGATTAAAAAAGTGAGTAATGGTTTGACCTTGGTAAAAACAAACAAAATATTTGCAGTTTCTAAAACATTAGGAAGAAAAAACTGAAGCAGATAAACGAAAAAACAGATACCAGGAATTACCCAAGAAGAATAAAAAATACCTGCAAATATTAAAATATATAAGTGATATTGAAGATTTACATCCTCTTTAAGAACTTCATTCTGATTAGATGAATTATTATCTTCAGAATCTTCACTCATTTTTATCAATTGATCTTGTTTCTAATCTATTTATTATAAATTTTATTCAATTAAAAAGCAATTGATACTTATAATACATAAATTGATATTTCCGTTCCTTTTAAACTTATAAGTCTTAATAAAAAATAAAAATTTGCTATGAAATCTCTATGTGAGAATTGCGGAAAGTGCTGTTTAGATACAGAGATGATTCTCTCTCGTAATGATATTGAATTAATAAAAAGAGAATCCTCTAAAAGTTTAAGAGGACGAGATTTCGTATTCAAGAATGATAATAACCAACTTCAATTAAAAAATATTGAAGGGCATTGTGTATTTTTTGATAATAATTCTAAATGTTGTAATATTTATAAATATCGACCCCAAGGATGTAGATTTTACCCACTGATCTATGATATAAATGAAGAAAAATGTGAACTTGATAAGGATTGTCCTAGATCCAATTTATTCTACAAGAATAAACAAGAGTTCGAAATTACCTGCAAAAATTTAAAGACTTTTCTTAAGATACATTTTAAACTGAAAATTAATTAGAATTTTCACGCAAGATCCTTCTTATCTTCATCAATATTAACTTCATGTTCAATCTCATACTTCTCTTCTTTATCAACGTCTCTTTTTATTAGGATTCCTCTTTGGGACTCAGCATATTTGTTTGGCTTAAGCTTAATGCAAGGTATCCCTAAGTATATCCACCCTGGATCTAAAACTTGAGAATAAACAGTAGTAGATAATGCACTTACAAAGGTGTTTTCTCCTATAATTGTACCTGGTGCTACAGTAGAATGTCCTCCGACGAGAGAATAATCACCACATATCACATTTTTAATTATCAAATATTTACCTACTACCATTGAGGACATGACCGTAGTACCCTGTCCTATTAATACTCTTCTTCCAAATGTAATAAATTCACCATCACACCAAGAATCATATAATGAACTTGACAAGGTCATTTTTACCCCGAACCATTTAAAAGCGAGTATATCCATCCATGGAATGGGCCAATTTCGTATAAGCCATAGAACAATCTTTTTTACTTCAGTCCGTAAGCACCAAAATTCAAAATCAGTATTACCAATTTCCGCTCGAAACACACCCTGTTTTGGTTTGTGAATAAGGTTTATTAAAATTAAAAATAATTTACTAAAAAAGAAACAGCCTAAAATAAAAACAAACCACAGAATAATAGTCATAGTTGGAAGGAAAAAGATCATCAAAAATTTATTACTAATATAATATGTGAATGTATAAAATATTGTCATGTCCAACATACCAGATAACCAAAATATTGGAATATATACTATTAGAAACTTTATATTCACTTTTGAAATTGCACTACTAGTAGTGAAATCTAATGCCAAATTTTTCTCTTTTAAATTATTCCCCTCAAGTTTATCCTGTTCACTTTTATTGTTTACTTGCTCTTTTTCGAGGTTTTCATTAGAATGTCCGAGAATTTTGTCGTTTTTTAATCTTTCTATTAATAATTTATCGCTATATCCTGCTACATTTTCATTTATTTCCAATTCCTTTGATGTTAAAGAAAGATATTCCATAGTTTTGTTTCTAAAAATTTTCCTTAAAGGTATCCCCCAATAATAGTTATTTCCTTTTAAAACGCTATGCTTTCCTGCAGAAGCTAAGGGAAGTAGGTAAGAATTATCATGGACCTCTGATCCTGCTGCTACCAGATTTTCTCCGGCAGCAGTAACATTATCTCCAACCTTTACATGAAAGTAATTAATATTCCCAAAAGTTCCATCAACCAGATGAGTTGCTAATGCTGACGAAGCACCAAAATAGCAATTTTTTCCAACAATACCGAATTTTTCATTACATATACTCTCCTCCAAAGTTGAGCCTTTCCCAATTACACTTGAACCAACAAAATTGTATAACCAATTGCTTAACCACGGAAAGACTCCTTTAATAAATGAATTTTTACCATATTTTATCATGAAGCTTCGAAGATGATAATAATTAAGAGTTCTGCTCGGAAAATTCCTTGGTATTATTCCATCTTTACTGGGAACCTTCTTTTCACTCCACCTCCAGAAGAACCGTGTTGTTAATCCAATAAAAAATAAACGAACTAAATAACACCCAATAAAAACCAAGGGCATAGAAAGTAGTGTTACAAGTGGTTTGATTTCAGTAAAAATTGCGAAAAAACTAGTGGTTTCTAAAAAATGGGGTAAGAAATAAAGAAAGAAATAAGCCATAAATAGAAAAGCTGGAAATATTAATGAGGTTAAATAGATAGAGAAAAATATAACTAAAAACAAGAAATATTGGATTTTAAATTCTTCTTGGGGAATTTGATTCTCTGAAGTGTTTTCAGTTGATTGATTCTCTATAGTTGCCATAATGTCAAATTTTAGAAATATATCTATTATAGTAATTAAGTTATTTCTTCTAAAAAAATTCAATGATTTAACAATAATCTTTAATTTTAAATTGAATTGATTCAAAATAGTTAAGTTAATGATTACACAAAGGTCATGTGTAATTTTTATATAGTTTTTCAAGCAAGATGTTTTTTTTTATCCTCATCTACATTGACTTCATGTTCAACCTCAAATTTCTCTTCTTCATCAACGTCTTTTCTTATAAGAATTTCTCTATTGGATTCTGCATATTTGTTTGGTTTGAATTTTGAAGCTGGAATCCCCATATATATCCAACCTGGATCAATTTTTTGATTATAAGTAGTTGTACTCATAGCACCTATTATTGATTCCTTACCTACTCTTGTCCCAGGTGCAATTGCTGTGTATCCCCCTACCAATGCATAATCTTCAACAATAACTTTCTTAATTATTAAATATTTTCCAACCACCATTGATGACATAATTGTAGCACCTTGTCCTATTAAATCTCTCCGTCCAAGTTCAATGAATTCACCGTCACACCAAGTATCATAAAGACTACTTGAAAGGGTCATCTTTATTCCGAACCATTTGAATGCTAATATATCCATCCATGGCAAGGGCCAGCTTCTTATAAGCCAGAAAACAATTTTCTTTAATTCAGTGCGTAGACACCAAAATTCGAAATCATTATCACCTTTTTCAGCATTGAATAATCCTTCTTTTGGTTTATGAATAAGGTTTATCAAAATTAAAAATAATTTACTAAAAAAGAAACAACTCATAATAAATATGAACCATAGAATAATTAACATTGCTGGCATAAAAAAGGCAATTAGAATCCAGTTTTTAACGAAAAAAATGAACGTATAAAAAATTGTAATAATTGCCATTCCAGATAACCAAAAAATAGGGATATAAAAAACTAAAAATTTGATATTTACTCTCGAAATTGCACTACTTGAAGTAAAATCGATTTTTAAATCTTGTTCAGTTAAACTATTTAGATCAACAGGTTCTTCTTGCGAATTTTCATTTATATCTTCTTCTTCGAGGATTTCCTCAGATTTATTTAAGCCTTTTTCAACTTCATTTGTATTTATCAAGTTTTGATCAGCATATTTTCCGATATTTTCGTTTTTCTCTAAATCTTGAGGGGATATATCCAAGTATTGCATAATTTTTTTTTTAAATATTTTTCTGAAAGGAATGCCCCAATAATAATTATTTCCCTTAACTATATTATGCTTACCGACTGAAGCTAAAGGAAGTAAGTAAGAATTATCATGAACCTCTGATCCTGGACCAACTATATTAACTCCTGCACTAGTTACATTATTACCTACTTTAACTTCAAAACAGGAAATATTGCCGAAAATACCATCAACTGCATGACAAGATATAGCTGAATTTAATCCTATATAGCAATTTTTTCCAACATCAATATACCTATCACTAGCTATAGCTTCTTCGATGGTAGTTCCTTTCCCAATTTTACTTACTCCTATAAAATTAAGAAACCAATTATAAAACCACGGAAAAGGGCCTTTCATAATAAGATTTTTACCATATTTAAGCACAAAGCTTCTTATATGGTAGTGCTGTAATACTCTACTTGTAAAATTTCTGGGGATAATTCCATCTCTAGTTGGCACCTTCTTTTCACTCCACCTCCAAAAGAACCGTGTTGTTAATACTACAAAAAGTGATCGCAATATATAGCACCCAATAAAAACCAAGGGCATAGAAAGCAGTGCTACAACAGGTTTGATTTCAGTAAAAAGTGAGATAAAATCAGTAGTTTCTAAAAAATGTGGTAAGAAAAAAAGGATTAAATAAGTCATAAATAAGAGTGCTGGAATGATTAATGAAATTAAATAGATTGTAAAAAGCATAATAAGATACCAAAAGTATTGGAATTCGATTTCTTCTTTAATTACTTCTTTTTTAAAATTTTTTTCACTTGACTCTAAGTTAGAGCCGATCATTATTTCCCAGATAATTAAAAATAATTTAATGTTTTTTATACTATATTTAATAAATAAGGATATCTCTCTAAAAAATTCAATGTTTAGAATCCTTAACCCATGACTAGATATTAGAAATTTAGTTTAAGATTCTGCATTTATCGAGATTATAGATGTATAATAGATTTGATATGATCATGGCTTCTATTATAATAAGCTACAGCTTCTTCAATATCTTCTAATTCAAATTTCTTAGAAATCAATTTATCCACCTTGATTTTTCCAGATTCCAATCCTTCAATAGCTTTATCAAAAGGTCCGCATCTACTGGTATAGAGAGTTAGCTCACGGACTACCATATCTGTAAGGTTAATTTTAGCATTGACTCCATGTGTGCTTTTTATATGAACCTTTCCACGAGTTCTACATGAATCGATTATATCTTTTAATGCATCAGGATTACCTGTTGCATCTAGTACAATATCAGCACCTAGACCGTTAGTTAGATTTTTAATTTCACTAGGAATGTGAACCCCTTCAGATCTATTTAATTGATAATGTGCTCCAAAATGTTTAGCTAAATCAATTTTTTTCTGAGAATCATCAACAGTAATTAATTGTAAACCTTTCAGAAGTGCAACCTGTGTTATTAATAATCCTAATTTTCCAAGACCAAATATCGCCATTACTTTATCGTTTTTATCTAATGGCATTACCTCAAATATTTGATAAGCTGCCGCTAATGGTTCGATGAATGTGGCATCATCATATGAAATAGAATCAGGGATTTCATGAAGTAAATAAGATTCTACAGCTATAAATTCAGCAAGAGCACCATCGATATCGATTCCTAGTGCCTTCCGGGATAAACACTGAGTATAATTACTCTGTTTACAATAATAACAATCAAAATCAATATTGGTATTAATTTCTGAGGTAACCCTCTTGTTAAGCCATTTTTTATCGACTTCACTTCCCACTTCTATTACATCGCCTGAAAATTCATGACCAAGAATTAACGGTGTAGGTGTGGCCAAGGATTTATTTAAGATCGCCAAATCAGTTCCACAAATACCTACAGACTTAACACGGATTAAAACTTGTGAATCATTAATTTTGGGATCTTCTACATTCTTTATCATTAAATTCTGCCCATCGAATACCACAGCTTTCATATATGATCTAATTTATTTACAATTTAAAATGAAATCATTTTTTATGTTTAAATTAAGAAATAATAATCTAATTGTAATAAATTCTAATATAGATGAGGTACAGTTTAGAATAAATTTATAGATTTAAAACACAACTAATTTTAACTAAATTTTTTTATAAATAACATAGATAAACTTTTTCTTTATTATAAAGTTAAACAAAACTAAATCTGTTTAATAGTTAAAGGTGAAAATTTGGAGAATAAAATATTACAGTGGGAAATAATAGGTATATTTTTTATCATAATTGTTGGAACGTTATTTCACTTTCTATTTGAATGGTTTTTTTCATGGCCGCCTATTGGTGCAATTGCAGCGGTTAATGAAAGTGTTTGGGAACATCTTAAACTTCCATTCTGGCCTTTAATAATCTTCTCTTTAATCGAATATAGATTTATTAAAGGAAAAGCAAATAACATTATCATTGGAAAAAACATTGCTGCAATAATAAGTGTAAGTACCATATTGATTGTATTTTATACATATACAGCTGTTCTTGGGGTTGAAATCCTTATTATAGATATTTTAAGTTTTTTCATTGGTGTGATTATAGGTCAATTTATTTGCTATAAAATTATGAGTCTAAGTGAATTTCCAAAGAGTATAAATATTATTTCATGGATTATAATTGTAGGATTCGGGATTCTTTTAATATTATTTACTTATTTACCACCACATTTACCGATATTCCAAGATTCAGAGTCGGGGTTATATGGTATTTTGAATTATTTTTAAGACATATGGTTATGTTTAAAAAAAAATATAATTCATTTTTTCTTATTTATTTTAATCAGATTTCATAAATTTTTGTTCTTTTTGCCCTCAATTTATTTAAAAAAGCTTGGAAAATAGGAGAATAATTTGGAGTCTTATGATTTTGATGTGAAAGTACAAAATGCTTTCAATAAATCATTTTCAAA
>Ga0209427_10005528_pt1 | contig 14503 bp, 17 predicted proteins | sample DeeMarSWOR136_30_FD_187465 | JGI IMG/M metagenome (GOLD analysis project Ga0209427, IMG submission 187465) | Marine sediment microbial communities from White Oak River estuary, North Carolina - WOR-1-36_30 (SPAdes) (version 2) | ecosystem: Environmental > Aquatic > Marine > Intertidal zone >... | reverse complement strand
ATTCGGCCGGCGTAATCTGGCAACTTGCTCAAGCATGAGGGGGGTCTTGACAAGGCAACTATCAGGTGTGATAATTCTAGTGGGGGAGTAATCTCCAAAAATATAAAGGAGGGTATGAATATGGCAAAAGCTAAGCGTAGTGTGGCGAGCCAGGTCGGTTTTTGGGCGTTTATCGCAGGTCTGGTTATTGCCCTAGTGTTTGGCATCCTGTCAGGTCTGGGCATAGCCATGGGTGCCATGCCAGCAATTATCGTCATCCTGATTATCTTGGGTCTGGTAAAAGGGTAGCCATCGGATTTGACACGCGCTTCCTTTCAGGTTCCTTTGCCAGGGCCTGCGCTGAGGTCTTGAGTAATAATGGCATCATTGTCGTGCTATCCGAGCGGTTTGTCTCAACTCCCATTTTAAGTTACACCGTAAAATCAAAAAAACTCGATTTGGGCGTAATGATTACGGCTTCCCACAATCCTTGTGAATATAACGGTTTTAAGATCAAGGATCCTACGGGTGGGTCAGCGGGACCGGAAATAACCAATGTTATCGAGAGTCTTCTAAGGAAAAATCCGGTGAGAGAGTACAACACTCAAACGACTCGGATAAGTTCAGAGGACCTTTCAGCTGATTACATCCGTTTTATTCGTTCCTACATAGATTTAAAAAAGATAAAAAACAAAAAATTCAAGGTCCTTGTTGATGCCATGTACGGAGCCGGAAATAGTTTTATCGCTGATATTCTTAAAGGGACGGGAGTCCATGTTGATTTTATGCGCCACGAGATCAATCCTTCCTTTGGAGGTATACGTCCCGAGCCAGTTGAAGAACATCTGCAGGAACTCAAATCAAGAGTCAAAAAAGGAAAATATGATTTAGGCATTGCCCTAGACGGTGATGCGGACAGGATTGCCTCTGTGGCTCCGAAGGGAATTTTTATCCATCCGCAGAAGATCCTAGGGTTGCTCGCCCTTCATCTTTATCAGGATCGAGGCTGGAGAGGCGGAATTGTCAAGACCATCGCTGGAACGACCATGATCGACCATATCGCCCAATTCCTGAAAGTGAAACTTTATGAAACGCCTGTGGGCTTTAAATACATTTCTAATCTTATGGAAAAAGAAGAGATTCTAGCTGGCGGAGAAGAGGCCGGCGGCATTGGCGTCAAGGGATACATCCCGGAGCGTGACGGCACGGTAGCAGGCCTTTTGCTTCTTGAGATGATGGCCTACCGCCGTAAGAATATACTCAAGATCCTAGAGGCAACCGAAAAGCAGTTTGGCCGTTACTATTACCTGCGCGATGAAATAAAATTGGATGCCTCGATCAGCATTAAGAAAGAGACGCTTCCCCGCCAATTGCTTAATAAGGATGTGGTGCAGGTTGAGGATTACGACGGGGTCAAAATGACCTGTGCAGATGAGAGCTGGCTGATGCTGCGCGCTTCCGGCACAGAGCCGATTGTGCGCATTTATGCAGAATCAAAGAGGCAGCGTCAATCGCAAGAGCTTATTGAGCTGGGTAAGGAATTGGTCAGAAGGCAACTTTAGATCGAGCATTTTTAGTTATGATACATTGGGTCTCGCGCTTATTATGTATACTCTTTTTTAAGATCATATGCCGATTGGAAGTGCAGGGAAGAGAAAATATCCCACGTCAGGGAGGATTTATCATTGCCGCCAACCACGTCAGTTACCTGGACCCTTTGGCGTTAGGGAGTAGCTGCCCGAGAGCCTTAAGTTATATGGCGCGCCATGATCTATTTTCTCATCGAGTGCTTCGGTGGTGGTTGTTGCACGTTCATGCCTTTCCTGTCAAGAGAGAATCCGCTGATCTGTCTGCTATCAAGCAAGCGATGAAACAGATTAAAAACAATATGGGTCTGCTTTTGTTTCCTGAAGGGACCCGACAATCTCAAGGCCAGGTGGGGTCAGTGCAGCCAGGCATTGGTTTTTTGGCGTCTAAACTCGATTGTCCCGTGATACCGGCCTTTATCAAAGGTTCTGAACAAGCCTTGCCCAAAGGAGCCAAATTTATAAAGCCAGCTAAGATAACCGTTTGTTTCGGTCAGCAAATTCTTATAGAAAGGAGGATGCCTTATCAGGAGATTGCGCAACGCATCATGGCAGGCATTAGGCATCTTTCATGTTAGGTCGTCAAATCTTACCAGTCGTTTTCTTCCAAAAATTTTCCAGTTTTAAAAATCTCGTGAGGAAGGGAGGTATTTTTTAAAATACAAAATCCCTGCCTACCCTGTCTGCCGACAGGCAGGCGGCAGGCAAAATCCAAAATAAAAATCCAAAGGAGAAATAAATGAAAGAAACAAAATCAGAACTTGAGCAACTTTATAATCAGAGCATCAAACTCATTAAGGAAGGCCAGGTGATATCAGGCAAGATTGTTGCGATCAAGGCCAAAGAGGTACTGGTGGATGTAGGATTTAAATCCGAAGGAATCGTAGCGATCACGGAATTCGGTTCGCAGGACCTGGAGGTTGGCAAAGAGCTTGATTTTTTTGTCGAGTCCATCGAGAATGACGCTGGCAATATCGAGTTGTCGCGCGAAAAAGCCATGCGCATTCAGGGCTGGGACAAGATCGTGAAGTTTTCTCAGACCGGCGAGTTGGTGGAGGGCCGTCCTGTTAAGAAGGTCAAGGGCGGATTTCTGGTCGATGTGATGGGTATCGAAGGATTTTTGCCCTCTTCGCTTTCTGCCTTTAAGAACGTTCCCGAAAGAGAGATTATGTACAAGCCTTTCAAGTTCAAGATCGTCAAAATCAACAACTTAAGAAGAAGCATCATCGTCAGCCGCAGAGAGGCCGTGCAGAAAGAGAAGGAAGAGGCCAAGGATAAGATATGGCAGGATCTAAAGATCGGTTTGGTTTATCCAGGCACGGTCAAAGCGATAACTGACTTTGGCGCCTTTGTGGACTTAGGGGGGGTGGACGGACTTTTGCATATCACGGATATGTCCTGGTCCAAGATCAGCCACCCTTCGGAGATCGTGGCCTTGGGAGACAAGATTGAGGTGATGGTGCTTAATATGGACAGGGAGCAAGGTAAGATATCGCTGGGATTAAAGCAGAGACTTCCAGACCCCTGGCAGGATATAGAAAACAAGTTTGTCGTCGGGTCAAAGGTCAAAGGCAAGGTCGTTAATATATTGCCTTACGGGATATTTGTGGAATTGGAGAAGGGCATCGAGGGCTTGATCCATGTTTCAGAAATCTCCTGGACTAAAAGGATCAATAATCCGAACGAACTGTTTGCTATCGGAGACATGGTCGAAACCCAGATCCTTAATGTGGACAAAGAGGCCCGCAGGATATCCTTGAGCCTCAAGCAACTTGAGCAGAATCCGTGGCTGGAAGCCGAATCCAAGTATCCGGCCGGTACCAAGGTTACCGGAAAGGTGAGAGGTTTTACGGATTACGGCGCGTTCGTCGAATTAGATAGTAATCTCGAGGGGATGATCCATGTATCGGATATCTCCTGGACAAAAAGGATAGCGCATCCTCAGGATGTGCTCAAGAAGGGCCAGAAGATAGACGCCATGGTGATCTCTGTGGACAGTCAGAATCGCCGTATTGTATTAGGCCTGAAGCAACTGCAGCCGAGTCCCTGGCCTGAGATTGCGACCAAGTATCCCTTAGACACCGTTTTAGAGGTAGAGGTTGTCAGTATCACTGACTTCGGGGTGTTTGTCAAAATAGAAGAAGACCTGGAAGGCCTGGTGTATGCCAGCGAAATAGACAAGGAGACCGTCTCTCAACTGAAACCCAAAGATAAGTTTAAGGTCAAGATCATCAAGGTGGATGTGGAGCAGGCCAAGATAGGGCTTTCGGCTAAAATATAAATGATAAATTCCAAATTACAAGCACCAAATTCCAAATAAGCTTCAAATTTCAATGTTCGAAATTCCAAACTTACAAGTTTCGGCCATTGGAATTTTGGATTTGGGATTTGTTTGGGATTTGGGATTTGGAAATTGGGATTTCTTAGGTTTATTTCATAGGTGAGGTGAAAGATGGATATCGACAAACAATTAGCCATTATCAAGCGAGGTTGCGTCGATTTGATTTCTGAGGATGAGCTTAAGGTGAAACTAGAAGCAAGCGCCAAGACAAAAAGGCCCCTGGTGGTCAAGGCTGGATTTGACCCGACAGCTCCTGATATCCACCTTGGCCACACTGTTCTCTTAAGGAAGATGAGGCAATTCCAGGAGTTAGGCCATCAGGTAATTTTCCTTATTGGTGATTTTACCGCACGTATCGGAGACCCCACAGGAAGGTCAGAAAAGAGAAAGCCCCTGACTAAAGCTGAGATTGTCCGTAATGCCTCCACTTATAAAAGGCAGGTCTCTAAAATACTTGATTTGCAACGCTTGAAGATTGTTTTTAACAGTGCCTGGTTCGATAAGTTGACTGTTATGGGTTTTTTAGAGCTCACGCAACAGGCGACCGTATCCCAGATACTGGCCAGGGAGGATTTTAAGAAGAGACTGTCCAGGCAGGAGGACATTTCTCTGTTGGAATTTATGTATCCGCTTTTGCAGGGCTATGATTCAGTGGTGTTAAAAGCGGATGTGGAACTGGGTGGAACGGATCAAATCTTCAATCTCCTCATCGGACGGGATATCCAAAAGGATTTTTCATTATCGCCTCAAGTGGTTTTGACCATGCCGCTTCTGGAGGGGTTAGACGGAGTGCAAAAGATGAGCAAGACCTTCGCTAATTATATCAGCATCTATGAAACTCCCCAGGAGATGTTCGGCAAGATAATGTCCATTTCGGATGAGCTTATGTTTAAGTATTACGAGTTGTTGACGGATGAGGACATAGAGGCCGTAAAGAAGAAGCATCCCCGGCAGGCCAAGATGAATCTGGCCTCACTCATCATCACGCAGTATCATGGTGAGAAAGAGGCGCGAAAGGCTGGGGAGGAGTTTGAAAGGGTGTTTAGTCAGAAGCAGGTTCCGCAGGAGATCCCGTCTTATCACTTGGGCTCAGGAAAAAAGAATATCCTGGACATCCTCGTTGAGAGCGGTTTAGTAGCCAGCAAAAACGAAGCCCGTCGGCTCATCGCGCAAGGGGGAGTGTATCTAGAGAGTGAAAGGATTGATACAGAGGAAGCCCTGATAGATAAAGAAGGAATTATTAAGGTCGGCAAGAGGCGTTTCTTGAAATTGGTCAAGAGTTAAGTTTGCTGGTATAATATGAATAACTGGACTTTAATCGGCGCCCTGGCAGCTGGGCTCACCATGTTTTCCTTTGTCCCGCAGATCATCAAGGTACTTAAGACAAAATCTGCCAGAGACGTAAGCCTGATGATGATCGTGCAGCTTTCTCTGGGTGTTGCGTTATGGATCTTGTACGGTTGTTATCTCAAAGACCCCATCATTATAATGGCAAACAGCGTGACGTTAACGTCGCTGGTCATTCTATTATTTCTGTATTTTAATTACGGAGGGGTACATTGATGAAAGGGATTATTTTAGCTGGAGGAAAGGCCACTCGACTTTATCCGATTACCAAGGGCGTATGTAAACAGTTGCTTCCTGTTTACGATAAACCCATGGTTTATTATCCGCTATCAGCCCTGATGCTGGCCGGCATAAAGGATATTTTGATTATTTCCACTCCCCAGGATTTAGAGCGCTTTAAGGACCTGCTGGGAAATGGACAGGAGATTGGAATCAGGCTCTCTTACGCCGTACAGCAGGAACCCAAAGGCATAGCAGAGAGTTTCCTCATCGCAGAGAAATTTATCGCAAAGGGATCAGTTGCCCTAATCCTCGGAGATAATATTTTTTACGGGCACAACCTCACGCAGATCCTAAAGGAAGCTTCGCGCCTTAAGAAGGGAGCTATCACGCTGGGTTATTACGTTAAAAATCCGCATCGCTACGGCGTGATTGAGTTTGATAAAAAAGGCAAAGTAATCTCCATTCAGGAAAAGCCCAGAAAGCCTCAATCGAACTGGGTGGTTACCGGGCTTTATTTTTATGACTCTAACGTCGTTTCTATCGCAAAAAAACTTAAGCCCTCTGGAAGGAGAGAGTTGGAAATCACGGATGTCAACAACGTGTATCTGAAAAAAGGTCTGTTAACGGTTAAGTTGTTAAACCGGGGGTTTGCCTGGCTCGATACAGGGACTTTTGATTCACTGATCGATGCCTCTATTTTCATTAAGACCATAGAAGAGAGACAGGGGCTGAAGATCGGTTGCATTGAAGAGGTGGCTTTTCGCATGGGGTTTATCGGCAAGGCCCAGCTTAAGAAGTTGGCCGGGTCCATTGAGACTAGCTATGGAGAGTACCTTGGTCTTCTTTTAAAAGATGAAAAATAAGATTCTGGTCCTGGGAAAAGGTTTTATTGGAACGAAATTGCAGGAGGCCTTTCAATGCCCCCTGAGTGCAAAATTCATCCAGTCCTTTAAAGATGTGCAAGGAGAAATCAACAAGTACAGACCTAAGATTTTAATCAATTGCATCGGACATACGGGTGGGCGTAACGTGGATGACTGCGAACGCGACAAGGATAAAACTCTTTTTGCCAACACCTATGTTCCATTACTCTTGGGAGAGGTAGCCCTGAGAAACAGGATAAAACTAGTTCATATCAGCAGCGGATGTATCTACCATTTCAATTACGCTAAGACTTCACCTATCATTGAAGAGGAAATACCCGATTTCCTGGATTTATATTACAGTCGGACCAAGATTTATGCGGAGAATGGCCTGAAGGCTTTGTTCAAAGATTGTGACATTCTAATCTTGAGAATCCGTATTCCCCTGGATAATCGGCCGCACCCCAGAAACATCCTCACCAAACTCACCAACTTTAAAAAGGTAATTGACCTACCCAATTCACTGACCTATATCCCTGATTTTATAAAAGCCTTAAAACACCTCCTGCGAATTGACGCCAGGGGCATCTATCATGTCGTCAATAAGGGAGGATTAAGGTACCCTGACCTTTTAGATGTCTATAAAAAATATGTCCCTGATTTTCATTATGAGATTATCGACCACAAAAAACTGAATCTGGTCAGGACAAACCTGCTTATGTCTGTAAATAAATTAGAGAAATCCGGTTTTCCTGTCAGGAATATAAAAGAGGTGCTGGAAGAATGCGTAAAGGGTTACGTAGGCTTTTGATTACCGGCGGTGCTGGTTTTATGGGGAGTGAGTGCGTCAGGGTGGCGGTGAAAAAAGGTTACAGGGTGGTTGTTATCGACAAGCTGACTTATGCTGCAGACCTGGAAAGATTAGAAGAGGTAAAGGGAAGGTATAGATTCTATAAGGAAGACATTTGCGACAAGAAGGCTGTTGAGAAGATTGTGAGAAGAGAAAGGCCGCAAGCCATCCTGCATTTTGCCGCAGAAACTCACGTGGACAGGAGTATCGTTAATGCCGACCCCTTTCTGGGAACCAATATCAAAGGCACCAAGGTCCTAATAGATGCGGCAAAAAAATTCCGCATCCCTAGATTCATGCAAATCTCAACAGATGAGGTTTACGGAGATATCAAAAAGGGAAGCTTTAGCGAAGATGCACCTCTTAAACCTAACAGCCCTTATGCTGCCAGCAAGGCTGCAGCGGATTTGTTGGTCAAGGCCTACATGAGGACGTATTCCTTTCCAGCTCTCATCGTGCGGCCCAGCAATAACTATGGCCCATGGCAGTATCCGGAGAAACTGATTCCCCTGGCTATCTTGAGAGCATCAAACAATGAGAAGATTCCCCTTTATGCCAAGGGTAAAAATGCCAGAGAGTGGCTATTTGTGAGCGACTGCGTCAAAGCAATCCTGTTGATTCTGGAAAAAGGCAAAACAGGAGAAGTCTATAATGTGGGAAGCGGCCAAGAGAGAAAGAATATCGAAGTAGCGAAGGCGATTCTTAAGAATCTATCCAGACCTAAAAGTTCAATAAAGTTCGTAAAGGACAGGCCTGGCCATGATTTAAGATACTCCCTTGATTCAAACAAGCTTAAGAGGCTGGGATGGAAGGCCAAAATCAAATTTAGGGAAGGTATAAAGAGGACGGTAGAATGGTACGGCCTCCACAAATCCTGGCTTGAGAAACATCAACACAAGAAGCTCTCCATAAAGTTTTAAAGAAGATGGAAAAGGTTCTAGTCACCGGCGGCGCTGGATTCATTGGTTCGCATCTGGTAGAGCGTCTGGTCAGAGAGGGCTATCGGGTCTTGGTTTTAGATAATCTGGCTACAGGACGACTGAAGAATCTCGAAACTGTAAAAAAACAAAAAAATTTTATTTTTATTAAGGCGGATATTACTAAGGCAGATGGTATTCGCAGGCATTTTAAAGGAGTGGATTGGGTTTTTCATGTCGCAGCCCTGGCTGATATCGTCCCTTCCATAGTCGAGCCCTATAGGTATCACAGGGCAAATGTGGATGGGACGCTTTGCGTCCTGGAAGCTGCAAGGAAAAACAGGGTCAAGAGATTTATTTACACAGCCTCTTCTTCCTGCTATGGGATACCCAAAAAATATCCCACTCCCGAAACAGCCACGCTTTGCCCCCAGTACCCTTACGCTCTTTCGAAATATTTGGGTGAGTATTATGCGTTATTCTGGTGCAGGCTTTATAAATTACCGGTTCTCTCTTTGCGGCTTTTTAATGTTTATGGGGAGCGTGCCAGAACTTCGGGAACCTACGGAGCTGTTATGGGCGTTTTCATTGCCCAGAAATTGGCTAACCGGCCATTTACCGTGGTTGGATACGGAACGCAAAAACGCGATTTTGTGTATGTCAGTGACGTGGTCGATGCCTTTATAAAAGCCGCCCGTTCGTCTATAACAAATGAGGCCTTTAACGTGGGAAGCGGGAATCCTCAGACCATTAATAAGTTAGTCCGTTTGCTGGGTGGTAAAAAGATTCACATCCCCAAAAGGCCTGGAGAGCCTGATTGCACCTGGGCGGATATCTCTAAGATCAAAAGGGCCCTTGCCTGGAGACCTAAGATTCCTTTTGAGCAAGGGATAAAGAAAGTCTTGGAAAACATTGACTACTGGAAAGATGCACCGCTGTGGACGGCCACAAGCATTAAGAAAGCCACCAAGGAATGGTTCTACTATTTTTCCAGATAGGGTCTTGGGAGAAGGTTTTGATTAATGAGGTTAAATGATGAAAACAATGGATACGAACTTTAAGATTAAAAGCCTTGAAGAATTGATTGGCATTTCAAAGGAACTAAGAAACAAAGGTAAAATTATTGTCCTGTGTCATGGCGTTTTTGACCTGCTCCATCCAGGCCACATCAAGCATTTTGAAGCTGCCAAGAAAGAAGGAGACATCTTGGTGGTTACTTTGACCAAGGATGAATTTGTCAACAGGGGGCCGGGAAGACCTGTTTTTAATCAGATCTTACGCGCGGAGAGTATTGCGGCCCTCGGGTGCGTTGATTTCGTGGCAATCAACGACTGGCCCACGGCGGTCGAAACCATAAAAAAACTTAAGCCGCACCTTTATGTCAAAGGCAGCGATTATGTCAAGAGGGAAGCGGATGTCACGGAAAAGATCTATGAAGAGGAAGAGGCGGTCAAATCCGTTGGCGGAAGGATGCATTTTACGGATGAGATTTCCTTCTCATCCACTGCCCTGATCAATATGCATCTAGTACCCTATCCGCAGGAGGCCAAGGATTATTTTTTGAAGTTTAGAAAACGCTATATGGGAGCCGACATCATAGATGCGCTTAAGGGCTTAAAGGATACCAGTGTCTTGGTCATTGGAGATATCATCATTGATGAGTACCATTATTGCTTTGGCATGGGCAAGTCTCAAAAGGACAATATCCTCGCCTCCAGGTTTTTAAGCGAAGAGATCTTTGCCGGAGGGGTGCTGGCCGCTAGTAATCACATCGCAGGATTCTGTAAATCGGTAACCTTGGTCAGTGTCCTGGGTATGCACAATGATTACAAGGATTTTATTCGTAACCACCTGAAGACTAACATCAAGACACATTTTTATGAGCGCCAAGACGCACCTACAGTTGTGAAGCGCCGTTTTGTCGACCCGCATTTTTTAACCAAGCTCTTTGAAATCTGTTATCTGCCGGATGGTCCCTCTTTACCTGGTAATCTGGAGAATCAAATCGTATCGTATCTAGAATCCAACCTTAAGAGATTCGATATGGTGCTCGTGGCTGATTTTGGTCACGGTCTCATCACGCCCAGAATCATTCAGGCCATTTGCCAAAAAGCAAATTTCCTAGCTGTGAATGTCCAGACCAATAGCGCGAATCTCGGGTTTAATCTTATCACCAAGTTTAAGCGTGCCGACTACATATGCATTGATGAACCGGAGATTCGGTTTGCCTGTCATGACCGCTATTTGCCTCTGGAAAAATTGATTTTAAAAATCAGCAAACAGCTGCACTGCTCCAAAATCATAATCACCCGAGGCCACGAAGGGGCTTTGGCCTATTCCCGTAAAGGCGGTTTTTATAAAATCCCCATATTCTCCAAGGAAATCGTTGATAGGATTGGAGCAGGTGATGCCTATTTTTCCATAACCTCTCCTTGCGTTTTCAAGAATCAGCCTATGGAAGTCGTTGGGTTTATCGGAAATGCAGTGGGCGCGATGGAGGTTTTGATTGTGGGGAACCGTTCGGCCATTGAGCCTGTGCCTCTGTACAAATACATCACCACCCTGCTTAAGTGAAAGAAGCATATTTTCAAAAACTGAATGGTATTTTTTCAAGGGTCGAGTGCAAAAATCATACAGGCCAGACCCTTTCTTTTGACAAGGCGGTCCAGCTGGTCATACAATGGATCATGCGCCTGGAGAGTGAAGGAAAAAAGGTTTTTCTGATTGGAAATGGAGGAAGCGCCTCCATTGCCAGCCACACATCAATCGATTTATTAAAGAATGCGCACGTTCGATCTCTTACCTTTAATGATGCCAGCCTCCTGACTTGCATCAGCAATGATTTGGGCTTTGAGTTTGTCTTTGAAACACCCATCCGCCTTCTGGGGGAGACAGGGGATATCCTGTTTTCTATAAGCAGTTCTGGAAGGTCAAAGAATATTCTCAGGGCTACACAAAAGGCAAGGCAAAAAGGTTTATTGGTCGTCACCTTTTCTGGTTTTTCTCAGAATAACCCCTTAAGAAAGCTGGGAGACGTTAATTTTTACGTTCCTTCTCCTTCCTATGGTTTTGTAGAAATCGTTCATCTAGTCATTTGCCACTGTATCGTGGATCACTTAATGCAACATTATCGTCGTGGATAAATACAGGATTGAAAGCCACAAGCTTCATTTTCATGTTGACCGAGTCCATGATTGGTTGGCGGGAAAGGACATTTATCCTATCTACGTGGAGATATCTCCCTCTGGCGCCTGCATTCACCAGTGCCTTTATTGTGCTTTAGATTTTGCCAGGCATCCTTCAGTCTTTTTAGACAAGGATATATTGAAGAAAAGGTTGTTTGAAATGGGGCATTTGGGGGTGAAGAGCATTATGTACTCCGGAGAAGGAGAGCCCCTAATGCACAGGCACATTGGACAGATCATCTTGGATACAAAAAGAGCGGGGATGGATGTTGCCCTTACCACCAATGGTGTATTGTTTGATAAAAAACTCTGTGACGCAACATTATCTCACTTTAGCTGGATCAAGGTCAGCATCACTGCAGGTAAGAGAACAACCTATGCCGTAATTCACCAGACAAGGCCGGATGATTTTGACCGTGTAATGAAAAATATGTCTTATGCCGCAAGGCTCAAGCAGAGCAAAGCCCTCAAATGCGCCCTAGGGATGCAGATTATTTTATTACCCGAGAATCATAAGGAGGTCACACTTTTAGCCAGGAAGGCTCGAGATATTGGCATGGATTACCTGGTCGTCAAACCCTATTCCCAGCACCCCTTCAGCAAAACCAAAAAGTACAAGAATATAAAGTATGCAAAATATCTCGGCCTTGCCGATAAGCTTTGCAAATTCAATAACCACAGGTTCAGCGTGATATTCAGGGTCCATACGATGAAAAAATGGGATGAGGCCAGACATGCCTATCGACAATGTTTGGCCTTGCCCTTCTGGTCCTATATCGGTAGTACAGGGAGTGTGTGGGGATGCGCCAACTATCAGACACGCAAAGAATTTTATCTGGGCAATATTTATAAAGACACCTTTCAAAAGATATGGCGGTCGCAAAGAAGGAAAGCGTTCATGGCCTGGGCGAAAGATAACTTAGACACGAGGCGATGCAGGTTTAATTGCCGTATGGATGAAGTGAACCGATACCTTTGGGAATTAATGCATCCGCCTGAGCATGTTAATTTTATCTGATGCGGTTTCTGATATGAAGCTGCGCGTTGTAGTCCTTATATTGTATGATTCAGCAAAGAGATTCTTGCTGCAGCATCGTTCAAAGGACGCAAGGATGATGCCGGATTACTGGGCTTTTTTTGGAGGGCAGATCGATGCGGATGAGACTCCGGAAGAGGCTGTGCAAAGAGAGGCCTTTGAAGAGTTAGGATTCCAAATAAAGTCCCCCTGCTTTGTCAGGGAGCAAGAGTTTGAAGAGAACAAAACCGTAGGCCAAATGTATGTCTTTATAGATTTCTTTGACGAAGACAAATCCATCCTCCAGTTGCAGGAGGGACAAGGCTGGGGCTGGTTTACAAAAGAAGAGATGGCTCCTTTAAAGATGTGTCAGCGGGACAGAGATATCATCAGTTTTGTAGACGGATTTCTTGAAAGAATTCCAGGTCTATTTAATCATAAAAAATATGAAGGAAGATAGATTGATAAATTTGGCAAAAGACGTAAGAAGATCAATTATAGAGGTGGCCTGTAAATCCAGAAGCGCCCATGTGGGATCTGCCTTGTCCTGCACAGATTTATTGGTGGCTTTGTATTTTTATCAACTGAAGAATCTTGATGTAAAGAATTGGAAGAGAAGAGATATCTTTATACTAAGCAAAGCGCACGCGGCTATAGCCTTATACGCCGTGTTAACCAAGAAGGGCCTGATAACCCAGGGGCAATTTAACAGGTATTTTCAGAATGACGGCTCTTTACCTGCACACCTGGATCGTTTTGACCCCCAGGGCCGCCTGAGAAAAGGCATCGAGGTGTCTGCCGGAGCCCTGGGCCATGGTTTTAATATAGCTGTCGGGATGAGCTACGGCTATAAATTGAGGGGTGATAAAAGAAAGGTCTATTGCCTCATTGGAGACGGAGAATCTCAGGAGGGCTCTGTCTGGGAAGGAGCTCTTTTTGGTGCCAAATTAAAGGTGGATAATCTCACCGTGCTTCTGGATTTTAATAATCTCCAAGGGTATGGCCGGCCTACGCAAATCTGTCATTTTATGCCCATTGCGGCAAAATGGGAGGCCTTTGGCTGGCAACCTTATCAAGTGGATGGCCATGATTTTCGCGAAATACTGGATGCCTTACAAAAGCCTCACCGTGGCAAACCCAAAATCATCATCGCAAAGACTGTCAAGGGCAAAGGCGTTTCTTTCATGGAAAATGAAATGAAGTGGCATTATTACATGGTGACCGATGAGTTAAAGGAGCAGGCCTTGCAAAAGCTGTGTGCCTTGATTAAATGAGAAATACGGTTATTGATACAATCACGCGTCAGGCCAGTTTGAATAAGGAGATTTTTATAATCACCGGAGACGCTGGCTTCGGTGTTTTGGATACGTTTCAGGAGAGATATCCGAGAAGGTTTTTGAATCTGGGGGTAGCTGAGCAAAATATGATTGGCTGTGCCGCTGGTTTAGCGATGACAGGATTCAAGGTCGTGGTATACAACATCATACCGTTTCTTTTGTACAGATGCTACGAACAGGTGCGTAATGACATCTGTTATCAGAAATTGCCGGTCGTGCTGGTTGGTATCGGTAGCGGCTTCACGTATGCGCCGCAGGGGATCACGCATTATTCCGTAGAGGACATCGTTATTGCCAGGAGCCTGCCCAATCTCATTATCCTTTCTCCTGCAGACCCTTTGGAAGCAGAGAAATGTGCTGAGTTTGCCCTTAACAGTAGAAAGCCAGTCTATATACGGTTAGCCAAGAGCGGAGAAACCGCTCTCCATCGCAGGAAGCCCAAACGTATAGATAGGCCATGCGTGTTAAAAGAGGGAAAGGGTGTCGCTGTTTTATTCCACGGTTCTGTAGGCATAGAGGTTATGAAGGCAACTGAGGATTTGCAGGAAAGACCCTTGGTTATTTCCCTGCCCATGATTCAGCCTCTGGATTTTGAGATGTTGCGGAAGAGTCTTAAAGGGGTGCACACGTTGATTACCGTTGAGGAGCATTTTGCTGAAGGTGGACTGGGTAGTCTTGTATCCGAATGTGTCGTTCAAGAAAGATTAAGGATGAGCGTAAAAAAACTGGGGATAAAAAACGAATTTATCCATGCGGTTAAGAACGTTTCGGGAATGAGGCGTTACTATGGGATTAACTCAGACTCCATCAGGCGCTCCATAAGAGAGGGATTCAGGCGTGAAAAATAAGGTTCTGCTGTTG
>Ga0209427_10005525_pt1 | contig 14506 bp, 11 predicted proteins | sample DeeMarSWOR136_30_FD_187465 | JGI IMG/M metagenome (GOLD analysis project Ga0209427, IMG submission 187465) | Marine sediment microbial communities from White Oak River estuary, North Carolina - WOR-1-36_30 (SPAdes) (version 2) | ecosystem: Environmental > Aquatic > Marine > Intertidal zone >... | reverse complement strand
GCCCCCCCTTCTGCAGCCTCGGGGGACACATGCCCGATAGCACCTCCCAGATTTGTCCCCGAGAATCGACCGTCGCTTATGAGGGTTACAGATCTATCCAATTTCATTCCTGACAATAGCCACAAGAATTTGGAGGTAATTCTCATTCCGGGGTCTCCTTTAGGCCCCAGGTAACGTATTACTACCATGTCTCCTTCATGGATCTTCCCATTCAGCAGGCTCTCACAGGCCTCTCCTTCCGAGTCAAAAACTTTGGCAGGTCCTCTTTTTTTCAAATCCTCCTTGTTGAGGCCCGCAATTTTTATCACTGCCCCGTTGGAGGCCAGGTTTCCTCGTAATATGGCGACTCCTCCTTCTTTGGCCAATGGCGCTGCCAGAGAAAAGATGATGTCACGATCAAAGACCTCGGCATCCTGGACATTCTCTAACAGGGTTTTTCCCGTAACTGTTATCGTTCCAGGATGTAACAATGGGGTTAATTCTTTCAACAGTGCCGGCAGCCCGCCCGCTTCATCGAACTTCTTCATCGTGTATTTCCCTGAAGGTTTCACATTGCATATGAAAGGAACTTGCCTGCTCAAGGAATCAAAAAGTGAGAGGTTTATCTCCATCTCGAGTTCAGCGGCTATGGCGGGTATGTGAATAAGGGCATTGGTTGACCCGCCCAATGCCATAACGACACGAATGGCATTTTCGAAGCTTTTCATCGTCAAGATATCTGATGGTTTTGTTCCCTTCTTAACCAATGACACGACCTGGACACCCGTCTGATAGGCGAGCCGTCCGAGCATGGGATCCGCACCGGAAACCGTGGAATTTCCCGGTAAGGTCATGCCTAGAGTTTCAGCAACAGCTCCCATCGTGTTTCCGGTTCCCATGACTGGACAGGCACCCCAATTCCCGCAAGCGATATCGACGATATTCGCAAACTCGTTTTCAGATACTATTCCCTTCTTCATCTCTGCATATAAGGATCCCACCTGCTGGGCGTAACGAACTTGTCCTTTGTATATTTTGGGAAGCATATAGCCCCCCAACAGGATAATGGAGGGAAGGTCCAGCCGGGCAGCAGCCATCAGATGTGCGGGCACCACATCATCACAGACCGAGGTAAAGACAATTCCATCAAAGAAATTTTCCTCTGCGACAATTTCCACGAAATCAGCGACAATATCTCTATAGGCCAGACTATAGCTGCCCCCTCGACTTCCAGCCGGCATACCTGTGCACAATGAACTGATGGCAAATTCCATCGGAGTTCCGCCACCTGATTCTATGCCTGATTTAACCATTTTTGCGAGGCGGTCCAGATGCCCCGCCCCCGGGTTGATTTCACCCCAACTGTTCAAAACGCCGATAAGCGGCTTCTCGATTTGTTCAGTTGTATATCCGAGTCCCTTCAACTTGGCGTGCCGGTGCGAAAGACTTGCCGCATCCAATATGTTTTCCCTCTTCATCCAAGACCTCCAACTACCTGAATGTGGTGTTGTTAAAGTTGTTTTCCTTCGCGCGTACCAGCATACAATGTGAGGACCTTGTTGACATCTTCTTAGGTCTCCTCTCCCATAAGAAGTTCTTTCCTTTTCTTCTTGATGAGAGGTATCAAAGGGAGGAATAAGAAGATAAAGGCCATCACGAGACAACCAAGAGAGATGGGACGAACGAAAAAAATGTCAAAACCCCCCTTTGAGATAATTAAGGCTTGCCTGAGATTGTTTTCCATCAGGGGCCCCAAAACGAATGCTAGCACCAGAGGGGCTGGCTCATATCCGTATTTTTTCATAAGATAGCCCAGGTACCCGAAAATCATCACGAGTACAATATCTACGACCGTAGATCTGAAACTGTAGGCACCCACCAGGCAGAACAGGATAATCAGCGGGAACAAAATCTTGTAGGGCACCTTCAGTAGTCTGACCCATATTCCGATCAAAGGGAGATTCAGCGTCAAGAGCATCAGATTTCCAACAAACATACTGACGATGACCCCCCAAAAGAGGTCGGGGTGATTAACCATAAGAAGGGGACCAGGCGTCGTACCGTGAATCATGAGGGCCGCCAAGAGAATGGCCATAACCACATTCGATGGAATTCCGAGAGTTAAAAGGGGAACCATGGCTCCCATGGTTGCTGAATTGTTAGCACTCTCCGGACCAGCGACGCCCTCGATTGCTCCTTTTCCAAATCTCTCCGGGTGCTTTGAAAATTTCTTCTCAATGGCATAGGAGGCAAGGGAAGAAATAGTTGCACCGGCACCGGGCAGGATTCCAAGGAAGAAACCGAGCAGCGAACCTCTGGTTATGGGTAGAGCAGACCTTCGCCAGTCCTCTCGGTTGGGAAGGAGTCCCTTTATTTTCGTGTCATAGATTTCCCGCTTTTCACCGTTTTTTTCCATGTTAAGAAGAATTTCTGAAACGCCAAAGAGCCCCATGATTACCGGAATAAATCCCACTCCATCCCAAAGGTGATCAATCCCATAGGTGAGTCTGGGCCTTCCAAGGATGGGATCCTGGCCTACACATCCTAGGATGATGCCAAAAACTGCGGTCATCAGAGCCTTGAGTACGGAACCAGAGCCGAGGTAGATAACCAAGGTCAATCCGAGGACCATCAGGGAAAAGTATTCCGGCGGCCCAAACCTCAAGGCGAAATTGGCAAGTGGAGGAGCCAAAAAAGAGAGAATAATAATCCCAACGATTCCGGCAATAAAAGAGCCAAAAGCACAAATTCCGAGGGCCGGTCCTGCTCTTCCCTGCCGCGCCATTTGATACCCATCGATGCAGGTGACAACGGATGCTGATTCACCCGGGATATTGACCAGAATTGAGGTCGTAGAACCTCCGTACATAGCACCGTAATAGATCCCTGCCAGCATAATAATTGCGGAAACTGGGGATATGTTAAAGGTTGTGGGCAACAGGATTGCAACTGTTCCAGCAGGGCCTATCCCCGGCAGGACGCCAATCATGGTTCCGATAAAAACCCCGGTGAAACAGTACAGAATGTTATGGGGCTGAAAGGCGGTCATTAGGCCCACAGATAACATATTGAAAAAATCCATTCATTCTCCCTTTTGTAGCAATCAGACAACCCCTTTCCCATTTGAATTCGTTCTTGGATCCATGCCGCGAGACAAGAACTCGATGAGCAGTGCAAAGACCGGGTAAAAGATATTGCTTCTTTGGGAAAACCCCAAAGAAAGGTTTCACGAAATTACGGTGTTGTCGATCACTTTACTGCTCTCATCTCCTGGAAAAGACTTTATTCGGCTGTTGGGGCATTCAATTAAATATTTTGCCTAAGAACCCCTCGGGGAAACGAAATTCAAAGATCAAGCCGAAGACGATCTGGCATAGAGCAGTCACAAGTATGGAAAGCGGGAGAGCCACCCGCCATCTCTGGGGCTCTAGACCTTTTAGAAGAAAAAGGAGAAGGAGGAATGTACTCAAAAGAAACCCCATCCAGTTCAGGACAAGTACGTAAACCAATAACCCAAGAATGAGCTTGACCCCCTTAAGCCATTGCCGGCCTCTCCAAAGCATCTCCTTCTCTTTTTCCTCTTTTGAGAGGGAGGCTTGAAAGAAGAGGCCCATACTCAGGCCTGAAAGAACAATTCCTGACCAGAAAACGAGGAACCCTGCTTGTGGTGCGCGCAAAGTCCCGATTTCTAGCCGATACCCCTCAAAGGCGATGTAGAGACCAAAGGCAGCCCAAATCAGAGAGGTGTATCGATCGTTCTTTTTCATTCTTTCTCCACCCTCTAATACATAGTAGAAAAACCATTTGTTGAATAAAAATGCGTTTTCCCCCTTTGAGTGTGGCCTGACTTGTCGATCACACTAAAGAGTTCGAACTCATAAGGTCAATTAGTTAATCTAAAAAATCATCGGCGACGAAGCCTTGATAGGGCTACTTTGGCTCAATCCCTATCTTGGTCGCAATGCCTTTGAAGTATTCGTTTTGGGCTTTGATCCAAGGACCTGCCTCTTTCGGCCCCAGATAGATCCGCTCTAAACCCATCTTATCCATGAAGTTCTTGAAACCCTCGTCCGCCACAGCTTTTTGAAATGCTTCGCCCAACTGGTTGATAATTGCCTGGGGCGTTCCCTTGGGGGCACCTAATCCCCTCCAAGCAACGATAACCACATCATAACCGAGTTCCTTGGCCGTGGGCGCATCAGGATATTTCTTATACCGTTTCTCGCCAAAGACAATCAAGGGCCGAAGCTTTTTTCCCTCAAGATACACCCTTGACTCGGTCCCTCCCGCGGCGACTAGGTCCACATGGCCTCCCATTGCCGCTACCAGAGAAGGACCGGCACCCTTATAAGGTACCAACGTGAATTTGCCTCCGCTTGCTTCCGCAAAGGCGGCCAGATTCAAATGTTCGCACGTCCCATATCCTCCGAAGCTCACCTTGAGTTCTTCGGGTTGTGTCTTTGCATATGAAATGAGATCCTGGGCGGTCTTGAACCGGCTATCCCACTTCACTAAGAACATCCTTGGATCCAACGCCACCACACAGATGGGATCAAAAATATCAGGCTTCGGGAAGTCTTTGACGACATGCGGACCTACGGTAATTGAGGTGACCAATACTGTTATCGTATACCCATCTGCTGAGGCTTTTGAACCTTCCCTGAATCCAATGGCACCACCCGCACCGGGGACGTTTCCCACATAGATCTTGCCACCTAAGTACGGATTCGCATATTGGACTAAAGCTCGGCCCACAAGATCTGCACCACCTCCAGGGGAATAGGGGACAACAACCCTGATCTTTTTCTCAGGATATTCGGCTTCGGCAAGATTTACCCCAAACGCAATAAAGAGAATAATCAGAAATACGCAACCACTCAAAAAGGTTCTCTTCTTCATGATCTTTGCTCCTTGGTCTATTCGTTTATTGTGGCTTCAGACCTATCTTAATCGCCAAATTCTTATAAAAATCCCTTTTGGCATTGATGAACGGCCCAGCCTCATCCATCCCTATAAAGATCTGTTTCAGTCCCAGCTTGTCCATCATTTTCTTATAGCCCTCGTCCTGCGTCGCCTTTTTAAATGCCTCGAATAATATGTTTTTAATCTCCTGGGGAGTGCCCTTGGGGACACCCACACCGGAAAAGGCGACGACAGAGACGTCATAACCCAATTCCTTGGCCGTGGGAACATCCGGGTAGATACCGTAGCGTTCCGGACCTAGTACCACCAAGGGCCGAAGCCTCTTGCTCTCAACATAGGGCTTAGCACCAGGACTGCTTGCAATGACTAAATCCACATGGCCTCCCAAAGCTGCAACCAGTGAAGGACCATCTCCCTTGTAAGGCACCAGGTTCAATTTGATTCCGGTAGCCTCCGCAAAAGCAACCATCCCTAGGTTATTGATGGTTCCAACACCTGCAGTGCCTCCTGTGATCTCTCCCGGATGTTTCTTCGCATAAGAAACTACATCTGCGACTGTCTTGAAACGGCTGTCCCATTTTGTCAGAATTATCCTAGATTCCAAATTGATGATGCATATGGGATCAAAGAGGTCAACAGTGGGATATCCTTTCACCGTATTCGGACCGATAGTGATCGCAGTTGACAGAAAAGTAATTGTGTAACCGTCCGGTGCAGCCTTTGCAGCTTCCCGCCATCCGATGGCCCCTCCAGCGCCTGGGACATTTTCCACGTAGACTTTGCCATCCAGGTGAGGATTGACGTATTGGGCCAAGGCACGGGTCGTCGTATCGCTCACCCCTCCCGGTGAAAAGACCACGACAAACCTGATTTTTCTCTCAGGATACCCTGCCCAGGCACAATCCCTCCCGAGTATAAAAGAGAAAATCATCAAAAACCCGATGCTAATTAAAAGAAGCTTTCTTTTCATGACTGTTCCTCCTTCCTTTGTAGAGAAATTTTTCCTGAAATATTTAATGTCGACAGTATACAAAAAAAAGGACTTTGTCAAGAAAAAAATGTCATGGAGGACAAATTAGAGGTCCATGTTAAAAGGAGCAAGCGGTAATATAATGAAACAGGATTAATTATAGATAGTATAATATATTGATTTGTAAAGAATTTATACACTTTCTGATTGGGTGGATAGGTGCTAAGCGGTCCAGTAATACAATTTTTTACTTGACGTATGGAAAAAATTTTGGCTAACTTATTATTTAGATGTCGACAGTCTACAAATAACCGGGGAGTTTCCTACCATGGAAGTCAAAGGCCTAACAGATACGATTACGGATTCGGTTACGGATTACCTGAGGGCACAAATAATTACAGGAGGGCTCATGCCTGGGGAAAGGCTTAACGAAGCTGAGTTGGCATCCAGGCTTAATGTAAGCCGATCGCCCTTGCGAGAGGCTCTGCGCAACTTAGCCCGGGAATATCTTGTGGTGTACAATCCCAGGAAAGGAACCTATGTTACGCCTATTTCTTTGAAGGACCTGACGAAGACCTTTCAGGCCAGGGAAATCTTTGAATTATACACTATCAATGCGCTCAAGAGTAAGAACATCACAAAGCTGCCTGAGGTAGCCTCCGCTTTGTCCCAGTCAGCTAATTTGGGAGATGCTTCCTTGGATGATTGGCACGGCGTATTAGTACATCAGAGGATTGTTACTGATTTCCATTACAAACTAGTAGAATCGTTAGATAATCCATTTGTAACTGAATTCTATAGGATTACCGCTGGCCACCTTGCCAGGTATCAGTATTTAAAGTTTTCTAAACCTGGTGAATGGGAACACGCGGTTAAGGACCATCAGCAAATCCTCAGCTATATTGAGAGGGGGAAACACGATAATGCTGTGGAATGTCTTAAGGCACATCTTCAATATACCTACGAATTGCTGAGAGAAAGTGTTGATAGCAGGATGACCAGGTAGTTATATCTTGCCGACCATCCAAAGTATTTCACCTTCCGGTTAAAGTCGACCTGAAAGATGAATTAGGAGCGGGTAAATCAATGCTTTCGGCTCGTCGCACACTGTTGCTCCAAGGTGTCTCCTACCACTTTCTGAGCCAACAACTCACGCCGATTCGTCTCAAGACTCTCGTTTAAGAGAGTAATGAGCGAGTATGAAAAGGTCTTTGGGGACGTTTCCACCTGCGTTGCCTTTCTCTTTCACCCCGTACCCTCAACCATCTTCTCAATTGCCCTCGTGATGCTCGTACTTTCCACCCCGAGGTAACGAGCAACTTCTGCAGTACTCAGACGGGTTTAAATGGATAGAGTGAACGAGGACGAGAAGGGAGGTCTGTTCGTCACAAAGTGTTTTCACTCAGAAAGGTGTAATGCAAGGCACCGAAAACATCGAGGCGAGCTTGTCGCGGCATGGAGCAGTTCTATCGAAAGCTACCATGCATGTCAAGCACAATGCACTCTAAGAACCAACGTCCCTAAAGACCCGGCTAGCCGATCCCGAAAGGGGAAAATATCAAGGTAGGTATGTGCATAAGAGCAAATAAGCGGATCGGCTAGCTTAACTTCTATTCTTTGAATAAAAAATACCCCCAATTAATATTTGACTGAGAGTCTTCTCAACACATGTTCTGCCAATGGAGCAAAGGAAGGTCTGAAGGGATACTTATAGATGGCTTGGTTTGATTTATTAAGGTTTCTGACCAACCTTTCCAGTTGGGAAGTCGGCAGTCCAATTATCATCTCATCTTTAGCCCCGGCCTCCCTTCTCTCGCCGATATCCGCGATAGCGAGTCTGATTTTCCCGGTTACATAAGGAACGGTCAAGACCTCATTACAACTAGCTCCGTGGCCGTTGGTGCTCAATTCCAGTTTGTCACCGCCATCCCAAATATTGGCATAAACACAAGCCAATATCTGCTCTGTCGTACCAAAAGCTTGAATGATGTCGGGTTCAATTAACATACTTCTTAAAGGACAAACTCCAAAAGCTTCAAATTTACCCGTTTCTATCATAACTCTATCCACCATCACCTTTTTCGCTGTTTGGGCATCTTGGGTCCAGAACCCAGCATTTCTCGTCCCGTCTAACATCCAATCCGGGACCTTGTACAGTCCTAAGGAAGACCCACCCATCGCACAGGCAGTTGCCGAGTCTTTGGTGGCCGCTACCGGCTTCTCATGGTAACGCGCCATTCCAATTACCTGACAGACCATAATGTCGTCCTTAACAATTTCAAACTCCTTAGGAATATCGCCGATTTTTTCAAACAATTTGATTCCGAGAGATGGAGTCCTGAGTCTTAGTATACTATCCAGTTCTTCGCCTAATTTTGAAAGGTTACTCATGCCATTTACCTCCGCTGGTTAATTCACTGATATTTATCCTATACTTGGCCGGGTAGAAGATCTCGACTGCTCAAACCCCGAGGAATCCGTTCAAAGAACATGACACCCCTTGTTTGTACTGAGAATGAATGAATAGATGTGGGAATCTCAAGGAACTCGCCCTTGTTTTACCTTCTTTCTCCTCCTATATCTCTGATAGAAGGGATAAAGCAGGGAAATCACGCCCAGCATCAAGAAAGCAACGGAAATCGGCCTTGTAAAAAAGAGGGTGTAGTCGTTGTTTATCATTAACGCCCTTCGAAGGTTAGTCTCGGCAATCGGACCGAGTATAACTCCCAGGATCAACGGCGCCAAGGGAAACCGAAACTTTACCATGAGGTAACCCAACAGTCCGAAAATGAAAAGAACCCATATATCGAAGAATCGATTCTCAATCGAAAAAGAACCAACAGCGCAAAAAACAAGTATTGAGGGAACTAAAATATAGAGCGGAACGGTAATCAACCTTACGAACAATCGAATACCGTAAAGCTGAACGAACAACATAAAAAAATGAGCTATAAAGAACGCGACAAATATTCCATACACAAGATCTGGAAATTCAACGATTAACAGTGGACCGGGTTGTATTCCGTGGAGTATGAGCGCCCCCAACATGATCGCCGAAATAGGATCACCGGGAACTCCCAGAGCCATGGCGGGAATGAGAACTCCTCCGCCAGTCCCATTATTGGCAGCTTCAGACGCAATCACCCCGTCCGGTATTCCCGTTCCAAATTTTTCAGGATGTCTGGAGGCCTTAGTGGCCTGGTCGTAGCTCATGATGTTGGAAATACCCCCTCCTGTCCCAGGAAGAGCGCCCACGAAAACCCCGATTAGCGAAGAGCGTATGAGGTTGATTGGTTGGAGCAAGATTGTCTTTATCGCCTTTAGCGATGAAAAACTGAGGTTCGCATTTGAAACTAATCCCTTACTTGTCCCTTCCTTTTCTTCCAAGCTGCCCATCAGCTGCGAGAAAGCGAATAGTCCGATCAGAATGGGAAGAAAGGGGAAACCAGCTTCCAACTGGTGCAATCCGAAGGAAAATCGAGGAATTCCGGTGATGGGGTCACATCCGAAGGTTCCAGCAATCAATCCTAACACTCCACCCATGATTCCCTTTACGAGTGATTTTCCAGAGAGGCTTGCTATGATCGTCAAACCAAAGACAATGAGGGAGAAAAATTCCCAGGGTCCGAACTTCAGGGCAATATTGGCCAGAGGGGGGGTAAAAAACATCAACACAATGGCGCCGATGAGCCCTCCAAAGAACGAAGCCCAAACCCCCAAGCATAAGGCTTTCCCAGGTTCCCCTCTCTTAGCCATGGGATGCCCATCGAAAACCGTGGCTATAGAGGATGGAGTTCCCGGAATTCCCAGAAGTATTCCTGAAATTTGACCGCCTGCAAATCCCCCAACCATAACGCCCAGCATGACTGAAAGACCCTGAATTGACGTCATTCCGAAGGTTAAGGGAAGCGTAAGGGCAACCCCCATCGTAATAGTGAAGCCTGGAATGGAGCCAACGACAATGCCCCAGGTAGTTCCCACAAAAATGAGAAGTAAAGGATACGGGTGAAGGATTTCACGGAACCCAAGCGAAATCAGTTCAATCATCCCTGGTTTCCCCTTCTTCGGATATGATCAGATCATCACTCCTAAAACAATTTCCCAGACGGCAAGAAGACATGGAACACTTCAAGAAATGCGAAATAAATAACGAATGTCATCCCCAGGGAGATGATTATGATCATTGGTATTGCCCTTCGACTCCGGGGTCCCAAAACCCATATGAGAATCGGCATAAATATCAGGGTAGCGATGGTGTATCCTAAATAGTCCAGCATAATAACGTAACAGAAAAAGAGGGAAAAACTGATAATCACAAAAATATTGCGCTCCACAGCCTCCTTCAATTCTTTCCGGAGTTGACTCCACGTTAATCCTCCGTTATCTCCAGTCCCTTTTGACTTCCTCTGTTTTCTCTCCTCAATATACCCACTAATTATCAATACCACCCCTGTTACAGCTAGGAGGGCAAAAAGGATATTTGGGAAAAATCCTGCCCCCAATGATCCGTAAAGGGGAGGAGGAAATTCCCTCGTTTGCCAGTACATGAGACCACTAAATACTATTGCGATAAAACCTATCCACTTATCCGATTTCATTGATCCATCCAGAGATTCTTTCAGAATTGCAGGGTCCTTCCCGCCGGTTGTGGGAAGGACCCTGGCCTTATTGTTCTTATTTTTTCCGTTTCATACCAACCGTTTCTACCAGTTTGGTAATTTTCTTTACCTCCGCATCCATTATAGCTTTGTATTCATCTTGCGGGGCGAATTGTACAAAAGAGCCGAGGTCAGTTATCTTTTTGACAAACTCCGGGTTTTCCGCAACTTTCTTAAACACGCCCGTTAGTTCATCAATGATGGGTTTTGGCGTGCCTAGTGGTGCCCACATGCCACGATAGAGGGCAGACTGAACATCCATCCCGAGCTCCTTCAGCGTTGGAACATTTGGTATCAACGGGTGTCGTTCCTTTGTTGCAATTCCAAGAGCCTTGAATTTCCCTGCTTCAAAGTACTTTTTCCCCGAGGTGATGTTCGTCGGAGCCATGTCAATGTATCCTCCCAGCAAAGCTGTTTGACGCTCGGCTGTCCCTTCATAACTTACGAATTTGAATTCTACTCCTGCTTTGCGACCGACCTGCAGTGGGAAGAAGTGAGTGGTGGTACCGAAGGTCCCCCCATAAGTGATTTCCCCCGGCCTTTTCTTTGCATCCTCGATCAGCTCCTTAAGATTGTTCCAAGGGGCATCTCCTCTAACGGTTAGAATGTCGGGTGTGTTAGTCATCCCAGCGATTGGAATGAAGCTGGAATATGCGAAGTCACAGACCCCTGAGAGCTTGGAAAATATCAGTGTCTGATGCAAAGTCACTAACGTGTAGCCATCTGGTTTTGCATCTTTTGCCTTTCGGGGCCCCAGTGTACCTCCTACACCTGGTACATTAACGACGACCATCGGTTCCTCAAGACATTGACTTGCATAGTGTGTGATGATTCTCATAACGACATCTGTCCCTCCCCCTGGCTTCCAGGGGACAATTAATTGAACGGGTTTGGAAGGGTATTTGCTTTTAGCCGCAGCATCCCCTATCCACATCGACGCAATACATAGTATTGTGGCTGAGACAAACAAGAGAGTTAACGATTTGGAACGAGTTCTTAACATTGTTTTCTCCTTTTTTTATTTGTATTTTCCCTTTGACAGCCCTTACCTTTTCGACCTGTAGCTATCTAATATTAGCCGGGGCAATCTCACCCCCCTATCACCTCCTCTTAGATTTTTTCCCATCCAGTCCGGAAATCTGACACCTCCTTCCTTTTAGAATGCATTGAGACACATTTTGCTGAGCTTATTTGATCTGATCAAATCTCGGGTTGTATCTCTTTCCTTTGGAAATGAAAATAAGCACAGTGCTCACAGGAATGGCCACAGTAAATCTTCTTATGTCCAACCTCCTCTCTGAGAGCATAGCAATTGATGCACTTAACCCTGTAAATGAGACAGTCCTCACAATTTCCTTTAGGACGAACATGATCATTCATTTTATCTCTATAGAATTCCCAACAGAATGTCGGCGAGTTACGGCCGTTAATAAAGGCTTTCAGGTCAATACCTATTTCCTCGGGTTCAGGAAATGGAATGTTGTAACTCTTAAGAAATAGAGCCAAATCCTTTGGGAGTATTCGCCAATGTCCGGCGGTGCCAACCCGATATCCTTTGATTTTCCCTTCATCTATCCATTTTTTGACGGTTTCTCCTGTGACGTGGCAGATTTTGCCTACATCAAAGGTTGTAAAGGCGGTTTTAATTTTTTTAGAATTTGTCATATTTAGATTATTTTTAATATTTGTGAAATTTTGGAATAAAAAAAATAAAAAATCAAACTCAATTTGAGACAGTTTCAAGCCTAATCAGGCCAAAAAAGGGAATTATTGAATAAAAAGGCCAGAAATTTCAGTAAATCTTAGAATTTCTTTCTATTTGTTTTATTTTCTCAAGATTTCAAAAAGCTTTGAGAGATAAATTTGACGGGGATCATTTGAAGAAGGAACCCATGGGGGAAAAAATACTCCTAAGAAACTGAACCAGTTTCTTTCTGATATAACACACAGCGGCAACCCTGTGGGACTATTGTTAACTGAACTCGTGAAATTCTCCTGATCTCCACAAATCCAAGAGCCGAGTAGGCCGGGGGAATCTCACGCCTCTTCGGTCTTCGGGGACGTTGGTTCTCACAGTGTATAATTCATTTCCCTTCCGCTCCCTCTGCCCGTGCTAGCGCACGATTGATGAGCACCCAGGCCTAGACGGCACATTGACCTTCCATTACTGTCTGTCCCAAACGGTCAAGAAAACGAATTTTATCCTGGTCGTCAGTGAAGATGGCCGATTTATTGATGCCCCGCACCATGATGTGATGGAGAGCACCGGGGGCATAGAGGCGAGCTTGTCGTGGCATAGAGCAAAGCAATTCTATCGAAAGCTACCATACATGTCAAACATAATGCACTCTAAGAAGCAACGTCCCTAAAGACTAAAGAGCTAAAGACTGACCCTTTACTGCCCTTCTGACAATTGCTCAATTACTCTTTTTACGGTGCTCTAGCATTTCTGTTATGAAAAGAAAAATATTATTTCTTGAGGCCCTATTTACATCAAATAAGTTAACCTTCTTTATTGATCCATCCTTTAGTAACAGATGAATACTACACCACCCCTTTTTATGGATACCTTCTACTTCACCCCAAGTCAGTATAGTTTTACCACCTTCTTTTAGGCCCTCATTGTCTAACAAGATATTGCCCTTATGGATGTCTCTTATGAACATACACCAACTTACAACAGCAACCAGTACAAAGCCCAGTAAAGGGGATAGCCGAGTCTGAAGTTCATAATACATCGCAAATTCTAATGAACTAGCAACAGTAGCCAAAATAGCAATAAGACCAAAGGTGTACTTTGATTGCCTTGTTACAGTAATTTTTTTCATCGCTTCATCCGAGCAATTACAATAGTAAATTATCTCTACAATTCAAATTCACATTCGCGAAATATATAGTACTATTCTAGGACTATTCACATCTTTGACGGCATTATTCTGAACAACGTTCATGGAGGCGTCTATAGTAGTCATATACTACTATATTCTGAAATTCGTTCATTGCCACAAGATGTAGCGTAACCCAATACCCAAAACTACCAACTGCGATGACCTCCCCTGCTATTGTTACCACAGTAATTCCACCCAATTTTCCAAGGAACGCTATACCTATTCCGACATTGGTAGCCATAACTAATTCTTCAGGATTGTAACGGGCCCAATTTTTACGGTAATACTCCATATAACTAGGACGCCTACTGAGCCTACTAAGAATTTCGTCGTATTCCTTTATTGGGATAAATACTGGCGGTGGCGGTATCTCAGTCGGCAGTTCATGATCCAATCCAAATGGATCCACCCAATTAACCGGGTTATTGAGGACATATGGGTACACGTTAGATATAAACTCGGGGCTTTTTAACGCATATTGATAAAGAAGCCCACTCATGGGATTCCCCGGCAAATACTGCCTGATCAAAATCACCATCGCCATATCCAGGGGATCCGGTTGTAAAAACCTCCCGATCTTCGGATCATAGTATCTCCCCCGATAACAGTACAGCCCTGACTCCTGATCGTATTCCCTGCCGGTGTAGGTGTAAGAGTTGGTTAAGCTTCCGGTCTGGGAGGTGATGTTTCCAAAGGCATCGTATGTGTAGCTGGCCACAGTTTGTCTTGCAGAATCGGTGATCTGCGTGATGCTCCCCAGACCATCGGTGTGGTAGAAGAAGGTTTGGCCCCCTCTATCCATGGCGATGGAATCGTCGATCCCGGGGCCGTGGGTATAGCGGGCAGTTAGTTCGTTATTTCCGTCATATTCAAACAGGATATCCTCCAGGTCGTAGACATAGCGGGTAATAGTCCCCCCTATGTTCTTTTCGATCCTTCGCCCCAGGCCATCGTAGGTATAGGTCGTGATCCGGGACTCGGTATCCGTGATCCGGATGAGGCGGTTCTCGGAGTCGTATTCATAGGTTGTAGTCCCCGAGGCATCGGTTTTTGTGACCATATTGCCGTTGTCATCGTAAGTATAGGCG
>Ga0209427_10005523_pt1 | contig 14508 bp, 13 predicted proteins | sample DeeMarSWOR136_30_FD_187465 | JGI IMG/M metagenome (GOLD analysis project Ga0209427, IMG submission 187465) | Marine sediment microbial communities from White Oak River estuary, North Carolina - WOR-1-36_30 (SPAdes) (version 2) | ecosystem: Environmental > Aquatic > Marine > Intertidal zone >... | reverse complement strand
AAGCCTTTGGCCATCAGGCATCTCCCACGAGACCGAGTAGCAACCCCTCGCGACGACGCTCCAGACGAACACCATGAAGCCCACCCCCATAAACACTAAGCCCGCGGCCCTCACGTACAGATCGTGGGTGAAGCTCAGCTGAAGAGGCCTGATGCGGAGATGGAGACCGAGGCCGGTGAGACCGAGACAGACGAATAACAGGGCCTCTGCGAAGAATACAAGCGTCCCCAGCGCCGCCAGATTCATGAAGAGGCCCTTGGGTCTCTCCAATTCGGCATACGCCCTCATGCCCTTCCTGGCCCTAAGACCCCTGATCACGTTGCGTGCATTTATCGAGAAGAAGGCCAGAATATATAACAGCAAGACTCCGGCAAAAAGGGCTTCAGGTGACACGGTTCTAGATTGGGTTTTGAGTAATATATGTGTCTTCGATGAAGGAGAATGTCATCACGTTTTCTAGGTTTCTGCCCTCTCCGGCTCTTTTATGTATATGATGGCGAGCATGAAGTTGAACAGAACTGCTGCGGGCAGAATCATCCAGAGCCAGGCGTGGTTGATCTCGTAGACGTAGCCTCCGATGAAGGAGCCCGCGGCGGCCGCGGGGAACAGCAGGAAGCCCCCTCCCCAGAAGTTGCCGTAGCTGAACATCACGCCTCTTTCCCCCAGCAGGGAGTAGAGGCGGCCCCGGCGGCTCCTGGGTATCAGGTTGGCGATTAAGGTCGAGAAGGCCGGCATCAGCATCCCGTTGATGAGGGACATGGTGCAGAGGATGGCCGCCACGCCGTAGAATCCGCCCGAGAACAGGTACGAGAATATGACAACCGGGGCGAGGCCCATGGCCACCAGGATCATGCGGCGGGGCCCGACCCTGTCGACGAGGGTGCCGAGGGGGAAGGCCATGATGATGCCGAGTGCCCCGGAGAAGAGGAGCACGGTGCCCCACTGGACAGGCTCGAGGCCGACAACCTGTTTGGCGTAGACCACCCAGAAGGGGGCGGTCATCGCGACGAAGAGGGACGAGACTATCTCTGTTATGACGATCCCCCGGAGGGAGCTGTCCATCCACCTCATGGACTCGAAGATGCTCCTGTAGGATTCCTTGACGATTCTGGGTAGTTCCCTCAGAGACAGGCGATCCGAGACCTCGTCCTCGGTGATGGTCTCCCTAAGGAACTTGAGCCTGATCGTCGCCACCAGGAGGCCCACGAGGAATGCGACGCCCCAGCACAGGCGAACGGCGCGGATCATCCCTATGTCACCTCCACCGAATGATGCGATTATCCAGCCGCCAACGTACGGCGCGATGATGCGGATTGAGCCGGGTATCGCCATGATGGTTGCGAACCCCCTCCCCCTCACGCCCGGAGGGAGCGAGTCGGCCTGCAGGGCGTTCATAGCAGGGGTGTAGAAGAGGAACAGGTTGCTCAGGAACTGGCCGAGGGCGACGGTCTGCCAGTTGTCGGCGAAGACGAAGAACAGGTGGCTGATGGCGTACGCGTACGTCGAGAAGCCGACGAGCTTCACACGGCCCATTCTGTCGGCTATGTACCCGCCGACGGGGTAGAGGAACATGCCCGCGATGATGCCGAGGGAGTTGATTATGCCGATCTGGGCGGGGGTGCCTCCGAGGGCGAGGATGTACAGGCTGAAGAAGGGGTAGACGATGCTCGTGGAGAAGCTCCACAGGAGCCTGCAGATCACGAGAACCCTTATATTACCTGAGAGGAACCAAAGAGGAGACTCTGCCCGTTGCTCGGAAATTGCCATTATTCTGGGTACAAACAACTAGCTGCCTTTTAAACTGTATGCGGGTCCTAAGAACCGAACACGTTTAAGATACCACACCATGAGATAGAGTTAAGAGTAATAACACACATGACCTCTGTATAGAAATTTCACTTTATTAAAATGGCTAGTTTTTATACTTTCTAGCTCATCAGAGCTATCCAGTGTCTAACAATTGTGTGTAGCCCTCGAATACCTATAAATTGATTTAACATCTGGGCTCAACCTTGAAAATGGTTAAGAGGGGCAATGGTCAAAGGTTTAAAAATAGCGGTACTGCCAGGTGACGGTATCGGACCTGAAGTCACTGCCGAAGCAGTTAAGGTTCTTAAGGCAACGGGGCTTAAGTTCGAATTCATTGAGTGTTCTGTTGGGGGAAAGGCGTACATAGAGGGGGGTAATCCTCTTCCCCCCGAGGCTATAGAAGCATGTGAAGATGCGGACGCAGTCCTTTTCGGAGCCGTGGGACATGATTATGCGCCGTACGGCATCCCTAGAAAGGTGCTCATATATTTGCGTATTGAAAAAAATGCTTACGCAAATGTTCGACCGCTCAAGCCATATCCCAGTACTATCGCTCGGCAAGACGAGACTAATTACCATGATTTAGACATAGTGATAATTCGGGATAATGCCGAGGGATTTGCTCTCCAGCATGAGGGCTACTTGTGGGACGATAAAGGCGTCGACAAGAGGGTGATCACCCACTACGGAGCTCAACGCATATCAATGTTTGCTATTAACTATGCAATTAAAAAAGGGAGAAATAAAGTGACTTGTGTCGACCAAAACAACTGGCTTTACAGTGACAAGCTCTTCAGGAGCGCATTTGAGCGTGTCGCAGAGAGACAGAACGACGTTGAAGTGGAATTCATGAGTGTTGATGTCGCAGCAATGACTTTGGTACAAAGACCTGATAATTTTGACATTATAGTCACTCCTGATCTTTATGGAGATATACTATCAGGCATAGCCATTGGCCAGATCGGGGGAGTTGGCATGGCACCATCTGCCTGCATAGGTGATAATTTTGCTTTCTTCGAACCTGTTCATGGTACTGCATGGGATCTTGTGGGGAAGGAGATAGCCAATCCAATCGGCTCCATTCTTTCAGCGAAGCTGATGTTGGAGTGGCTGGGAAAGGAAGAAGAGGCTAAAAAAATTGAGTCAGCTGTCTATAAGGTGCTCTCCGAGGGAAAAGTTAGAACACCAGACCTTGGCGGCAGTTCTAATACTTCTGAGGTCGGAGATGAAATCGCTGCATATGTCGAGAGTGAGGCTACTATATCAATTGAGGATATTCAGGCAATGACTGAGACAGATATTATCCGAATAAATTAATTATGACTAGTAAAACGCACACTCAACGAGAAACGCAGGTCTATTTAGATAAGAATATGCACATATATCCATCGCCTTTGTTTCTGCGACTTCGAGGCGAACTATAAGCGGAGGAGACGGTTTAGAAGAGTTTTCTATGGTTACTGGGTGTTCCTCGGCTGCGTCATGCTCCACGCCTTTGGCTTCGACGGATAATTTTACGGCTTCAGCGTCTTCTACACCCCCATACTCCTCGAGTATGGCTGTTCATGGCTTTGGCCTCCTGAGGGATTTTGGGAATCTTTTAATCCTTTGTCCGTTGTATGTATTGGCTCGGGGCGGGGGTTCCCGAGTGGCCAAAGGGGTCAGGCTTAGGACCTGATGGACGAGTCCTCCGTGGGTTCGAACCCCACCCCCCGCACCAATCCGGTTTTTCGGTTTTTAGCGCGTGAGATTCTTGGTAAGTGGTGGCCACTTACAAGGATTTCCTAGGGTTTCGGCTTCCGTTTGAACTCGTTCTTTACATTGCTTTACGGGTTCACTGTTTCGTTGAATAGAGCTTCTTTGCTCTGAGGCGGCTGTTCCGAAGGGATTCGTGGGTTCGAATCCCACCCTCCGCACCATCACCTTTCGTTGAAAGGGCCGCTTTTCGGGGTCTTTTTTGGGTTTTTATGGTTTTATTTCTTCATAATTTCGGCTTTTTATTGCTAACTTATTAAGGTTAAAATTTATCGTTTCGTTCTAGTTTTACGAGCGTTATGGGCTATCTTGAGAGGACTAGAAGGGCGATTCTGGCTGTTCTAGCTGATGGAAGGACGATGACTTGCAGGGAGATCATAGAGGTGACTGGTTTTAACCTGATACCGCGCGCTGACTGATTGATTAAATTACTGTCCGATAAATGCATGAATTATAGAGAGAAGATGGGTTTCATGTAAGAGTTCATGGAACCCAAACCTGCTCATACCTTGCACGCAAGAGTATCGAACCCAGATTGTGCCAGAAAGCTGGTTCAAGCGTCCTTTTCTTCATAGATTATAGTGTTGTCTTCGCCCTCATCGATGACCGTTTCACCGCTGCTTACTTTAACCATGTTACCCTTCGTGTTATTGTTCAGCCAGATATTGGCAGTAGTACAACCACCTTTGGAGCCTGCATACATCTTTTCATCAAACAGACCCTTGCTGTATTCGTCAGGGTCCTTTATCTTAAGATCTCTCATATAGTTATTATTTATGACGTTCTCATTAGCTCCAAGATTGCTTCGTTGGATATCTATTTCGGGGAAAACTCCTATGCCATAGTATGCCTTCCCTGATACTGTATTATCGGTTATATCGAAACCATCACAACTCTCAAGTAGAATACCGACAGAACCATCCTGAAGGTGTATATGGTTGTTCTTCACAATACCCTCACAGAGTTTCCCTGTGGCTTCAGGGGCATTTTCAGGGCCCCGTAATCCAATCCCACAATAATTTGACTTGTCGCACTCTATCGTATTATCAAAAATTTCTATATCATAACCGGAATTAGGATGAATCCATGAAGCCCGAGCAAATATCCCAAATCCAGCCCAACGTTTGTCGAACCAATATGATCCAACTATCTTGCTAACGATTGTGTTGTACTTTATTTTCACTTCAGCTGAGGCATTGTTATCGAGGGCAGTTATTGCTTCCCCATTAACGTTTCGGATGACATTATTAATGATGATTACTTTACCACTTGCACGCGTGATAAATATCCCTGAACCGGCATAATACTCATGATTAACTAAATCAGGGCGCCAATCGGGGTCGCGAGCACGCCTTGGGTGCACAATTCCTTCGGGTCGACGCGAGAGCGCGAAATCTAGATAATTACCTTCAATTAAGACACCGCCTGGGAAATCGCTGTATTGACCTATTCCAATGATGAAATCCCCCCCGAGCGAGGGCATACTCCTCCCTCTGCCGAGCCCTGTTTCTAGGGTGATTCTGTTGTTCTTGATGGTCATACTGTTCCCTCGATGACCGTCGAGACACGTGTAGTTGAAGTCCGTGAAGTAAATGTTCTCTATCGTGACATCTATGCTCTCACCATCGACAACGAAAACATGATCGCGAGTCTCGATCCCGTCTGGAAGGCGCGAAAAGGGGAAGGCCCATCCTTTCTTGTAGACTTTAGTTAATGGTATATCGTCCTCTCTTCCCTCGCCACTGATAACTACGCTTCTAGTGATGACGATGGTCGATGTACCAATGTTGAAAGTGCCCCTCAGGGTGACGTCGTCATAGTTGTCTACGGCGTCCTGAATCGCTTGGTAATCTATACTGGAGTCATCTCGCCCCTCGACGATGATTCGACTAGGCCTTTCAGCCTCTAGTATGATAATTCGCCTTGGTTGCACGTACTCCATGGGTGAGATGTAGACCCTCGGTTCAGCAGTCTCCCAGTAGTGCCGGAACAGGTCTCCACACCATTTTAGGGACCTCTCGTCTTCGGCGGTGAACCCGCGGTAGTCGAACTCCCCTTTAGAGTTTGGGAACGCCAAAGCGCACATTTTTTCGGATAAGAATAGGAACACGTCGACGGATTTCAATGTCCTTTGTTCTACCAAAGGAGTCGTCCTGGCTCGACGCAGGCCTCGTATCTCCTCGGGCTTGAGGAAGCTGAATATCGGGCCTGGTACTCCTTCGTGGGGCTCTAGGCATCTGAACTCGACTCCCCGATCAAGGGCCTCCCCGATCAAGGTCAGGGCGGACACGGGGTACTGTTCGACAAGAAGCCATACCCTTTCCTCCGACTCCTCGATCATGTTCTCGATGCTGTGAAGGAAGTCCATCACGTTGTGCGTGTATGTGCCTCCCGCAAGGTCTCCCATCCTCTTGACAAACTCCGGCGGGAGTCGCGCCAATGTGTGGTCGGTGAAGAATTCCCGGTGCTTCGAGGTGAACTCTATCTCCCGAAGGTGCCTCAACATGAGCTCGCCGAAGTTCGTGAGGCCGTAGAATCCTTCTACGTCTTTCCTCGCCAGGCCCACCTCGCCGAGTCTCGAGACGTGACGACTGGACTCCTGTATTGAGAGGCCCAGCTCTCTCGAGATGTCCGTGACCCTCATGGCCTTCTCTTCGAGTCGGAGGAGGATCCTGAGCCTGTCCTCGTTAGAGACCTCGAACAGGAGGTCGCAGAGCCTTTGGAACTCGGACATTTAGTCTCGTCCGATCTTAACTCCTCAGTTCCCATATTAAGTGCTCCGCACCGCGCCTGAGGACATTTTATCTGATCGACATCCTCTGTCGAAAACGTGGACAATACCGTACAATTGGACGCGAGGACGATGGGGCACGGTTTCTCCATAGAGATGAAGTCAAAGCGACACGTGAAGAGCGTCTCGATCATGGATGAGAGACGAGACAGCGTCCTGTTCGAGGGCTACCTCGGAGAGCTAGAAAAGGTGTCCATGATCGAGGGCCTGGCGCTGGAGGTCAGGGGAACCAACGGGACCCTCAGAATAGATCTGAGCGAGGAGGAGATGCGCACAATCCTGCCGAGTCAAAGTGCGAGTTAAACAATACCGAGAAGAAGAGAAAATGAACAAGCTGAGAACTGTCCTGCGCAATCGCGCGAGCAGCAGGCTCAGCTTGAGGAAGACATCCTTCTATTTCCTATCGGGAGTATTCGTGAGCATACCCTTCACGTTCTACACGAAGACGATAATGAACCGCCTATGCATCATGATTCCGGCGTTCGCTGCCAGAATATTCTCAACGGCGATCTTCACACCCTTCCTAGAAGAGCTCGCGAAGGCCTATCCACTCATGTACCGCCAGGGCGATACTGAGAGGTCCATCTTCCTCCAAGGCGCCATCGTGGGCCTCGGTTTCGGCGTGGCCGAAGCGCTGATCTACGTGTTCATGCTGGGGGCGCCGATGGCCATCAGGCTGCCAGGGATCCTCTTCCACACCCTCACCGCACCCATAACAGCCTACGGCATAGCCAAGAACCGGCCTCTACCGCCTTACCTCTTAGCCGTCACCCTCCACTTCCTGAACAACCTGTCAGCGATATACGACCTACTATGGCTAACCACCGGATACCCCATCCTAATAACAACCTTCACAATAGCTTGGTACCTTAATGAAAATTCAAGTAATTCTAAAACGCACATACTCCATCGATCCGGTATATGAGAAATAATAAAACTATGCGCTTGAAGCCATTTTCACATCGATCTAATATAATTGATATCCATGAGACATAGAATTTCAATGCTTAAATCATAAAACGATTTTACTAAAAAGTAAAAAAGAGAAATTTAAACGATTTATACCTCTTAACCCCCCGCACTATGGCCGAACCTACCGACATACATCTCTTCTAAACAACTTGAATTCTCTAAACCAAGGCTTATTCCCTTCTGAACTCGAGCCAAATTACAGGAAGTCAATGGTGTATACATGGGAAAGGGTTCAGATAGTTAAACCTTGAAAAAAAATCTAAAAACGGGCAACCCGAAAAAGCTCCATCACGATCCGAAACAACAGGTAAATGCACTTCTAAGAACACATAACCCCTATCCTTAGCCATCTGTGTAAGGGCAGACCTTATTATATCAAACGTTAAGGACCATGGAGTCAACTCTTTATGAAGAGGAGCGTACTTCAAGGATGAAAAGCGGGAGATCAAGCGGTGCCGGGTTTCCGAGGGTCCTAGCCATGCGTGAGCGCGCCGAGGTCGTCAACGGGGTTCTAGCGTACCGCCTCGAGACGGTTCTGCCCGTGGCGATGAGGGAGGCCGGGCTGGACATGTGGCTCATCCTCTGCCAGGAGGACGACCTAGACCCCGTTTACGAGACCATGATCCCCATGGACACTTGGTGCCCCATACTCCAGATCCTGGTCTTCGATAACAGGGGGCCGGAGCTAGGCGTGGAGCGGATCAACCTCTCCTTCACCGACACGAAGGACCTATACGATCGGCCCTGGCCCGGGAGGAGGCACCACAGGGAGCAGTGGGAGCTGCTCAGGAAGATCGTGGAGGAGAGGAACCCCCGGCGGATAGGGATCAACACCGGCTCGGTGCAGTGGGCCGCCGGCGGGCTCACCCATAACCTGTACACGCAGCTAGTGGAGGCCCTGCCCCCCAGGTACGTCGAGAGGCTGGAGTCGGCGGAGCAATGCGCCACGAGGTGGCTGGCAACGCTGACAGACGAGGAGATATCCCTCTACGAGCACGTGGTGAACGTCGCCCACGCCCTCATCGCCGAGTGCTACAGCAGGAAGGCCATCGTCCCGGGGGTCACCACGATCAGGGACCTCGTCTGGCACTACTGGCAGAGATGCGCTAACATGGGGCTGCAGGTCGCCTTCAACCCCTTCTTCACCATCATCCGAAGTAGGGAGGTCGCGGAGGTTCACGAGGAGGGGGACGACGTGATCAGGCCCGGCGACTTCATCCGCTGCGACGTGGGGATAAAGTACCTGAGGCTCATAACGGACCACCAGGAGTGGGCGTATGTCCTCAAGCCGGGGGAGACGGACGCCCCCGAGGGGGCCAAGAGGTTGATGGAGGCTGGGAACAGGCTCCAAGACTGCTACATGGGCGAGTTCAGGAGGGGGCTTACAGGGGACCAGCTCCTCGCCAACATCCTGGCCCGGGCAAGGGCGGAGGGGCTCCCCAACCCCAGGGTCTACTCCCACAGCCTCGGCCACCTCCTCCACGAGCCCGGCCCCCTCATAGGCCTCCCCTGGGAGCAGGAGCGGAACGAGGGCCGCGGGGACGTGAAGCTGGAGCACAACTACGCGTTCACCATGGAGCTTTCGGTGGGGGGCCCGCTCCCAGAGTGGGGAGGCCAGAACCTCAGGATGGCCCTGGAGCAGGACATCGTATACACGGAGGACGGATGCAGACCGATAGACGGCAGGCAGACGACGTTCCACTTAGTATGACTCCCGAGGGCGGTTACGGCTCCGAGTGCCTAGTAGGAAGGCTTGGATCGAAAAAGTCCTCCGTGGGTTCGAACCTCAACCCCAGCACCAGAGCCTAACCCATTATTTCCGATTTCTGAAAGCCATCAGTTCGTCTGGTTTGTTACCGAATAACTCAAGCCCAACTAGGGGTATCTGGGAGATGATTGAGGTTTACTCTCGAGCATACATACAAGGCCGCCAAACTGTGCTATCCTAGCTCCTGCAGGCGTACCAGGTTTGACGATTCTGGTTTTAACGTTCTTGTTGGCGGCTATCTGGAGAAGTCTATCGGTCCTTCGTCTATTTTGTGATCTAAAAAGCTCAGTGACCAAGATATATTCAGGGCTTTTCTCGTTCCCGTAGACGGCGTTCTCCACTTCTTTCAGTGTAAAGAGAACCATCTCGATGCCTTCAGGGTCGTTCAGACGTTTCTCTAGGATATTCATAACCTGCCGGATGTCTCCCTGGGCTACTTCAGAAAGCTGCTCCTTGAAGCCATGGGCCTTCACCAGGTCTCTGACCTGGTCAGCGTTCATAGCCGACTCAGGTATCCGTTCGAAGGTCGCTGTGTTAAGGCTCCAGCCTTTCAGCAACCAGCTCTGATGTTTCCTGATATGGTTCATGAAGTCCTGATAGCCTTTCTCGTCAGTTGCAGCGATTAAGACGCTCTTGATGCCCTGTTTTAGACTCGGGCGTAAGGTGTCTACGATTGATTCAAAGAAGATGTATTCGTCGTCTCCCTGTATCCGTTTACCCGGTTTCACCGATTCGCTGTAGATGCCCCACGTGACGGCTTGATTCCCTTCGAGTCCTATGAGTATAGCCACAGGGTATCCTCGTCTTTGTCTGCGTCTTGGCACAGGCATCAAGATGTGTGAGACGTTTAAAGGTTTGAGGTCGAAGAAACCTTATTCCTAAAAAATTGGTAAGAGACGGAAGATTTTTCCATTAGAGGTAGGATTCGAACCCCACCCCCACAATTCGATCCGGCCGTGGCCCGGGAACAAGGGTTTCACTTGTCGTTCTTGTATTTGGTTCCTGGGAGTGGATGGCGGCCATTGGGGTCCGGCGCGGGTGATTTTTTCGGAGGAAATAACGGTTGTTGCAGGCCCAAGGCCCTCATCTCCCCGATCTCGACGACGTCTGTGGGGATCCCGTCGATCTCCCCGGGTATCAGGTCCTTCAGGTCCAGGGCCGAGGGGTCAACCTTCTTGGAGACGTAGATCCTGATGACCTCCTCCTCGACCTCCCTACCGTCTCTGATGCGCCTCCTCAGCTTCTTCGAGTAGCCGACGACGTTCTTCTTTCCCCTGATCTTCTCCCAGATCTGCTCCATGGACATCTCAGGATCCTACAGGACTCGGCAATCAAAATCCGTTGTGGTTGTCTTGGCAGGGCATGCTAGAGTAAAAGATGAGAGACACCTTCATTGATAGGAGGATCCGCCTCTCCTTTCTCTAAGAAGGTTGATGCATTGCGTTCTTCCCTCGATAAACCTTATATTAATAAATGGATAACCTTAATTAATTGTTAAGCTTATATTCTAGCGTTTCGACAGTGTGGATTCCTAAGTGGCTCGGGGAGATCTACTCTCGACTACACTTCAGACTCGAAGCTGAACTCTTCACATTCACCGAAGCGAAGAAGGCCCTGGACATCGAAGCAGGGAAGCTGAACGTGGCCTTCAGCAAGCTCCACTCCGAGAGGATACTCACGGTGTTCAGGCGCAGCAGGCCAAGGGCCTACAGGCTCCTCGACCCCTCCGAGTTTGTCCTGCTCGCTTCCGGGGCCGTGGAGAATGTTGAGAAGATGAAGCAGGAGAGGTACCTCCCCCTGATCCTCAAGGGCTACCGCCGGGCCTCCAGGCTCGTGAACATCGGGTCATTCGCCGTCTACGGCTCTGTGGCGCGGGGGAGGGCGAGGGAGGACAGCGACGTCGACGTCCTCATAATATCCGACGACTTCCACGGGAGCCTTGGGAGCAGGATCGAGCGGCTGATGGGGGTCGAGGACGCCGTCCAGCACGAGGTAAAGTGGCTCAGGGAGAACGGGATCAGGACGGGGCTCAGCTTCTACCCCCTGAACTCCCGGGAGGCCGAGGGGCTCCCCTACCTCTTCCTGGATCTCACGGAGGACGCCGTCATCCTGCACGACAAGGGGCGCCGCCTGGAGGGGCTCTTCAAGGAGCTGGGGGCCAAGCTGATAGAGAGGGGAGCCGTCCGGGTCTTCTTGGACGAGGACAGGTGGTACTGGGACCTGAAGCCCGACTACAGGTTCGGTGAGGTCGTTGAGATCGCTTAGGGTCGCGAGGTCCTTCCTCCGCCAGGCAGAGGCGAGGCTCGAGGACGCCGAGGACGCCCGTGGGGAGGGGAACCATCCGTACGCGGTCAGGCTTAGCCAAGAGTGCGTCGAGCTCTCCCTGAAGGCCGTGCTCAAGTCCGTGGGGATCGAGTACCCGAAGGTCCACGAGGTCTCCTACGTCCTCGAGGAGATCCTGGAAAGGTTCCCCGGCTGGTTCCAGTCGGAGATAGGGTACATGGCCGAGTCATCGAGGCTCCTCTTCAAGAAGCGAGAGCCCAGTCTCTACGGGGACGAGGACGCCCTACTGCCCCCCAACGGCGTGATGAGCGAGGAGGACGCCAGGGACGCGACCCAGAGGGCCAGGAAGACATACACTCTGTGCGAAAGGCTCGTAGATGAACTCGAAAAATTAGAGAAACCCGGCTGACATCTTCAAATCATATTTCTTGTCGACGAGGGCTAAGATTGTGGGTGATGCTGTGGACAACCACACGCGGGCCTCCCGGTACCCATTGCATCATTTGACTAAGGGTCATCTAGGATCGTGCCCTCCGTCCGAGTTCCTATCGGTGGACATCACTGGTTTTACCACATGAGGGCGATTCGACCGACCCCCGACAGATGGCGATATGCCTTTTATGTTGCTCGGGATAGATTTTTTTTGAGGGTCCATGCCACTTGAAGCCATGATAGAGAAGGCCATGAGGCTCGTGAAGGCCGGACGGGTCGAGCGCCTAGACGGGGGGCGCTTCAACGTTGTGGGGGACCACGGAACCTACTTCGTCGTAAGGGCGCCAGACGGGAGGCTCAGCTGCAGCTGCCCCGGGTTCCAGAGCCGCGGCCAGTGCTCCCACTCGGCGGCGGTCATGATCATGACCGAGATCCCAAAGCGCCCCTAGGACCCGTGATACCAACTTGGAAGCCGATGCCACATCGAAGCGGGCGTTCAAGCCATTTTCATGCCACATGAGCGAGCGCGAACCCGATAGATTTACTCAAACTACCTTTGAACGTAATGTAAGCGCCCCGTATATAGAAGAAGTCGAGGTATTACCCAGCTCGCTTTACACCCATGGCGAGTATTATCCCGATCAAGTATCCCGTCCCCTTTAACGTATATACGACAGCGGCTTTAGGGATTGCCATCGTCTGCGTGTACACGTATAAAGATCTACTGGGCGAGTGGTAGTTGGAACGATAGAGCGTCGTTGTACTTCCTTCCCATGGCGATAAGGATGTCGCCGGTCTCTAGGTTATATACGCAGGACCAGATGGTGCTCGTCTGGGAAGAGACCTCGAGCAGGCCCATGGCTTCCGCCATTACCACGGACCCGTTCGCGCCTCTCAGCCCATCGTAGGCAGAAACATACCTGGAGCAGGAGACGATCCTGGGCGCCCCTGAGCCGTGGACGATGAAGTTGGTCATCACCTGCCATGGCTCACCGCCCTGTAGGACCTTCATCTCCCCGCCGATGAACTCCACGATCGCGGAGCTCCCAGCCCGATCCGCGAGCATGTAGTGGATCGGCGGGTCGGTCATCTCCACGTTATACTCCCCCAAGAGACTGATCGCTTCCTCCACGCACCTCGCCTTGTCCAGCAGCAGCCGGATCACCTGTATCTCGCCTATGGTCACCCTCCCGGAGTCATACGGGGGCTCTGCGCTGGGGATGGCGGCCATGCCCACGGCGAGCCCGTGCTCGTTCATCCCGTCGAAGGGGAGGTACGGGGTCATCTTGAGGACCTCCAGGTCGCCATCGGGCTCAGGCAAGCGACCCATACTGTAACCAAAGTAGCCCAGATCCACCATGGACACACTCGCGTACCCGTCAGGCGGGTCAGTGAAGAGCAGTAGCGCGGGGTTGCTCGGGAAGTCGAAGTTCCTTCCAAAGAGGGGGTCGGAGCCGTTCCCTGAAGCCGAGAAGCAGGCGCAGGATGGGCCGGGGCCGCCGAAGCTGAAGTTGAGGACCCCAGTCCTCAGGAACTCGGAGAACCCGTAGTCTCCTCCTAGCCTCAGGACATACAGAGGGTAGTTGTCAACCTTCTCGAGGGTCAGCGAGCGCGGCTCCTCGGGGGCCTCGGTCGGCTCCTCTTTTGTGGGCACCTCGACCTCGATACCCTCTTCTACGGGCCAGTAAGCCTGCAGCGTGAAAAGGCAGGCTATGAAAAACACGAGGATGAAGGGGACGGCCATCCGGCTCCTGCCCAATTCGTTCACCCGCTGATCAAAGGGAGCAAGATATTAAAACCAATACACCCTCTAGGGCTGACCGGAGTCGAGGCCATGATCTCCGTGGTGGTGGACGTCGACGACACCCTCGTGGACACGAGGAAGAGAACCCAGAAGATCTGGGAGATGATCCTCGGCCGGGAGATACCCACGGAGGACGTGGAGAAACTAACCGCGAGGGGAATCTTCGACAAGCACGCATCGCGGGAGCAAAGGGCCCAAATCGACGAGCTCAGGAGGGATTTCAACGACGTCCTGCTCTGCAGGAACAAGGAGGGGATCCGGCTGCTCGGGCTGGACGAGCCCGTCCCCTTAGCAGCGGAGACCCTCAGGGAATGGGAGCCGCACTGTAGGCTGGTGTACCTCACCGGGAGGCTCGAGTCCCTGCGCGACGCCACCCTTGATGAGCTTGTGAGGTTCGGCTTCCCCGCCGATGCAGAGCTGGTGATGTTCGATCCCGAGGACTGGGCCCTCCAGCCCGGTGTGTCACTCGCGGACGCCAGGACCCGGCTCTTCTCCACCATAACGGAACGCTACGATGTCGTGAGGGTTGTGGACGACTTCCCTGGTTACTTCCCCACCTATAGTCAGTTCGACGTGCCTGAGAGGATCGGCCTGCTCCGCTCTAGGCTTTACACGCCCAAGGACTATGTCGATAGGGGAGCCACGAGGGTAGTGGAGAGCTGGGAGGAGCTAATGGGCGACCCGCCTAGGCCCCGCTCGGCAGGCTCCTAGCCCCAGTTTGCTGGTGAGAAGCTACCGGAGAGACTTGGACTCCGCAGATGAAAACCCTCTAATAGTGAATGCAGGCGATCCGAGGGTGAGGTAAGATGCCAGAGATCGAGTTCGACCCGGCGCTCGTTAAAATCTGGGCTTCCACATGGAATACCTACGATCTCTCCATGGTCGAGCAGCTCT
>Ga0209427_10005520_pt1 | contig 14510 bp, 23 predicted proteins | sample DeeMarSWOR136_30_FD_187465 | JGI IMG/M metagenome (GOLD analysis project Ga0209427, IMG submission 187465) | Marine sediment microbial communities from White Oak River estuary, North Carolina - WOR-1-36_30 (SPAdes) (version 2) | ecosystem: Environmental > Aquatic > Marine > Intertidal zone >... | reverse complement strand
GCATCAGTCAAAGAAAGCCCTCTCAAAATTAGCTAGCGCCATTTATAAGGTGTGCTCCGCTTATGAAGAAATGTGCACAGACTAGGCTATTGGTTTGACAGCCTGTCTCATTTCTTCTGTTTTGCCTGCAGCCTCGAGTGCCTTGGCAACATCCTCGTCGGTTGCACCTCGGTCAACGTTAATCTTATCTACCGTTGGCTCAACATGACTGATATTGACCCTTCTGCGTTTCACACCTGTTACTTCCTTGGGGCCAGTCACAAGTGCAAAGTTCTTGTCGATCAAGTCCACAACCACACATTTTTGCCCAGCTTCTCTGCCATAGGTTTTCACACAGATTCTTCCGACTTCGATTGCAGGCAACGTTAGGTTCTCCAGTAGGTTTGAAAAGGTGGAACAAGTCATATTTATTAGTAGTGGAAGCTCGGTTAAACGCAGAAGTTCTCTCGTTTCCCCGGAAGATTCGGCGGTCCTCAGATGGGTTTGCATCCTCGAACGCATGCATGAGTGTATCAGGTTCATGAGCGGAATCCTTAAGAAAGACTCGATTAACAACCTTCACTGCAATGCCATCCCTCTTAATACTCTACAACACAAAAACCGGAAACACAGAACTAATGGCGAAAGCTGTCGAAGAAGGCGCAAAAGAAGTACCAAACGTTGAAGTCAGCCTTAAGTATCACGCCACACCCGAAGAGCTGCGAAGCGCAGATGCCTTCATTATTGGCGTTCCGACCTACAATCATCAAATGACCCTAGACATCCAAAGCCTTCTTGAAAAGACAGCACAAAAGAATGCAAATCTACAAGGCAAGACCACTGCTGCTTTTGGCAGCTATGGATGGAGTGGCGAAGCTCCAAAACAAGTCCTCGAAATTCTGCGAAACAAATTCAAGACGAAAATAATAGAGCCGCCAATCTTGGCAAACTACAAACCCGACGAAAAAATCTTGGAGAAATGCAGAGAACTCGGAAAGCACGTAGCTGAAGTGCTCGTGTAAGCTAGAGCAAACTCTTTTTCTGACACCCAGAGCAAGGGCGTGTTTCTGCAGCTAGTTTTGGCGCCGGGAGGCTGTCAGTAGTTCTCACACCAGACTTCGAAGTAGCTTCTTGCATGGGCACATGCTGGACAGGCCGCGGGTGCTTCGTTGCCTTCGTGAACGTAGCCGCAGTTCCTGCATTTCCACTTGATAGGTTTGTCCTTCTTGAACACCTTGCCTTGCTCGACGTTTTCCAGCAATTTCCGATACCGACGTTCATGGTTCTTTTCAACCTTGGCTATCATGCGGAAAGTTGAGGCTGCTTCTCTAAAGCCCTCCTTTTCTGCCACTTCGGCGAAGTCAGGATATAGCGTGCCCCATTCTAGCTTTTCTCCTTCCGCGGCATCCTTTAGGTTTTCTGATGTTGACTGAATGATGCCCGCCGGGTACGCAGCTTTGATCTCTACTATTCCGCCCTTGAGGTGCTTGAAGAAAAGCTCTGCATGTTCTTTTTCGTTGTCAGCAGTCTCATGGAAGATGGAAGCTATTTGTTCGTAGCCCTCTTTCTTGGCAACGCTTGCGAAGAAAGTGTATCTGTTTCTAGCTTGTGACTCACCGGCAAATGCTGCCAGCAGGTTCTTCTCCGTCTGGCTTCCTCTTAATTCCACTGTCATAAACCTCCGCCAACTGTATGACAGATGTCATATTTAAGTCGTTTGTGTGCGCCGCCAGCTTCCGAACGACTCGAAAGCAATCCCGAACGTCTGCACTGCAAGTTTGACAAGGTGTAAATACTACTGGGACAAAGAAGATCAGACGTAAGGAAGCAAACATGGAAAGCCACTCCATTCTTCTCCTAGGCATTTCGGGAAGTCCACGAGACGCATCTACGGCTTGCGTGATCAAAAAAGCACTGAACTACGCAGCAAAGAGGTTCAGAGTGCAGACTGACTACTTCTCTCTACAAGATAAGCGCATTGCCTTCTGTGCGCACTGCGACTACTGTGTAAGAGAGAAGAGAGGCTGCATCAACGAAGACGACATGACAGAGGCATACGATAAGATGGAGAAAGCCGACGCTTTCCTAATCGGCACACCAGTATACAACGGCTCAATCAGCGGACAATTGAAGACCCTTTTTGATCGATGTCGAGCTTTAGTTGCCAAGGATCCAAACATTCTAAAGAACAAGGTCGGAGCTGGAGTGGCAGTTGGCGGCGACCGGGTAGGCGGGCAAGAACTTGCCCTATTGACCATTCACTCTTTCTATCTGGCTAACAAGATGATACCAACAGGGGGCGGTCCTTTTGGGGCGAACCTGGGAGGAACTGTCTGGTCGCGAGACTTAGGAAAAGAAGGCGCACTAAGGGACGATGAAGGGCTTAGAACAGTCTTCAGAACAGTGGATAGAGTGATTGAGATAGCGACAGAATTGAAGAGGAGATGAAGGAACGTGACCTTTACAATCGCTTGGGGAATAACTGGTTGTGGCGACAACTTGAAGCAAAGCGTGGAAACCATGATCTCCCTCCAGAAAATCCACGGCGTGGATATCCACGTCATACTTTCCAAGGCAGGAGAAATGGTCGTGACTTGGTACAAGCTCTGGGACGCGATAAAAGGGAACTTCGACAAGGTGTTCATTGAGAGTACGCCAAACTCACCTTTTCTAGTTGGTCCTCTTCAGCTGGGAAAATACGACATTCTGCTAATATGCCCTGCTACAGCTAATACGACAGCCAAAATAGCCCACGGAATAGCCGACTCTTTACTAACCAACTGCGTGGCACAGGCCATAAAAGCAGGAATACAAGTATACATCTTCCCGGTGGACCAAGAATCAGGAAAAGTCGTAACCAATCTACCTGACGGTAAGAAGATCACACTCAACATGAGGGATGTTGACGTGGAAAATGCTGAAAGGCTGAGGCTCATGAATGGAATCACAGTGCTCTCAAGCCCAAAAGACGTTGAACGAGCTGTCAGAGAACTCCTCAGAAACAAGGGAACATAGCACTCATCGAATAGCAGGCATAAACATTACAGCAGCAATGCCCTTGCCTCAGATACCCCAGGGTACATCACCTTCTCAGACGGATCTTCTATCTTCATCGGCAAACAGATAGAGGTGAAACCAAGCTAAGAAGCTTTTCTCCAAACCAGTGAATGAAGCACAGGCCTCAGTACTGCGGTCAAGAAGTCAGGTGGGCCTTAAGCCTGAATCATCTCATCCCGGCGAACATGCTTTTACATCGAAAATTAAAGCCATGCATGCACTTCTCGCAGGATTTGCGTGAATTTTGCAGTAAACCGGAGAATAATCCTATAAGAGCACTGCTTCATATCAGAGACCCAGGCTGAAGCACATTGCTGCGTTGGCTCATGGTTGGGAAGCGTATCAACCTATCAGGGGAAGGGAGAAAGGAGAAGTTGAAAAACTTCTTCCCAACCAGTCATCGAGAATTATTCTCTAGAACAGTGCTCTATTTAAGCTCTGACTTTGAACGTCGCGGAGAAGCATCTTTTGAAGGATATCCTTCGATGATTAGTCCGGCACGCTTATAAATCAGGGATTTTGTGCAGCATCAAGCAAGGTTTGATAGTGCCAAAGGTTCTGGAATTTGCTGCTTTTGCGGAAGGCAGGACTGCATTGATCTTTGATTGTACAGAGCTTGAAGAGCACATTCTTCATCATCTGCAGAGATTGTCCAATACCAGACTCAGAGCCTGGAATACGTCTTCAGGTCCAAGCTGATCTACGTCTAGGATCATGTCAAAAGGAGAGAAATCTTCACCGAGGTTGAATCCATAAAGCTTCGCGAATATTGCTTTGGTTTTTGAATCCTTTTCTTTCAGAGCTATGAGAGCCTTCTCAGGGGTTATTCCGTCTCGCCGCGCGATTCTTTTTGCTCGCTCTTCCTGCGACGCTTCCAGCCAAATTTTGAAACCTCCCTTCAATAGCCATGGCATGGTCCAGCTGTCAAGCACGACGTTTCCCTCTCTTGCCCACTCTAAGAGTTTGTTGTCAACTTTCTTGTCGAAGGAGTAGTCCTGCATCCTTTTCTGGAGGAACCTCATTCCCTCTTTGCTTTCCCACCATCCTTCCTTTGTGAGCGGCTGCTTTGATTCTAGAGCCAAGGCTTTCAGCGCATCGCCACCTGAGAAATACCGAATCTTGTACTTTCTGGCAATTTTCTTTGCTGCAGTGCTTTTGCCGCATCCAGCCATTCCGGATATGCACAGGATAATTCTCTTTTCAGAGTTGGGGGAGCGTAGGCTCAACTGTTCTCCGCCTTGTCATTGGCTTCTTCGTGAAGCTTGTTTGAGCAGGTCTCTGAGGCAAGTGTGGCAAAGCTGACCGCCATAGGCGCGGCTGATCCTTTTCTGGTTCTTGGGAAGCTTGCGGATTTTCGATTCTGAGCGTGGCAGAAAGGCCATGGTGCGGCCGCAGCTGGAGCATTTAGGGGAGCCTCTTTTCTCTTCTCCGTGTATGGTTTTGCTCTTTGCGCCTGGTAAAGGACGGAGTTTCCGTTTCCTACTTCTTGTTCGCATCGAAGGGCGTGGCATTCTATCCTGTTGCTCCCAATCCTACTCCGAAAATTCTGGAAAATACGGTTCCGAAGAAGAGTGAGCATGGGAAGTACCACAGAACAACTGACACTCCTCCAATGCCGGGAATGAAGGCGACGTTACTGGGGCCGTATGCAGGTATTAGAATGAACCACCATATGACAATGTAGCTCATTGAGATCAGGAAGAGGATCGTTTGAGGTTTCGCCATCTGTTTCTGCATTTGGTTGACTCGAGGGCGCTGTTTTTCGAGTTTCTTGAGCATTTTCGCGTCTTTCGAACGCAGCGCCTGGCTACTTAGGGAACGGAATTCCGTCAGCTCCTGCTGCATCTTTGCGTATTCTTGCCAGCCTATCAACCTAGAAATCAAGAGTCGATTAATGAATGAGTTTAAAAAGGAGATCGTAACGCAGATCAGCAGTATTACGAGGGTTGACCCCGGTACGTAAGGGGATAGGAGCCATTCCAGCACAGACAAAACCATCCTGCTATTCTCCCCTTCTTCAAGTATTCGAATTATTAACTATTTCCATCATAGCTCATCATGCACACGGGAACCACACTCGCAGTGCGCAACATCCGAAGTTGGGAATCACAGCCCGCTGATGCTTAATTGGTTCCGGCATACTGCGAACTAAGGCCTGGGGATCTTCCATTAGCCTCCGAAGAGGCGACGGAACGCTGGATACATCTCGGCAACCCGTTCTTGCATTAACTGCTGATAGTATTGGTAGATAATGCCAACAGACAGCAGCACTCCCATACCAGTTCCGAACACTCCGAAGAAGTCTGCAAAGGCTGCAATTAGACCAACAACTATTCCACCGAGAATCGTGACTGCCGGAATATAGCGCTTCAGCACTGTCTCTATTGGTCGAGCTGACCTTCTGTAACCTGGAATGTGCATTCCTGAATCCACCAATTGCTTTGCCACCGTCGACGGCCCCAGCCCTCCCACTTCAAGCCAAGTAACGGAAAAAATGACGCAAAACGAAACCATAAACAGCGCGAATACCATTGCTCTCACCGGGTTCAGGACAACATCTAGGATACTACGGGGCGATAGCACGTAGTAGACTAAACCACCTGTTGGTTGGGGTTGGTTCTCAACCCACCTGTAAGTTCCTAGAAGATTCAGGAAGAAGTTCGAGTTGTTCTGATTGAAGTTACTCCAGATGATTTGCGAGAAGAAATACACGTTCGCGAAGAGGGCAGAAGCGAAGATTACAGGCAAGTTTGAGACGTATAGAAGCTTGATTGGGTACCTGCCACGATAGCCTCTGTAGTCAGCATGAGATACTGGTAATTCGACTCGAACTCCCTCCACGTATATGACGACAAGAAAAACTGCAATTGTTGTAATGAACCCGAGGAGTGAGGGCAGATTCTGAGGCCTTATGAACGCATTGTCGAATGCAGGTGTGTAGTATGCTGGAGCGCCAGAAGTCACATTGGTTGGAACGTACTCTAGGGCTGTGGAAAAGATTGGCTGACCAACGGCGACGGTTTGGGCTAGCGCTGGAAAGGCGCCGTAGCTCTTCAGGTCAGCCAAACCAGGAGTCAAAGCAAAGCTGTCCCAGAAAATTCTCTGGGCTACCCCAGCCATGATGAAGAGGCTGATTCCGCTCCCTATCCCCCATCCCTTTTGAACCATCTCATCCAGCAACATGATGACTATACCTGCGAAAAGAAGTTGGAAGAAGATCACTATAGTTACGGGTGCATCCAGAGATCCGTAGACACCTCCAACGATGTAAGCAAAGGCTTGAACTCCAGTCAAGAGTATAGAAAAGAATTTGCTTGCGGTTGTAAAAAGCCCTCTGTCTTCTGGGCTAGACATATCTACATTTATCATTCCTGAGCCTGCTAGCAGCTGAAGAATTAACCCTGCAGTCACAATAGGGCCTATGCCGAGTTCCAGTAGCGTTCCTCTGTTGGAAGCAAATATTACTCTCAAGTAGCTCATTTCAAAACCTCTATCTTCCCCAGCTAAGCCGTATAGCGGGATTTCAGCCATAACGAGGTATATGATCAAAGCTAAAGCGGTCCACAACAATTTCTCGTTGAAGCCTACTCGCCTTCCTGGAGGCTTCGCCTCAGGCAAGAACCGCGCAACGGGCTTAAACAGCTGAAGGAATCTACCAGCCATCCGTCTCTTTCCTCGGGAACACTACTTCGAGCCATTAACTTTCATAGCGCGTTTTATTTGGCTTTTTCCGTGACGAGACTGCCACCTGCCTCTTCCAATTTCCTGGCGGCTGACTCCGAATAGGATTTGACTTTAACTGAAAAAGGTTTGGTGATGGCACCAAAACCCAAGAGTTTGTCGTAGCCCAGCTTTTCCAGATCTAGGAAGGCTCTTCCATCTATTTCGTCCAGTTTCTTCTCAACAGAGAGGCTGGTGGCAAGGTCTTCCAGCTTCCCCAAATTGACTGTATTCACCTTCCGCTGTCGTGAAGAGCTAAAGCCCTTCTTGCTGAAATAGTCAGGGTCGTATCTCAATACGTAGGACCACAAGTGTTTGTGGCGACCTGCCTTTCTTCTACCCTTCTGGCCTGTCCCGCGATGCTGGCCAATTCTACCCCATCCAACTGTCCTTGTACCTCGTTTTTTTCGAGTCTTTCGGTCTTTATGAGGCATTTTCCACCACTCTGCTCAACCTTAGAGCTCCCATAAGTCTATTCTGCTGTCATATCATGCTCAGAATAAGCTTGTTTATCGCTGTGCCGCGGTATCCGGTTACACCGCCACCAGCGTAACTCTTCTTGATCTTTCCCTTGTAGCCCTTCCTTGGAGGGTGCGCCCTAAAAACTGGTTTGACACCAGGCAAATGCCTAAATTCAGCCTGCAGCTTGTATGCGGCTTCAGCCAAGTCTTCCATGCTTTTGTAGCCGATTTTCTTGGCGTACTCATCGTCGATTTCATTGTTGCCGACGAGCCTTCCCCGCTCCTTGAGCAATGCCAAAATGCTTTCCTTTGTTATTTCGCCCCAAGTGACGAAATTTCTCACTTTGTTCAACATGCCTAGGAAACTCGGGCGATTGTCTACGAGGGTTATTTGACAATTTCTGGTTAGCTTAAGGATTTCTAGGGTTTCCTCTATCTCGGGCGAGGCATCTCCTACTCCTCGCACACGAACTACAGCAAGGCATTTTCTCTCTTCTGTCATTCTACCTCACCCAGTCTTCAGGCACAACAAGGCTGCAGGACCGTTTGAGAGCGTCAAATACAGCGTGCGCAAAAGAAGGGATTGTTCTTGTGGCCCCGAAGCTTCTAGTCCAACAGTCTTTTACTCCCGCAAGTCCCAAGATCACTTTTGCCGTTTCGCTGGCAACTAGGCCAAGCCCTCTGGGTCCTGGAACTAGAACGACCTCGACGGCCCCACTTTTTCCCGTTGTCTTAAATGAAAGCGAATGTGGCCTTCCGCATCCACACTCCCAGCTTCCGCAACCTCTACGGACAAAACTTATGTTCAAACGTGCATTGGTTGCTGCCTTTTCAATTGCAGTGCGCACCTGCCTCGCTTTTCCGTCGCCCAATCCTACGTAGCCATCACGGTTGCCGACCGCGACGATAGCCTTGAACCGAGACTTTTCGCCTGCGTCCGTTTGTTTTTGAACCAGGTTTATGTTGATAACCTCTTCCTGCAAATCTGGGAGCAAAAGGTCTGCGATTTCTGGCTCGCGTAGTTTCATGCCCTCAACAAAGATTTCTTCCATGGAAGAAATCTGGCCTTCTTGAATCATTTTGCCAAGATGAGTCTTCGGAATCCATGTTTCACTTACTGTTCTTTGTCTTCTTGGGCGTGTGCTTCTTCGTCTTCGTCTTCTCATGATTTTACACCTGTCCTTTTACTTTTCTTGACGGCCCTTTTTTGCCCTCTCTTCTTGGCTTCCTCCTTCTTTTCGGCTTTTGCCTTAGGGGTTCCTTTCTTCGCAGTTTTTCTTTTTCTCTCTGGGGTTCGTTCTGCGGTAGGAGAGGAGATTTCTTGTTTTGTTGATTCGAAGTGTTCTTGCAGTTTTTGCGGAGGGATTCTTCTAGCTAGGTACTTGGAGAATTGCTTCTCGTAGAGTTCAGCATTTGCAGAGGCTAGAAGCTCAGCATAGTCAGCAATGTGCTTTCCTTTCAGATGATTTTCTTCTGGTAGTATTTCTACTTTATGAGGGATGTCCACGCCAGCGTCTATTACGCCCTTTATCGATGCGAACACACGGGCTCCTTTTGTTGGTTGGTTAAGTCCTATATCGGCAACTGCCTTCGTCACTTTTTTCGCTGCGGCTCTCTTTCCACAGAGTAGACCTGTTAGATATGCGGAGGGGATATTCCCGCATGGTGCTTTCCAGCCGTAGTTACTAAGTTCTTGAGAGCTAGCTGAAGCTATGACTTTGTCTCCGCTTGGATGGGCTTCTATGATTTGAACGGTCACATGTTTCAGGGAACCTCTTGTCACTGCACGGGGAAGCCTTGAGCTTACTAACGCTCTTCTTGCTTTGTAGTCTGTTTTCCCTTCTCTCCTTCGTCGAAAGGGAACGCGGTAGGAAGGGCCCTTCGCCATTACCGAGTCCTCCACAGGTCCTTTGTCTTTATGTGGCGTTCAAGCTCACCGATCGATTCAAAGGCTCCGCTCCCGGCCATCTTGTAGAAACTGCGGTAGGTGCTTTCCGTAATGACTCGCTTCTCTTTTAGCTCTCGTAATCTTCTCCGCAGTGCACGGATTTTTTTCATCCACACTTCTTTGTCTGAAAATTTCGTTTTGCTTCTCTTGCCTGGACCTCTCCTTAGCCCCTTCCTTTTCTTGATTTGAAGAATGCGAGCCCTGGATCGGCTTATTCCTTTCTCAGGCCTTGGTTGAATAGCCCTTTCGTGTACAAGTTTCTTGATCTCTTCTCTGGTTATCGCTATCTCGACTTCATCTATCCTTTCAGGATCTATCCAGATTCGGTTTTCTCCCACCTTAAGAATTTCGGCAGCTAAACGTCTCTGACTCTTGAGGCTCACGTGCTTCTCACTTCCTTTGGACGCCGAGACTTTTTGGAACGTTTTGAGGTCTGCTCTGATGTTTTTCCTTCCTTCGGCTCCGAAATCGCTTCTTCAAACATTTCTTCCTCGGCTGTTTTCTCCTCTTCTTCAATCTCTCTCCTGACAAGCGGGTTAACGACATATATCCCTCTTTCACGAGCCCCTGAAGCGATTTGGATGCGCTTTCTTGTTCCAACTGTGTGTGCGATTCGAATAGCATGGCTTCTTGAGTCAACGCCTACTACTTCGTCGGGGGTGTGAACCAGAACCTCTTCGTACCCTGAAGGATGCAGCCCTCTCGATATTCGAGGTCCTCTATACCCTATCTTCGCAGATTTGGGCCAGCCTTTCACGTTCAACCTCATTTTATTGTCTAGCCCGCGTGGCTTCCTCCAGCTTTCCTTCAGGCGGTTGTATCGCCAGCTTTCATGGCGCCTGAACTTCGGTTTTTTTGTCTTGGCGGCCTTAACCACATTCGCAGCCTTGTTCAACCGTGCCTTCTCGGTCATGCTTCCATTCCTTCAGCGCGTTCGTATACGTACAGGCCGTCGAGGAAGACCCGCGGATCTTTTATCTTCACTTTTGTTGCTTGTTCAATGTTTGCAGCCGTCTGGCTAACTTCTTCCAAGTTTATTCCTTGAACAATCACGTCCTCAGACTTGACTGAAACCTTCACGCCCCCGACAATCTTTGCCAAGCGAGGGCTACGTTCACCAGTGAAGTTTTCCACTAGAACATTGTTCCCTTCAACCTTGACAGATATTGGAAAGTGGGAAAACACGATTTTTAGTTTGTAGGTGAATCCACTTGTGACTCCCTTTATCATATTTCCAATGTGAGAACTCACAGTTCCGATTATTGCTGCTTCCTTCTTACGAGGCCATTTTGCTTGAAGCCTCAGTAATCTCTCGTCTTTCCGAATCGACAGAGGGGCGTGAGAGAAATCTTTGGTTAAGGTTCCCTTCTCACCGGATATAGTCACAGCTCTGCCATCCACGCTAACGTCTATGCCTTCGGGAATTTCTATGGTTTTTTCGATTTCCAAAAGTCGCATTTTTCTCGTTTTCTCCTAGTAAACGAAGGCTAATAGACGCCCACCAATCTTTTCCTCTTTGGCGACTTTGTGTGACGTTACTCCCCGAGAAGTGGAGACAACTAGGACTCCGATATCTTTGGAGGGGAGAAAGCTTCTTTCCCACTTCTCGAACTCGTCTGCTCCAACTGGAAAACGAGGCCTGATTGCTCCGCATTTGTTGACTCTGCCAAGAAGTTGAACTTTGAACTTCCCTGTTCTGCCATCATCTATAAACTCGAACTCGCCAATGTATCCGTTCAATTGCATCACTCTCAGCACTCTCCCAAGCAGTTTGGAGGATGGGCTGATCACGCATTCTCGCTTGAGACGCATTTCGTTGTTGATTATCACCGTCATGCCATTGGCGATTGTATCCGTCACGATCTCTTCGCTTCCCTTCTACTCGTATTTTCTGAACCCCAAGTCTTTGGCTATCTCCCTAAAACAATGCCGGCAGATATATAAGTTGTAACGGCGGATAATCGACCCGTAAGACCCGCATCTTCTACACGGCCTACTGCCCTTGCCGAATTTTCTTTCTTTCTTAGTCCTAAGTTTTCCCACCCTTACCATCCTCACACTACATCAACGCTCATGGTGTCTTTCACGAATACGATCGCTTCTTCAGGGGTCAGTAAATGGCGAGTGCCAATGCTCGACTTGGCTCTTTTTCGTTCTTTGACACGATAGCCAGCACGGCCGAGAGTGAGAGAGACGTCCAGCCCAAAAATCCCCAGCTCCGGCCTGTATCGAGTGCCGGGAATTTCAATGTGCTCTCTTAAGCCAAAGGAGAAATTGCCCTTGCCGTCGAAGCAACTCTTTGATATTTTGTTGTCGACTGCTTTAAGTGCCTTTGCCAGGAATTCCGCAGCTCTGTCTTTGCGAAGCGTCACAACACACGCGATAGGCTCACCTTTTCTTATCCCGAAATCTCTGATAGTTTGCCTGGCCTTTCGTTTCACAGGCTTTTGTCCAGTTAGTTGCTCGAGAACTCTGGCGGCCTTTTCAAGGGTTTCGCCCGATTGTCCTACGGACATGTTAACAGTTGTCTTTCGGATTCTGGGTCTAAGCATAGGTGCTTCTTGCCACTTTTTTCGAATGTCTTCTTCGGACAGCTATTTCACCTCAGGTAATGATATGATTTGTTCCCCCGCGCCTAGGACGAAGATGAAGTCGAGAATGGTCTGAAAGCGCTTCCCAGCCTCGTCTTCTATCGTTGCCAAAAGGGATCGACGTTTCTTGTCCTGGGCTTCTTCAATATCTACTACTTTTCCATATGTTCCCTGATTCTTGCCTCCAGTGATTAGGGCAGTTGCGCCTTTCTCCAGTTCCACCTGCTCAACTATCTCGCCGCTTGGGATGGAAACTCTAACGACGTTGAGAGATTTGAAAACGTCCTCGACGGGGTTCTTAGCATCAGCCACTTGAATCAGCTTGTTAGTTCCATCATGAAGGTTGAGCTGTATGTGGCCACCATCCGCGATTGTTTTGTCTTCTATTCTGCACAATCTAAATGCAGCCTCATCTTTCTCTATAGGATGGAGAGTCAACCCCTTTCTGTGCGGCAGAACACGATACGAAGCTTTTGCATCCGGGATGATTAACACATCCATCAGACCAACTGGGAATGTATCCTCACTTTGTATTTCTCCGTTTACAAGCAGTTTTCCCTGAGTAATTATCGTCTTGGCCTCTTTTCGCGTTTCTGCAAAACCCAGAATATCTCTCACAACTGTTGCTAAGGGAAGACTATGCATCATTGAATGGGGGCCAGGTTTAGGCTTCACGGCCCACACGTATTCCTTTCTGTGGATTGGCCAGAATCTTGGTGCTGGCTTTCGTTTTAGGTGTCTGCTTCCACCTTTCTTTCCCATATCATTCAGCTCCTTCTTTTGCCTTAGTTTTCTTAGTTTTTCTTTGCCTTCGTTTTGGTTTTGGAGTTTTCTTGGGTTTCTTTGATTTCTGAGGTGCTGACTTCACTGGTTCTGCTTTCTTCTTCCTCTTTTTTCCCTGCTTCCTTTCTACTCTTCGCTTTCCCGGCGGCTCATCTGCTTCTTTCTTCTCCTCAGATGCAATCTCTGCAGCTGGAACCGCTACGGGTTTTTGTGGAGAGGCGATCCTTCGCTTCATTGCCTCTCTGCGCCATTTGTCGTCCAGGTCAATGTTTGTGAGCATTACCTTTGAGGGGTGAATCGGAATCTGAATTGTCGACCCATCCACTTTTTCACGGGTGACGCCTTCGATGAATATTCTGTAGTTGCCACGGTCGACGCTTGAGATCTTGCCTTCAAACCCCTTTCGGTCGCCTCTCATAATGCGGACTGAGTCACCCGTCTTCACCGGGACGGAGTTGGCTCCATGTTTTCTTTTCAAATCAGGGGATAGGGGTGCTGAAAAGACCCTGTGTCGAAGATGTGCAGGAGCTTGATGCAACCTTTTTCGCTGGGTTCTGGGCTTTGTAATCGGCATATCGTTCGCCCTACACTATTATGCTCGCAGCGCTTGCTATCCTGGGCCAGCGCTCCGCGGCTTCTCTTGCCACCGGCCCTCTGATCTCGGAACCTTTCATTTCCCCCTCAGCCGTAATTATGACTGCAGCATTATCCTCAAACGTCACCCAGATGCCTTCTGGCCGACGAAAGGGCATGTTCTGTCGTACAACGACGGCCCGAAAGAGTTTTTTACGCATGTCTGGTGTTCCCTTACGCACGGAAGTCATGATCAAGTCTCCTACGCCCGCAGATGGAATGCGCCTTAAGCGTCCCTTATAGCCCATCACCTGAACTAGTCTGAGCTGCCTGGCACCGGTGTTATCGGAGCATTTTAGCATAGAGCCTGCCTGAACGCCTTTCGTGACTTTCGGTCTTTGCCCGAGCATGCCCCGTGCGAACAACGCTCGCGGTCTGGCCCTCGCAGCCAACTATTTCTCCTCCAACCTTTCGATTATCACAAAGGAAACGGTTTTGCTTAAAGCGCGACATTCTCCGATCTTCACTCTGTCGCCCTCCTTTGCATCCAAGCACGGAGGATTGTGAGCAGGTACGTGGCTGTGTCTTCTTTCGTATCGCTTGAACTTTGGTACGTAGTGAAGGTAGTCACGTCGGATTATCGCTGTCTTGTCCATCTTCGCACTGATAACTGAGCCTTCCAAAACTCGTCCTCTAACGGATAGCCTTCCATGAAAAGGACAATTGGGATCAGTGCATGATCTTCTAGGTCTTTTGAGTGAGGCCGCTACCATGTCTACCAGAGTCTCCTAATCCGCCTTTTCAAGCGTTCCTCAGGCCTTCCTACAAGAACCTTTCCGTCAATCTGCACAACCGACTCATCAGGCAGTCTGAAACGGAGAACCACTTGATTCTTCACTACGGTTTTTCTCCTACCACCTTGAAGTATCATGAACGTGTTTCTTGTTTCGTCAACAACTACTCCTGAGATGTTCCTGCAAGCGGGATTGGAGGATTCCGTTACCGCTGCTTCTAAACCCACGAACTCATGTTGAATGATTGTCGGTGCAACCTTCACCGCTTTTTCGCCTCTTCAATCTCCGCACTTTGGGCTTCATGCTCTATGGTCAGGATGCGGCTGATGGCTTTGCGAAGCTCTCTTATGCGTGCAGTGTTTTCTATCGAGCCACCCGCTTTTGTCATAGTTCTAAGCCGCACAAGCTCTGTATGCAATTCCGTCACTTTCCTCGCTCGCTCCTCAGAAGACATGTCTCGAAGATCCTTGAGCCTGACAACTGGCATTCTATCCTTTTTCCTCCGTCTCTTCCTTCGCCTCTACCTCTGCCTCTTCCTTCGCCTCTACCTCTGCCTCTTCCTTCGCCTCTACCTCTGCCTCTTCCTTCGCCTCTACCTCTGCCT
>Ga0209427_10005518_pt1 | contig 14514 bp, 10 predicted proteins | sample DeeMarSWOR136_30_FD_187465 | JGI IMG/M metagenome (GOLD analysis project Ga0209427, IMG submission 187465) | Marine sediment microbial communities from White Oak River estuary, North Carolina - WOR-1-36_30 (SPAdes) (version 2) | ecosystem: Environmental > Aquatic > Marine > Intertidal zone >... | reverse complement strand
TATGCGGTCAAGTATGATAGGAGAGAAAATTGCCTCGAATCTACGTTTGCCGAAAATGCAGAAAAAGGTATTCCCCTGAAGAGTTCAAGCAGAGCCGCTTCTGTCCTGACTGCGGAACATACCTCAGCGCAAGAATCGTTGTTTCCAGCCGCCCCCTCAGACGCACAGCAACAGCGAAAACAGAGACGAAAGAGCGGACCCCAAGCAACCAGTGGCTCCCCAGAGGCTACGAAGTACGCAAGGGACAGCTAGAATTCATCGAGGAAGCCACCAAAGCCCTAGAGAACAACCAAGTTTTCGTGGGCAGCGCCCCATGCGGCATAGGAAAGTCTCTAGCCTCGCTCCTCAGCGCTCTGCCGCGGCTGAAAGAAAACAAGCTGCTCATCAGCTTCAGAACCAGGAGCCAACTGCACATCTTCCTCAAAGAGCTGAAGGGATTAGAGCAGAACCCCTTGACTGTATCATTCTTCAGCAAACAGGACATGTGCCCGCTGCGGATGAAAACCGGAGGCTCCTACTTCGACTTTCTTGAGGAATGCAGAAGACTCAAAAAAAACTGCGAAACCAACACTAAACCTTTCTGCAGATTCTACTGGAACATAACAAAAAAGAAGAGACAAGCCGAAGAACTTGCTCTGGACTGCGCCCGAAAAATCCTTGACCCCAAAGAGGCAACCCAACAGATGGCTAAGAATGACTTCTGTGCCTACGAAGCGCTGAAACGGGTTCTCAGCAAAGTACAGATTTTTCTCGGAACATACAATTACACCTTCAATCCGCCGGTTAGAAAAGCGCTGCTGCAGAGCTGGGGAGCGGACCTGTCCAACGTTTATCTTATAGTGGATGAAGCCCACAACATACCAACCTTCGCCAGAGAGCTTCTCTCCGACCGGATGGCGCCAAACACGGTTGAGAACGCCCTCAAGGAAACCGAAAACTTTGAACACAAAACCTTGGGGGACGTCCAAGATTACCTCAACATATTGGACAAAGACATTTTCCCAGACGTCCAGAAGAGCCTAGGAAACTTGAACCTCAAACTGCTGAATCCGCAAGACATCGCGGACAGATTCCTTGAGCAGAGCGGAACATCCATCGACAAAGCCGCGGAAACCCTCCACGAATATGGAGAACACGTTAGAGAGAGGCGCCAGGAGCTTGGTTCTGACAGGATTTTCAGTTACGCCCATCGGGTAGGCGACTTCATGGAGAACTTCTTTCAGAGAGTCGGAGAACAGTATGTTCACTTGGTCCAGAAGGACTGGGGGGACAGAATATATCTGGAGGTCAGAAGCCTAGACGGCAGGGAGATAACGGATCCGGTTCTGCGGCAGGCACGAGGAAGCATTGTTATGAGCGGTTTCCTTTCTCCGCCAAAAGTCTACAGGGACCTGATTCTCCGCAGCCAAAAAGATGTCCATCTCAGAGAATTCGACTCTCCATTCCCAGCTGAAAACAGGTTAATCTTGGCTGCGGGGGACGTTTCATCGAGGTTCGAGAAGAGAACCGACCAGATGCTCAGGAAATGGGCAGAATACATCGAAGCCATATCACAGACCAACAGGGGCAACATGGCAGTCTTTTTCACCAGCTACAACCTGATGAACAGCATCCTATCGCACACAGACATTGACCGAACATTGATTGTGGAGAAACGCAAAACCAGACGAAGCGAGGTGATGCAGAAACTGACCCGCTCAAAAAGCAACGCCTTGTGTGGGGTTATGGGCGGAAAATTCAGCGAGGGAATGGACTACCCAAACAATCTTCTAACCTGCGTAGTAACTGTGGGGCTGCCCTATGCAACATGGAGCATGTATCAGAAGGCGCTGATAGACTACTTTGACTCTCAGTTCCCGGGGAGGGGAAGAGATTACGCCTATCTGGCGCCAGCCATATTCCGTTTGGTTCAAGCCTGCGGGCGCGTCCATCGGTCAGCCAAGGACAAGGGCTGCATAGTGATGTTGGATGAACGGATTACCCGCCCAGACATCAGGCAGCTTCTGCCAAGCTACTACCAGAAAGAGATGAGAACAGTGAAGAATGCCATGGAATGCGGAGAAAACATAGCAGAATTCTGGGAAAAGCATAGGAAACTTCTCTGACACCGAAAAGTGTTAGGCATCAAGGTTAACGGCGTTTTTGCATTTCAGTTCAGTCGAGTTAAGAAGGTAATTTTATTACGTGACTTTGCCAAAAATATAACATACTTTTCAGGAACAATTTATAGGTCACTTAACCAATTACATAGAATGGTGAAAAATTGGAAAAAAAGCGCAAAGTTCGACGAAAAAGCTTCGCGGCACGTGAAGACTACCTAAACCAAATGAACAAGATCGCCAAGGAGAACGATCTCAGTCTATACGGCCTTGTGAACCGAGTTTTTGCGTTGACTTTGAGGGCTAACGAGCTGGGAGTAAACCTCAACGCTTTGGTTGATTCCCGTGAATTGCTTAAATCGGCTAAGGAAAACGGATTTACGCTCGGCTTAGAACGCTTGTGGTATGAAATGGCTGAGCTTTCATACGCCAAATCGGAGAAAGAGTCTCTCAAGAGCTGGTTTGACACTGGTTTCTGGTTTGCTAAACGGTATGTTACAGCAGACACTCATGAACCATTTGAAGCGTTCAAAAACGATTTGAAAGCCTTCACCTGGAATGTTCCTGAATTAAAAATGATTAAGAGAGCAGATGGAGTTTCAGTTCGCATAATGAGCCCGAGGTTCACGGAAGCATACACATTACTGTTTACATCTTTCATTGAGGGCGCTCTAGAAGCCTTCGGATACAAGGTTGATGATAAAGAGATTTCTAGAGGAATTATCCGCTTGGAAGCCGTTAGAAACCAACAATAAATGGCTGTACCAATAAATAGAAATATAAATTGAGGAACAATACGATTGAACAGGGTTAGGAAGCAAAGGCATGTCTAAGAGTAAAGGGAGAAAACTCGTTTACGTTCCTGACGAAGTTGTTGATGAAGCCATGAAGGTTTCAAAGGGGCGAGGCGAGTCGCTAAACCTTTTCATCAGCGATGTTCTGAGACTGGCTCTAACAGCAAACAGATTAGGTTACACTCCTGAACAGGCAGCAGAGTTTCTGGAGGTTATGCAAGCCCAGCGGAACTTGGGCGGAGCCTTTGTACCAGCAGATGTTTTAACCTACCTGAGCAGCAAAGCCTGCGAAGCTGAGGAGGAACAATTAGAGAAGAAATGGTACGAAAGTGGAAGGTGGCATGGAAAATACCTGAACGAAAAGTTTGAAGACCCTATCCAGGCTTTCAAGAAATTCCTCGAGGCAACGAGGTGGGATTTAAACGAGGTTGAGGTTAGACAAAACCAAGATGCAATAAGATTCAGGTGCATTTCAACGTTGCTTACGGGAAAGGCGACAGAGCTGCTTGCCAAGTTCATAGAGGGTGCGATAAATAGCATAGGTTACCAAACGGCTAAAAGTGACACCCTGAAGGGCATGATAGTTTTAGATTTCAAGAGGTAACCCTTTCTAAACTTAAATGAACGTGTCTATTGTGGCATGATTTGACACTTGATATTTACTGGTTTGTTCCGTGGGCTAGTTTTGTGTTAACTTTTCGTTATGTTTATCGTATCGTGCGATACACGATTCAACTCAAACTCTGCTCCTTTCATCAAAAAAGTGCTTAATTAAACAGAAAATCATCACAAATAGGCTGTTTCTATGCATATATGCTATAATTTCCCAAGTAATGTATACATTCTGTCACTCCGTTAAGAAAATGCGCACGTTAAATATAAATAGTCGTTCAACGAAGCGGAATAGGTTGGTAAGGCGAGAAGCTGATTTTGTCAGCATCGCCCCCATTAACAAAAAGGAGAAAATAGAAAAATGCGAATAAGTAAAAAACTATACACAACCCTAATCATAACTGTACTAACAATATCAGCAGTGATGGCAGCAATTCCAATGGCAAGCGCAGAAATTGTCGGCAACCCCTTCCTTTGTGCAACATTCCCCCCTGGCAGCACTGCCCCGCGAACCAGTGGACCTGTAGGTACACAGGTTGACGTCGTAGGAAATTCGACCGGCGGAGCTGCAGATCCCTTTGCTACTGTTACTGTATATTGGGACGGACTGTCTGGTCCCGTGCTGGGTTCAGGAGACGCAAATAATCTCGGTGAGTACCGGATCCGTGTAACAATTCCGCAAGCAACCTTTGGACCACACTGGATTGTAGTCAACGATGGTGAGACTGAGTCTGGAGGTGCACAATTCAATGTGACTGCAAGCCTATCAGTTGATAGTATACCTCCTGCTTACTTCGGTCCCACCCTTGCTTTGCCCGGCGATGACCTTACTGTTACAGGTCGCGGTTTTGCCGCAAACGACGACATTGTCTTGTTCCTTAACCTAACAACTAATATGGCTATAAACTATGTTATCACAGCTCCTGCCTTCACTACAAACGCTAGTGGCACATTCTCAGGAACGATAACAGTTCCCGCAATACCTATGGCCAATTTTGGCGTGTATGTTTTCAATGCTACTGACGAAGCTGGCAACACCGCTACCGACACGGTCACCATAGACTATTACATAACTTGTTTCCCTGGATCAGGACCCACAGGTATTAATATTATGATATACGGTAGAATTGCAGCAAACGCAGCATACGACCTTAGATTCAATGGCGCACTAATAGCTACAGGCACATCAGGTAGTGACGGTTCATACATGCAATTCTACACGATCCCTGCAGTGCTCTCACCAGGAACTTATCCTATTGACATATGGTGGGCACTCACAAACACCCGATCTGTAAACTTCACGGTTACCGCGCAACCGACAATATCGCTAGGTGCAACTAGCGGTATAGCTGGCGACGTAGTAACTATTTCAGGTACGGGTTTCGTTGGTTTCGCTGACATTACTCTCTACTTTGGTACAACCGTTGTAAACAGCACTGCCACGGACAGCAGATTTGGTCCCGCCTCTTATCCCACTGGAGCATTCTCAGAAAACTTTGTTGTTCCATCTCTTACACCAGGAATATACACTGTTTCAGTCGTAGACTCATGGGGTGCAACCAGCCAACCAGGCGTCTTCTTCACAATAACTCCAACACCGCTATTGACCGTCGAAACACGTGCAACCCAATATTACCAAGGCGACTTAATGAGCCTATACACTTGGAGCAATGTACTTCCAACATATGATATCATGTGGGAGATCACTGACCCAAGCGGCAACCTCCACATTGTAGGCGACATCTATGATTACGATTGGTACATGATCTCAATGAACAACTACCAGGTACCATACTTCATCATCCGGTACTATGCAATGGGTGTATTATTGATTCCTGATGATGCCCCAGTCGGAGTATGGAACTTCACTGCTTACAACTCTGGCACCAGTGCAATCGTAGACACTAACTTGTTCTCTGTTAACGCTAAGCCTACCATGCAAACTGTTATTGACGCAATCGATTCATGCTGTGAAAATATGACTGATCTCTTGTTGGCACTTGGCGCAAACATCACAGAAATGAAGGGTGAGGTCGCAACCATCGAAACCACAGTTGGCGAAATTGACGTAGCTCTCACAGCCTTGGATGCTAAAATAACCAGCGTAGAAAGTGGTTTTGCAACCGTCCAGACAACCGTCGGCACTATCCAAACTTCACTCTCAAGCTTGAGCGCTACCATAACAGGTGTATCCGGTGACATCGTAACCATCAAAACAAGCATTGGCGGCATTACAACTAGCTTAAGCAGCTTGGATGCTGTCTTAGGAGTTGTAGCAGGTGACACCGCAGCCATCAAAACAAGCATTGGCACCATAGAGGGAACAATAACCGACATGGACGGCACCATAGCAACAATCCAAACCGACATAGGCACACTGAAAGTAGACGTTGCAGCCCTAAAAACCGATGTTGCATCCGTACAAGCCGACGTTGAGGAATCACTCCCCGTGACCGTTGACATGATGCCAGTTTGGATCGCAGTAGTACTATCCTTGATCGCGGCAATAGCCGCAATCTTTGCGGTAGTCACAATCCGACAGAAAATCGCAGGCTAAACTCGGGAACCCAAAAACGGGTTCAAAACCCCCTTTTCTTTTTTATTTTTATCTAATTGAGTGAACAGTCAGCGTAAGCTCTCCCCACTGTGCTCGCATTAGCCCCGAAAATCTTAAACCATACACAAAAAACTCTAATGTGGAGAGTGCGCAAGTTTGCAGTTTCTGAAACACATCAAAGTCAGACTGGCTGAAACACGACCCCACGATGCATGGTACGACATGAGTTTGCGCCAGTTAAGAAACGGCGAAGTGGACTTTTACAGAGTTGAAGACTTCCTTACAGGCAATTGGCTCTTTAAACTGTGCACAGACAAGGAGCAGGAAAAAATTTTGGTTAAGGCTGTGAAATGCCCGGCAGGCATCCGCTTCGCCCAGTTAGAGGGAAACACCATGGTTTTCCAAAAAAGCAAAATTGAAGGCATGCTCTACGACGTGATTTCCTTAACACACGCGGATGAAAACGATAAAATTAGCCGAAAGATCGTCTCCAGCGTCGACGAGGTTCCAGCCATCATCAGGGAAAACTACGAAATTAAACCCTACGAAGAGGCAACAGGAAAAAAGGCACCTGGAAAACATCTGGTTACCCTAACCAAACAAGAAAACAAAAAGGAAATCATAACCCTTTTTGTGCTTGAACGAGCATGGGGGCTTTCACAGTCCAATCCAGAAGAGAAACTGAAAGAGAAAGAAGAGAAGCAGCCGAAGAAAAAGACAACAAAAAGAGAAGTGGACACAGGACAGCTTTGGTCGTGCCCCATCTGCGGAAAAAAGCATCGCTTAGTACACGTGGAAACGGAAAAAACTGTCAAACATGCACTACGAAAGCCAAGCGAACAACCCTAATCTATTGTGCTGAAGTTATTTCTGGAACTGCAGCGACTATTCGTTTGCAGATTTGCTCAACAACCTACATTTTCACAGCCATTTCAGGAGCAACTAAAGGCTTTCCATTACCAGACAGTCGCTCGTCTCAGTGATCTTGATAGCAATCTTAATTGATTGTTAGGCATCAACTTTTTCGCTCCCCACACAGCTCCATGACTGTGGACGCTGCCTCAACTGCAGGTTCCAACTTCAGTGTGGATAATGCAACTTCGATGTCTTCCTGATAGACATAGATGGGGCAACAAAACTTATCAAGTGAAAGTCGAATTATGATAATCTATAGTTACCCTTAGAATTTAATGAGGAGTACTATTCAATATTGTCTTCAAAAAAGGAGCCTGGAAAAAAAGCAATAACCCCGCAGCAAGTACCAGAAAACGATGCAAAAAGAATACTGAAATTTCTGAACACAGTGAAGAGCGCTTCTGAAATCGCTTCAGCAATCGAAATTCCTGGAGAACGCGACGTTGGGCTAAGGGTGGCTAGAAATATTCTAAAAGAAAGGACAAAACTAGGGGAATTCACTAGCTTAAAGCAACTTGCTGACACACCACAAGTTGGGCCAGAAAGATTCTCTGAAATTGTTCTTTCTTTGGATAAGTTAAAAACGAAGGAGGGAAAATTAGTTATGAAAAATACAGTCAAACTCGTTTTGGATTTAAGTCAAATCCAAGAAGACCCAGAACTTAAAGAAAAATTTCAAATGGAAGAAAAACCGCTAAAAATAGCTGCGGTTCGCGATGGCAAGATATTGACCTCTTTTGAGGTTGACATTGGTAAAATAAGAGACCTTTCCAGTATTCCTGTTCAAATCGATTTTGATTACCCCAGTGAAAAACCGCCTGGCGTATACATCATGATTGGACCTAATGTGTCTGAAAGGGAATTTCTGGGAATAGAAACTAAGAGAATTTGGGTGCCTCCCAAAAAATTTGTGGAATCTACAGCTGATTTGACCAAAGATAAGGTAATAATACATCAGTACCTCTTTAGGCGGTGGCTCATACTTTGCAGAACTTTTACTATCACAGGCAAAGTTGTAAGAAGAGTGAAGACAGCCACTGGTTACTGCGACGCACCCGTTCCAGGAGCAACGGTGGACGCCTTTGATGTGGATTGTTGGTGGTTCTGGTGGAAAAGGGATAAAGTTGGTACCACCATAACAAAACCTGATGGAACTTTCGAAATCAAGTTCAAATGGTGCTGCATTTTATGGTATCCTCTACTGAAGCCAATTTGGGTAATTAACCCTGACCTATTAAAATACATCACAAAAGCAGTTAAACCAATTGTTGGTCCGATTCCACAAGAAGCGTTAAAATCCCCAGTTCAGTTTGAAGAATTCCTTGAAAAGGTATCTGGTACTCCAGTTCCTATACCCATCCCTTGCCCTGAAAGTGCAGAACCGGTTACAGAAAGATTTATGGCTTCTTCGTCTCCCTCTGCAACTTCAGAATATACTGCAGTAATCCCAAAAACACCTGATATTACATTGCCATACTCAACAATAATAAAAGAACTGATCCCCCAATTGAAGCCCATTTATCCAGCTTTTCCATGTTGGCCGTTCAGACCAAAGGATTGCGCCCCTGACATAATATTTTTGGTTAAACAGGAGTGCAAAGGAACAGTTCACGCCGTCGTTTATGAGGACATCTTCGATACCCGATGGAACATCCCCACCAGTCTAAATGTAACTTTGTTTGCCAACGAAAAAGCCTGCTTTGTTTCATGTGAAGAGCCGCCTCCGGGAGATTGTTTGAAATTTAATTGGGTAAACTGCTGTCATGTCAACAACATAGGTACCAGTTCTGGACCTCCTGATCTAAGGGGCTACTACAATCCAGGAAACGGTGATAATCCCTTTGCTGGAACCATAAGAGTGAGGGGATTGTTTGGCGCAGGTTCAGATGTGGACTACTTTAAAATCCAGTATTCCCATGATGACGGCCCGTTCAAGGATATGCCAGAAGATAAACTGGTGGGCTTTTCTCGAGCATATTATGCGCCTCCTCCAGGATCGCCTCCATTAACACCATCAAAATATAACAGTGTACCTTTCAATCCACAGCTCGTTGACGGTAGAATAGTCTATAAGACTGTTAAGAAAGCGGAGGAAGAGAATCCATTGCCGGGTTGGTGGCCTTGGGGGCGTTTGTGGGATGATATAGACACATTATTCCGATGGAATTCAAGTGGTTTCCCCGAAGGAGATGGGCTTTACATTATGCGGTTGGTGGGCTATGAATGGAATGATAAAACCAAAAAGCTTGTCAATGAGCAGGTCATGAAAACGTGTGAATTAAAGCCATCAAAAGAAGAGCGAGTGATGGTTAGGATTGATAACCGAAATCCTAATGATCCAATATACGAATCAACTGAGGATCGTCCCTGTGGAGCGGGCACGATACATCTTTGCACGTATGAGCCAGATTGCGACTTCAAAGAACTAATTCACGTCAAAAATGATTCATCCGGGGTAAAAACGTCAACACCCATTGGACCATGTGATATAATAGAACTCTCTAAAGACGATGAAGTAGTGATTCATTTCAACGCCTCAGACAAAGATGGGCATTTACTAGGTTATCAAATGACGGCTCACTGGGGAGAAAATAAAGTATTTAATGTGTTAGCGAGTGGAACATTGGAACCAGATCCAGACGTATTGGTTGGTCCTTCATATGCTAAGACATTTTCAGGAGTCCAAGGTGTCCATAGAACAACTCTACCTGCTACGAACCCCGAGCATGACAGACCTTGTTGGTTCGGTGGCAATTACAAAGTTACAGTGAAAGGAGATAAATTCGAAACCTGTGCCTACACATTACGTCTGCGCGTTTGGAAACGTACCATTGAACATTGTATTGATCCCTACCACGTTCATGCCAACTGGTGCTCATACTCTTTTACCATAAAAAAGGTCTAGCAAATTAATGAATACCCAAAAATGTAACTTAGGCTAAAGAAACCAAGAACTTGTTGAACGCTGATTCCAAAACCTTTGCGGTATTGAAAACAAACAATTCCGAAGACTGGCCCAGTCAAAGAGGTAAGGAAATAGCCGCTCATTGTTCCAATAGAGCTTTTTCCCACAATCCTCTATTTTTCTGTCCTGACATTCATTTTTTGGAAACGTGGCTATCTTCTATTCGTTTGCAAATTTGCTCAACAACTTGGACGTTTTCGTATCCCATTTCAGGGGTAACTAGGGGTTTTCCATTGCCGTTGAGGCTATCCACAAACGACCGGATAATCCGCACATGAGAAACACTGTAATTTCTGGGTCCTTTCCCTTTGGTTAGGATATTCCCCAAATACGCGCCCCAAATCCTAGCTTGATGAACCATATTATCGAAATGCATTATCCCCCGCCCAGGCTTGGAAACAACCAGGCTACTCACCGGATAGATTCCAGCATGGATTGTACCCCCAGTGCCGTATATGTTCGCATGAACGTCGGTTCGGTCGTGCCCTGGCGCATTAAAGCTGATGTGGATAGTTCCAAACTTGCTTTTTTCAGCCTCCAAAATCACCCTCAACTCATCAAACTTCATCCACGGGTGAGGGCCCAACTTGTCAGTCAGCACAGATTTGATTTCCAATTTTCCCAGAAAAGCCTGAAGAAGATATATCGGATGAGGCAAATTTTCTCCAAATCTGCCGCCTGCCAGTTTATGGCACCAATGGTTCTTGTCCCCCGCCATTATTTCGTCAGGGCTGTGCAAAATTCCAACATCCATCCCTATGACCTCCCCTATGTCCCCTGCCTTAACCCTCTGCATCGCATGAAAAATTGAATGCTCATACAGTTGGCTATGAATTATCGTCAGTTTCCCAGATGACTTCTTAAGGGCACCCAGCAGTCTCTCAGCCTCGCTAGTGTTTATGGTGAACGGTTTTTCAACAACCACATTACAGCCTGACTTCAAAGCCTCCACAGCTATGTCTGCATGAAACTTGGGCGGAACACACACTGAAACGGCGAAAAGCTCTTCCTTTTTGAGCATCTCAGAGAAGCTGGTATAGTGAGCGGGGATTCTCCAGCCTTCAGCAAATTTCGTGGCTAATTTTTCATCCAAGTCACAAGCAGCGGCGACAGATATTCCCACATCTCTCCACGCATTGACGTGTATCCCAGAAATGGCTCCGCAACCTACTATTCCAACGTCCATCGCAAGCGGTCTCCAACAATTTCATCCATAAGGCAATCTAAATAAAAAGATTATCTCAAGAAGAAGTAAAGATCAACAGAATCGCCAACCCACACTAAGCGTGCCTGTTTCCGTTCATTTCCGGTTATTGGGATTCCAGATACATGTTAATGCCTCTTGGTCACAGACTTGAACGCAGGGCACATCTCCGCTTTCGGGTTTGCAGGGAGAACATGTGTACCTTAATTTTTTGCGGTGCTCCTCTGTGACTGCGGCTACAAGTTTGTCCTCGAGGTCAATAAACATGCTCTCCATCTTCAAGGCGTCCTGAGGGCAAGCCTTCACGCATTCGCCGCAGCTGTTGCATTTTTCCGCGTCAACTACTATGTAATATTCGCCTGAACCATCTTGGTAACCATAATATGTTATAACCTGTATCACCCTCAACGTTTACTAGACTTTTCATGTAATGCCTTGGCGTACAGGGCTGCTCCTATCGCGCCGGCGGCAATGGGGTCAAGTCCGGTCTGCTCCAAGTTTGGAGTTGGAAGGCGTTTTACTCCTAAGATGTTCTCTACTCTGTGCACTATTCCGATGTTCTTGGATTGTCCGCCGGTGATGACGAAGTCTCTTTCGCAGCCCACCTTCTCTATAAGTTCGCTCATTCTGATAGCCATGGCTCTCATGTATGCGGCTAAGACTTTTTCTTTGGACCATCCTTTACGCAACAGTCCAACCGCCTCCGTTTTCGCGAAGACCACGCAGGTGCTGCTGACTGGGTTGGGTTCTTCGGTTACGCTCAGGGATACTTTGCCAACGTCTTCGATTGGTATCTTCAATAAATCAGCGATGACTTCCATTCCTCGTCCCGTGCCTGCTGCGCACTTGTCGTTCATCAGAAAAGAGACCACTTTGCCTGTCTCGTCGCAGCGGATTGCCTTAACGTCCTGTCCTCCCACATCCAGCACTGTTCTCACCGTCGGTCCCCAAATGTAGTTGGCGCCTTTGGCGTGGCACGCAATTTCTGTGATGGCTCGGTTAGCCATGGGAACGTTCACTCTGCCGTAACCAGTTCCCACAATATAGTTGAAGTCCTCTAACGTCAATCCGGTATCTTCCATAGCCCAACCAAGCGCTTTCTTGGCGCTGTCAGAGCTGTTAGAGCCGGTTCGCATTACGCTCCACGAATATACCTCTCCATCAGCCATGATAACCGCCTTGGAACCCACCGAACCAACATCCACTCCAGCAGTTATTATTTCAGCGTTTTTCCAGTTTCGGCCTGGCATAACACTGTGGTATTCAAGCCATCTCCAGTATTCCGTTTTTTCTTCTGTATTTCCCATCTTCCTATTGCCTCCTTCCAGCTCTTCTGGCAGCAATTAAGGCGGCGCCTACAGCACCAGCAAACAACGGTTCTTCAGGTATCAGTATCTCCGTTCCCAGTCTCCTCTTAAGCGAGGCAACGAAACCGACGTCTTTAGCCACGCCCCCCACAAGCACAATATCCGGGTTTATTCCCAACCTGAGCACCATGGAGGAGACCCGTTCAGCCATGGCGTCAAAGATAGCTCGGGCGATTTCAGTTTTCGGTTCTTCTCTGTGAATCAGCGAAACCACATCAGACTCTGCGAAGATGACGCAACTGGCATTTATGGGACTCGCCCTCTCCGCCTTCAGGGACAGGGAACCCATATCCTCCAACTCCACCTCCAGCGCCCTTGCCATAGCCTCAATGAATGTGCCGGCTCCAGCTGCGCACCGGGCGTTCACCACGAAATCCAGCATCACCCCCTTCTCGTCGCACCTCACTGCCCGCGCCTCCTCAGCCCCAACATCTATCACAGTTCTGGCTGAAGAGAAAAAGTATGCTCCTGCCCGCGCGTCGGCTCCCATCATGCTGACAGTGCTGTCTGCGAAGGAAACCATCCCTGCACCGGAGCCGGTGGCTGTAACATGCTGTATGTCCTCGCGGGACAGCTTGGCTTTCTGTAGTGCCTCTTCGAAGGCTTGTTCAGCGGCTTTGGTGGGTTCGAATCCCAGGAAGTTTTGGGTTTGGGATAAGATCTGCTTGTCTTCCATGATGACTACTTTCACCCGTTGGGTGCCCATGTCTACTCCGGCGGATATTGCCACTTTCCGTTTTCTCCTCATATGTCAATTCTTGCTTCCAGCATCTCTAGGAATGCTTCGACTCTTGTCTTCATCTGCCCAACATCTTCCCTCGTATATTCGGTGTCAAGGTAATATACGGGCAGTCCCATGCGGTCTAGGATACGCTTGATTCGCGCGTACTCCATGGCGTAGAGTATGCATCCTCGAACTACGTAATAAATCACTCCGTCAACCTTGTACTCTTTGATTCTGTCCATGATCCAGTTGACGCGGTCCTCGTTTCCATGCTCTGAGGTGAAGCAGGGGCATGTGGAAGCCATAAGGTATCTTTCGCTTACGGCATCGAACATGTCGCTCATAGTCCACTCGTCTACACCCACCGGGTCGTAGAGAATCCGGTCACCTGAACACTGCTCATCAACAACCAGCACCCCAGCAGGGTTAGATTCTTCAATCAGATTGGGAACCTTCCAGCTGTCAGGCCACAGCATTGGAGTTCCCGTAATCATCACCCTTGAGGTGTCAGGAGGGAAAGCCCACATTTTTTGTTCAACCCTTTTCTCCAGCTCGTCACACAGCTCATTTGTCTTCTGGGTCCACCGTTCTATGTCGTCCCAAAGGCTGGTTTGACTCACTAGCATCGCATCCCTTCCCGTGATTACCGGAGGGCCTTTCCTCAAGTCCTGTAGCCTACGGAAAGCCTTCGTTGCCTTCTGCATCTTCTCTATGGCTGACCTCAAGTTGCTTTTGGTGATCTTTGTCCCTGTCAATTCCTCGATTTTTCCTCTTATCACCTGCATCTCCTCCTTCCAGAGGCTCAGGGACTGGGGATCATCTTTGACGCGTGGAGGAGTCATACACCATACAGGTTTGAAGTCTGATAGGATTTCGCTCAGTTTGGTTCTGCCATCGCATGTGAGAGGGGTTATTATGGCGTCGCTGAGCTCAAGGTACGGGGATAGGTTCACCATCTTTGCGCCAACCGTGGACCTTATAACTGGGCAGACCTCAACCGGCATGATTCTGTCTCCAAGTTTCGCTGCGTCATACCATCCCGAGCCTACGCGAACTGGAATTGCGCCTGCAGCCAAAATGAATTCTATAGGCGCGAACATGCAGGTGTATCCGATGAGCTTTTTTCCCGCCTCTTTTTGTTCACGAATCTCCTTTTCGCGTTGCCCAAAAAAGTTTGAGATTTCATCAAAGTACTCCATGGCTTCCGGTCGGTTCGGCCATGTCTTTTTCATTCTTTTGATGTTTTGCTCCATCACTTTAATGGATGCGGCTTTGAT
>Ga0209427_10005517_pt1 | contig 14514 bp, 10 predicted proteins | sample DeeMarSWOR136_30_FD_187465 | JGI IMG/M metagenome (GOLD analysis project Ga0209427, IMG submission 187465) | Marine sediment microbial communities from White Oak River estuary, North Carolina - WOR-1-36_30 (SPAdes) (version 2) | ecosystem: Environmental > Aquatic > Marine > Intertidal zone >... | reverse complement strand
ACATGCTCGCCCGTTCTCCTGATGAGGATGACAGGAGAGAAGCCAACTTCCTCTTGCGGACTTTTTTCAATGTCCATCCGGTCAGGATAGAGCTGATCTGGGTGCCTTTTTTCAGGTCTTCAGTCGTTCCCACCAACCTCATCCCCTTTCCGCCAGAGGTTGCCCTTGGCGAACCCGATTATCCGGATGCCCGGCTGAAGAACAGTGCTGTCGCCGCCAAGTTGAACCTGGAGCTAGCGGCCTTCGACGGCTCGATCTCTTTTTTCAACGGTTACAGTCTTTTTCCGGGAATTTCAATTGCTCCACCAGACCCATCCGATCCCATCGGGGCTATAAGTATCGTGCTCGAATCCTACCGAGTGAATATCTTCGGAGCCGATTTCTCGACGACAGTGGCCGGCTCCTTCGGTCTTAGAGGGGAAATTGGATACAGAGATCCCGGAGAAGACCATAGTATTTCTTTTCATATTCCAAATCCGGAACTCCAATATGTCCTCGGCATTGACAAGGAATTTCCGGGCAATTTCAGCTTGATCTTTCAATACATCGGAAAGCATGTTTTCGATTTTGTGCCCTTTCCAGATCCCTTGGGGATGCCCATGCCTTATGAGATTTACGAGCTCGAACTCAAAAATAGGATCATCTCTTCCCAATTATATGAGGATACTCACTCTCTTTCCTGCCGGCTAGGCTGGAATCTTCTCCATGAGACACTGAACCTCGAGATTGTCGGACTGGTGAATTTTACGACGGAAGAATTCCTCTTCAGGCCGAAAATGGCCTATGACATCACGGATGCCCTGACCTTCACTCTGGGAGGCGAGCTTTACTCTGGCCCCAATGAAACGCTTTTTGATTTCATCGAGGACCATCTGAGCTCTTTCTTTGCCGAGCTCAGAATTTCCTTTTGAAGAGGAGGAAGCAATGGCTGAGAACAGTGCTCTGGAACCCAAGCAGAGAATCCTGAAGGCAGCGATTTCCCTTTTTGTTCAGAAAGGTTTTGCGGCGGTTGGCGTCCGGGAGATCGCTAAAGAAGCGCATGTCAACATTGCCATGATCTCTTACTACTTCGAGGGAAAAGTCGGAATACTTAAGGCTGTCCTCGAGGAGTTTTTTGAACGGTATTCTCAGATGTTAGGAGATGCGGTCACTGAAGAAGAAACCACCGAAGAGGGCATAAGGAAACTGATCAGTCATATGGTCGACTTCGTTCGGGAGAATACCGAACTGGCCATAGTCGCTTACAACGAGCTTCCCCTTGACCTTCCAGAGGTGGCCGAGCTCAAGGCGAATAAGATAGCGCAGATGATCGGAATCCTGAGCGGGCTCATCAAAAGATTCGGCCTGGACCCGGAGGATATCTACCATCTGGGCATGATCGGGCCCAGCCTGATCTCCATGGTCTTCATGAACTTCAGGATCAAGTCGATCTTGAAGAACGTTTTTAAAGTCAAATTTGACGATGCCTATTATGACGACTTCAAAGAGACCATCGCCACGCTGTTTTTAAGCGGGATTCAGGGTATCGCGGCAAAAAAGTAAAAGCAGAAGAGGAAAAAATCATGAAAACGCTCGCTGACCTGATTGTAAAATTTCGCTGGGTGGTCATCCCAATTTTTATCCTTACAGCCGCCTTTTTCGCCACTCTAATTCCTAAGGCTGAGATAGAATCCGATATAAAAGCAATGCTCCCCGCTCATCTGGAATCCCGGGTCAACACGGATAAGATCGATGAGCTGTTCGGGGGCACAGAGATGCTGATGCTCATCATCAGGACAGATGATGTGCTCAACCCCGAAACGCTCCAGCGGACTGAGGCCATTTCCAGACAGATGAAAAGAATAAAAGGAGTGGACAAGGTGCTTTCCCTCTTCGAGCTGAAGAGCATTAAAGGCGAAGAAGGCGCTATGGTCGTCAACCCGGCCGTCAAGAGTATCCCCCGGACAGAGGAGCAAAGGGAGGAGTTGAGAAGGGAGATCGGGGATAACGACCTGGTCTACGGCTCTGTGGTCTCCAAGGATTTCACTTTGACCGCTGTCATTGCTCTCCTGAAGGCCGATGTCGAGGACAGCTTCATCGTGGGAGAGGTCAAAAAGCTCGTTGAACAGAATCCAGGAGAGGAAGAGGTCGTCATCGGAGGGCTGCCGGAAACACGGGTCATGGTCGCCAGGAGCATCCAGGGAGACTTCCGCAAGCTCATACCGTTGGCCCTGCTGATCATGCTCATCTTTCTTTTTATCTGTTTCAGACAGCCGAGGGGTGTTCTCCTGCCCTTTGCCGTGGTTATCATGTCCATTATAGTCTCGGTAGGGATAATTCCTTTGATAGGATGGAAGATTCATGTCATCACCATTATTCTCCCGATCTTTATGATTGCCGTGGCCAACGATTACGGAATACATCTCATCGCCAAATATCAGGAATTGAACGTCGAAGGGAATCCTCAGACCAACAGAGAGCTGGCTAAGGAGATATTCCGGAGCCTGAGCCTGCCTGTGCTGCTGACCGGGTTGACAACAATTGCCGGGATGCTCTGTCTTCTCGGCCATATCGCTATCCCGGCCAGACAACTGGGTGTACTCGCCTCCATCGGGACCTCTTTTGCCCTTGCCGCGAGTCTTTTTTTCATTTCAGCAGTCGTCTCCTTTCTCCCCAAGCCCAGGCCGGTCATCCATCCCTATGATGAAGCCGGAAAAAGACATGTGCTTGACCGGATCCTCCATTTCTTTGGCGATTTTGTTTCCAGGCGTCCGAAAGCCATTGTCATCGGTTCCTTTGTCTGTGCAGCGGTTTTGTCTGTGGGAATATTTTTTATTTATGTGGATTCAGACCCGAATCGCTATTTTCCCCACGATTCCCCGCTTGTCTACGCTTCGGAGCTGATCAATGAAAAATTAGGAGGCGCTCAGAGTGTGGCTGTTGTTGTCAGCGGCGATATCAAGGATCCCAGGGTGATGAATAAGATAGATCGGCTGGAAAGAAAGATGGGAGATCTTCCGGAAGTCGGCAATACATCTTCCATTGCCCGGGTGGTGCGGATGATGAGTCGGGCTCTCCATGATCAAGGAGAAGAAGGGTATGACGCCATCCCCGATACTCGAAACGCTGTGGCTCAGTATTTCGAGCTCTACTCGATGAGCGGGGACCCTGAGGATTTTGAAAAGATGGTGGATTTCCCTTATGAGAATGCTTTAATCACAGCCCGGATCAACACCACCAGCACCCCAAAGCTCAACGCAGTCAAAAAGCAAATTATGGAAATGACAAAAAATGATGAAGAGGTCACGCTGGTCGGAGGGTTCGCCTTTATCCTTTCCGATATCTCCCGCATACTGGTCAACGGGCAGCTGCTCTCTCTCGGCCTGGCCATCGGGATTGTGGGAGTGCTGCTCATGTTCCTTTTCCGCTCTGTCATGGCCGGGATTGTTTCCTCCATTCCCCTGGGACTCTCGGTGGTCGTGCTTTTCAGCCTGATGGGGATATTCAAGATCGATCTGAACATGCCCACCGCCATGCTGTCCTCGATCATGATCGGTGTCGGAGTGGATTACACGATCCACTTTCTCTGGAGATACAGGGCTGAAAGGCGCAAAGGGCTCATGCCTCAGGACGCCGCAAAAAAGACTCTGACCACCACGGGCAGAGGGATCGTCTTCAACGCCTTCTCCGTAATTGTCGGGTTTCTTGTTCTCTTCACTTCAGGCTTCATGCCGATAAGGTTTTTCGGGTTTCTGATCGTGGTCTCGATCTTTTCCTGTCTTGTCGGCGCGCTGGTCTTTATCCCGGCCCTCTGCCTCGTTTTCCGGCCTGATTTTCTGGAACCGAATAAAATGATTAGTTTAAACAGTTGAAATATTGGGGACAGTCCCCAGTTTACCTCTAATGAAGAGTCAAGGGAGTGCACGATGAATAAAATAAAGTTTTTAGCAGTACTCTTGGCGGTTCTCGTTATCGGCTCAAGCCTTGCTGCCCAGGAGGAACTCACCGCCAAACAGATCATGGATAAGGCCTTCGATGTGACCAAGCTTGCCGGATCAGAGGCTGTTTCCACCATGACCATCATCGACAGCAAAGGCAGAGAACGGGTGAGAGAGATAGCCATGGTAACCAAGCTCTTTGATAACGGCGAGACTGAGAAAAGACTGCTCCGTTTTCTTTCGCCGACTGACGTCAAGGGCACAGGGCTGCTGGTCTTCGATTATGAGCAGAAGGACGATGACATGTGGCTCTTCTTGCCGGCCCTGAGGAAGACAAGACGGATCGTCAGCACCGAAAGAGCCAAAAGTTTCATGGGGTCGGAATTCTCTTACGCAGATATGACGCCGCCTATCCTGGATGATTTCACCTACAGGATTTTAAGGGAGAAAGAGGTGGACAACACTCTCTGTTGGGAGATCGAGATGGTTCCTGTCAATGAGGATGTGGCTGACGAGAACGGCTTTTCCAGGAGGATCGCCTATATCGGGAAGCAGGACTTTGTGATAAGAGGAGCGGTGTATTATGACCTCGAGGGAGAGCTGCATAAGGAACTCTCTGTTCTGGAGATAAAGGAGGTGGATTCGGTCAACCACAGATACAGGCCTACGCATATGGTCATGGTCAACAAGCAGGACAACAGAAAATCCATCCTGAAAATCAACCAGATCCAGCTCAACCCTGACGTCAAAGATGACTATTTCACCACGAGGTACCTGGAAAGATATTAACCTGAACGACGCTGTCTGCAGGCTCAGTCATTCTGTAGTACTTGATAATGTCGTTGCGAGTCCAGCGAAGCAACCTCGCAGGAAAGATGGATGTGGTTTTTCCTTCGTCTGAGATTGCTGCGCTTCGCTCGCAATGAAAATTCTTTCTGTGATGTCACCGTATTTCGCCCCCAATGACCATTTTGTCGTCAATATCGTTAGCAGATATTTTTGCCAATTGCAAAATACAAACTACTTTTTAATCTTTGGGGATTGACCTTCTCATTTTTTTATCAAGGAAGTGGGAACTGTCCTGTTTTTTCATGGTATGAAACGCACTTTAAAGGGTTACCCCTGGTGTGGGATTTACCTCCCCCCTTGAGTTTCGGGGAGGGCAGAAAATACCACCCCGAATTTCACCCCCTCAAATCGCCGCTTCAGGTGATTGCCTAATCCCGAGATAGAATTATATTTAAAGAGAACGCCATGAATGCGAGGGATAAAATGAGAAAATTAGCCCTTTTTGCTCTGACTCTCACTTTACTTCTTGGCGGATGCCAGACCAGTGATACCAACGGAAACTTCCAGCTCTATTTGACTGACCAGGCAATTGATGGCCTGGAGCATGTTTATGTCACCATCAGCTCGATCCAGGTCGAGAAGGATGATGATTCTGTGATAACGCTCTGGGAAGGCACAGAGACCTATGACCTGCTTGCCCTGCAGGGCGTTGAAGAGCTAATGGTCGATGTTGATCTGGAAGCAGGAACCTATACGGCAGTCATCATTGAATTAGATGCGGTGTCCATCGTGATCAGTGGAAGAACCATCGATTTGAGCATCAATCCGGGCTGGGAAGTGAGGATCCCGGTGAGCTTCACCATCACGGATGAAGGCAACTGCGAAGTGGTTCTCGATTTCGAGGCGGACAGCTCACTGGAAGGGTATGGTGACCAGTACTATTTTATCCCTGTGATCTCCATTAAACGCATAGGGTATTGAGTGGGATGTGATCAATTAGAGGTAAAAAGTATGATATAGGCTCAGCCAGCTCTTCCCTCCGAATGAAGTCATGAGTTCCCTGAATGCGCTGTCAAAAGAGGGGAAAAAGACAGGCTGTTATTGAGGGGAAAAGAAGCGGAGGGAAGAGCTTTTTTTTATCCGCAGATAGATTTTTCCTTGTTTCACAGGCGGATCGGGTAGAGGTGCTCACACCCCGGCCGCTTCTCCAATAATATTTTTCCGTCTTTCACTTTACACTTGATTTCTCGGCAGCTTCCATGCAATATTCATGTCATTAAAAAAAGATAAGCCTGATTCTCTCGCAGGAGGTTGGCTGTTATGGAGAAAATCGAGAAGTTTCTCGCAAACTTACCTCTCTTTAAGACATTCTCGAAGGACAAGCTGAAAGAATTAATAGAGAAAAGCCGGGTGGAAACTTTTGCGGCGCAGGAAATCATCATCCGGTTTGGTCAGCCGGGAAGGTTCCTGGGGATTATCCTTGAGGGGCAGGCCGTAGCTCAAATCACGAGCAAAACCGGGGAACGGATTCCGCTGGGCGTGATCAAAGAGGGAGGGTTGCTCGGTGAAATGTCCCTGTTGACCGGAGAACCCACGAGCGCCGATGTCATCGCTTTGGAAAAATGCGAGATCTTTCTCATCCCTCAGGAGATGTTCTCAACTTATATCGCCGTGAATCCCGATGCCGTAAAAATACTGGCAAAGCTCATAACCGAAAGGCTGAAGAGTCGTCAACAGAGCCAAGAAGAACAGGTCCGGGTGGCTGGTGCCTGGCAGAGCGCGCCAGATCCCTATGGACTTAAACTGGATCCTGCCTCACCCAGGAAGATTCTGGTTATCAACTGCGGGAGCTCTTCGTTAAAGTATAACTACTACGACACGGCTGATGAAGATAGCGATCTCGAGGGAAATGTAGAGGGGATCGGTTCGGAAAATTCCCAGCACATTTTTATTTCCAAAAAAGGAAAGGGGGTTCAAAAGCTTGGCGCTGCCGGCTATAAGGAGGCGTTTAAAGTCATGGTTGACCTTTTGACGGATCCAACCGATGGAGTTATAAGAAGTTTAAGCGAACTTAGTGCGGTCGGCCACCGGGTAGTTCACGGCGGTGATAAGTACAGCAATGCGGTTGTCATAGATGATGAGGTGATTACGGATGTTGAAAGGTTTTCCAGTCTTGCACCTCTTCATAATCCTCCGAACCTGATGGCCATCAAAGAAAGTATCGGACTCATGCCGGAAGTACCTCAGGTCGCAGTTTTCGACACGGGCTTTCATCAGAAGATGCCTCCTCATGCTTACCTTTATGGCCTGCCTTATGAATTTTACGAGAAAGACAACATCCGGAGGTACGGCTTTCACGGGATTTCCCATAACTATGTGGCCCTCCAGGCCGCAGCCCACTTTAGACGGAATTTCCGGGAAATGAAGATCATCACCTGCCATTTAGGCAACGGAGCTTCCGTCTGCGCCATCGACCATGGCCGCTCAGTGGACACCAGCATGGGACTGACCCCGTTGGAGGGCTTGATCATGGGAACCAGATGCGGGGACCTCGATCCCTCAACAGTTATCCACCTTTCGCGAGAAAAGGGATTAACCCTCGATGAGATTGATGAGATATTGAATCGCCAGAGCGGACTCAAGGGTCTCTCCGGGATTTCGAGTGACCTGAGGCAGATCGAAGAGGCGGCGAATAAGGATGATTACAAAGCGCTCCTGGCAATCTATATCTTCTGCTACCGGGTGCGAAAATACATAGGCGCCTACACGGCTGCCCTGGGTGGGCTGGACGCGCTGGTGTTTACTGGCGGCATCGGTGAAGGCAGCAAATGGGTCCGGGGGCTTTCCTGTCAGGGTCTATTCCATATGGGTATCCAGGTGGATATGATAAAGAATAAGACAGCAGCTCCGGGGCCTGGAGAGGTCGCGGATATCTCTGATGACCTTTCTCGGGTAAAAGTCCTGGTGATTCCCACCGATGAGGGAAGAATGATTGCCAGAGAAACCATCCGAACTTTGGGATTCAAGGATGTTTCTGAGGTTATCAAAATTCAACAGAAAAAGAAGATCCCGATAGAAGTGTCGGCCCATCATGTCCATCTCTCAATAAAAGAAATCGAAACACTTTTTGGTTCCGGAAGCCGATTGACTCGCCGTTCAGACCTCTCTCAGCCAGGACAGTTCGCCTGTGAAGAAGCGGTCTCCTTAGTGGGGCCCAAAGGTCGAGTCGACCGTGTCAGAGTTCTCGGGCCGGAACGCAATGAAACACAGGTTGAGATTTCCATGACCGAGGAATTCAAACTGGGTATCAAAGCCCCGATCCGTGCCTCCGGCGACCTGGAAGGCAGCCCGGGGGTAACGCTTGAGGGGCCCCAGGGAAGGCACACGATTCCCAAAGGAGTGATCTGCTCCTACAGACACATTCATATGTCTCCGGAGGATGCCCTTGTTTTTGGCTTGAAGGACCGGGATATCGTTAAAGTGGAAGTCAAGGGAGACAGGACTTTGACCTTCGGAGATGTGCTGGTCAGAGTCCATCCTGATTTCCGGTTGAGCATGCATATCGATACGGATGAGGCCAATGCGGCCAGCCTCAGGACGGGAATGGAAGGAACACTTGTCGGAGTCCAGGACCGGAGATAGCCTGTTCAGCCCAAAACTTCATAGGCCATAACCGGCTCGCTTCTTCCTTTGACTTCTCGAGGCCCGATTGCCCGAATCTTGAATTTAGCTTTTACGCGCCGGTATGTCTCTTCTCCGATAATGATTTGGTTGGGCTGGGCGAGAGATTCCAGTCTTGAGGCGATGTTGACCGGCGTCCCGATAACGGTGTACTCCATTCGCTTGGGAGAGCCTATGTTCCCAGCTACGACATGTCCGGTGTTGATTCCTATCCGGATGCTGAATTTTGCACCTTCGCTTGTATTCTCTATCATTGCCAGCAATTCCCGTCTCATTTTAAGGGCGGCAGAAACTGCTCTTTCCGCATCATCCTTTTTTTCCAGAGGGGCTCCGAAGATGGCCATCAAGCTGTCTCCGATGTATTTATCCAGCGTCCCGTCATACTCGAAAACGATATCTGTCATCCGGGAGAAAAACTGATTCAAGAGCATGTTTATCTCTCTCGGCTCCATGTCTTCAGTCAGGTGGGTGAACCCGATAATATCCGTGAAGAGAATGGTGGCTTTCAGGTCTTTGGTGTCCATCAGGTCGTCCGGGGATTCGAGCCCGGATTTAATGATCATGTCTATGACCTGGGGCGAATGAAATCTTTCCAGCCGGTCTCTCATGCGTTCCTCTCTGCGGATTCTTTCATTGAGACTTGCCTGTTCAAGTATCATGGCCATCTGGCAACCGATGGTCTTCAGGAGCTCAAGGTCCTCCCCAGTATACCGATTCTCCGGCCTAATGCTGTCCAGCTGAATAACACCGATGATCTTGTCTCTTCTCCAAAGAGGCACGCACATGGCCGAACGGATATTCTGGCCGACAAGGCTTTCAGCGGACTCGAACCTTGGATCAGCCATGGCGTTGGATGTTAACAGGGCAATCTTATCCTGGATGACCTTGTTGATGATGGTCCGGCTCGCTCTTATTTCTCCCCTGTTTTTGACCTTATTATCTTTATACTTGACGACCATAGGAACGAACTGCTCGTCCTTGTTCTCATCAGTAAGAATCAGGAAACCGTAATCTGCATCGATGACCATGAAAACATGGTCCATTATCTTTTTCAGCAGTTCATTGAAATCATGTATGATGTTCAGTTGCCTGCTGATCTCATAGAGGACAAAGAGCACCTTGTTGGCTCTTTCTGGGGATAGAAATCCTGCCTCTCTTTTTGTTCTCGGTTTTTTTTTCTTGAAGAGTCCGGGAAGAACTCCTTTTTTAAGGTCTCCCCGGGACTCTGGAGAGGCAAGCAGTGACTGAGAATCCACAAGGCGGCTCTCTTCCGGGTCGACTTTCAGGGTTTGCTGGTGCCACTTGGCGTAATCGCCCTCTTTCTCCAGGATGAGGGTTCTGGCAGGGGAAAAAGCTGATCTTTCTTCAGTCATGAAGGCCAGTCTGTTCCCTCCGATTCTTATCTCATCCTCATCTTTTAAATCAATGCTTTGGATGAATTGTTCATTGACCCGGGTTCCGTTCCGGCTTTCAAGGTCATTCAGAATGAATCGGTCTTCTTCCCTGATTATCTCGGCATGCAGACTGGAAACTCGCGGATCGGGAAGGATGATATCGTTGTCATTGGTGCGGCCTATGGTTATCCTCTCCTTAACAAGCGGAACGTTGTACGTCTGACCATTATGGGTGGTGATCTGGAGATGAGGCATATTTTCTTTTCCTTCGCTTAAAATAGCAGATTATCCGTTGGTTTGTCTATAACCGTCTGATCCGCATAGTAAATCTTCTGTTCGATGAAGCGATCTTCCGGCGAGCAAAGGAAAAGTCGGTCAATCTCCAGTTTTGAGCCGGACTATCTCGGCATTCAAGTCCCGGATGCGGCGCGACATTCTTTCGATAATGCGGAAAGCCAGCGAGGGGTCCTGCTGTGGCGTGCTCCCGTCCGACCTCGAGTATTTTCTCGCCGATGTAACTTTTTTAGCGCTCTCCAGATTTAAATATGTGGAGCCAAAGTGATAGAATCTGAAGGGAGGCTTCAACATCGATATCAACCGGTCTGAGCTGAAAAGAAGGGCATTTTGCTTCACAGCATCGCTCCTGTTCCATGCGGCCCTGATTTCTGTTCTCATCAGTTTGAATGTCCCGGTGAGTGTCGATCTCGGTCAGCTGGAAGTCAGGGAAGCCTTTCTTGTCTCCCCTGAAAGGTTTCGCATTCCGCAGAATATCGGAGATCTCATGAGGCGTGCTCAGGATGCAGGCGAGGAAAGATACAGAAGAGAAGAGAGGGATGCAGGGTTTCGGGAGGGAACAGCAGCACCAGGGGAGGCTCAAACGCCGGGATCCGTGAGCTCTGGAGAAGGGGGTGCAGAGCGACGCGGAGAGCGGCCTCTTCCGACAGAAGAAGAAGCGTTCTACTCGGGCTTGGCCTCAAGATTCAATCTGGGGGGACCAGTCAAGTCTGAATCTGCTTTACCTCCGGAGTATGTCCAGGATTTTTCGCTTGATTTTGGAAAAACTCAGGAAATCCTGGATGATATGGAAAGAGCTAGGCTGGAGAAGAGCATAAAGCAGCTGAAGCATCCTTCTTCAGGTTTTTTTAACACCGGCTTTTCCAAAGAGGGCTCATCATTCTCGAATTATGGTGTCGGTAGCGCGGGTCAAAGGGCAAAGGCCTCTTTCAAGGTGGAGGACTATGACCTCTCTCCCTGGGCAGAGCAGGTCTTGAATAAGATCCTCGTCAGCTGGGTCATTCCCTATCCCAAGGAAATGAAAATCACAGGCGTGGTGGGAATTTTGGCGATCATCAATAAGGACGGCGAGATCAGCTCGGCCAGGATTGTCAATTCCTCTCTCATCGTGCTCCTGGACGAAGCCGCATTGAAGGCTTTAAAAGACGGTTCTCCTTTCCCTTCTCTTCCCCAAGATTTCCCGGATAAATCCGTCGAGGCTTATTTCGAATTTCAATATGGCGATTAAGAAAGTATCATTGCTGCTGGCCTGCATCGTAAGCCTTGATCTTTGTCTTTTAGGGCAGGATCTGCTTCCTCTGGTCAGAGATATCGGGCTGGTAGGAGATGAATCCAGCAAGGATTTCGCTCCGCCCGGCAAATTGATAATCGGAGTGGATGTATCCCGGGAAGCCTTTTATAAATTTTCGGATGAAGAGAACGTAATCAAAGCCGGTCTTTTCAAAAGAGGCCTGAATACTGTTGAAATAGAGGCGGGTGGTCTGTTCCTGGAATCCGGGACTCATGTCTATTTTTTAGACCTTAAAGCGGGGGATTTGACACTCAGAAAAGAGATGGAGATCGATATCCAGCTGGACTCTTCAGGTGTCGATTCCGGGACTCCGCGTCTGGTCAAGGAGCCTGAACCTGAATATGAATTATCCCTGTTCATCGGAGATAAGCTGATAGTATCGGGGAGGAAAGCGCTGTCCAAGGAGCTATCGTTCAACGTCGAGTTGCCGCCCCTGCCTGACGGATACGGCCCTTTTTATGAGATCGAGAAAGAATATAAAAATCCTCTGAGGAATTCTTTTTCGATCATAGATGCCATCGGAGCCGGTTATTCTTTGATCAAGAACATGATTGATAAGAAAAAAAAGCAAAAAATAACTGCTCCCGTTCAAAAACACGAGCAGATCACAGTCACTTTTATGAGAAGAGATTCAGAGGGAGCCGCCAAGGAAGTCACTGCGGTAATCAACTTGAAAGTGAGAAACGACGTTATTTAAATCGTCGTCTCTGAATTTTGATGCAAATTGATATCAGGTGATGAGTCAATGAACATAATATATAAGGAGGTATCCGCATTTTTTAGCAAAAAAAGATAAAGTGTATTCTGAGCAGATTTGTTCAATTATGGAATGATCCCTGAAATCAAGACGGATGTTTTACATTGGAGGAAGAAATGAAAGCCCTGCCGATGAGAACCCCATCCCAAGGATTTAAAAAAGTCTTTGCGAGCCGGCTGCCTGCTTTGTCGTTCATCCTGATCCTTTTGATATGTTTCCTGGTGGGGTGCGAATTGTTCGAGGTGGAGAGCAAGTGGCGAGACCGGGACATTGTCATCGACGGAAAGAGCGGGGATTGGCTGAATGCCATGCTGTATTTTGAGGAAGAAAGAATATCTCTCGGTCTGCTCAACGATGAGAATTTCATGTACGTCTGCATGATCGTGGATGACCCGTTCATCCGGGGCCAGATAGTCAGACAGGGATTTGAACTGTGGTTTAACCCAAAGGGTAGCAAGAAAAAGGTTTTTGGCATCAAATTTCCTATCGGCATGCTGGAGGCAGAAATGCCGTCAGAAGAGACGGAGGCAAAGAGAATCCCTTTGAAGCCGAGCAGGAGTGAACAGGAACCGGAAAACATCGGTCAGGCCCTCAGGAGGCAGATGGGTGAATTGGAGATACTCGGGCCCGGTAAGGATGAGAGCCTGAAAATGCCTGTCGAAAAGGCCGGAGGGATCGAGGTGAAAATAGATGTAGCGAGCGGAATGATTGTCTACGAGATCAAAGTCCCTCTTCTTCAGAGCGAAGAATCGCCCTTCGCCATCAATGCCAAGCCAGGAGATTTGATCGGAGTAAGGCTGGAAACTCCCAAAATGGACTTAGGACAGATGAGGAGGAGGATAGGCGGCGGTATGGGTATGCCTGGTGGCGGCCGGGGAGGAATGGGTGGCGGCATGGGCGGAATGAGAATGCCCAGCGGCGGCATGAGGCCCCAGATGCCAAAGCCTTTGAAAATCCGGGCCAAAACCCAGTTAGCTTCCCCGGACAGCCAGGAATAAGAAAAATTAAACCAGTTCTTTATTCACAAGCCGAGAAACTTATCTTGACATATTCATCCTGTTCAGATACAAATCCTTTATTATGATGATGATAAGAGAAAAAAGAAAATTCATTGGGGTCCTTTCCTTGTTTCTGTTTCTGGCCCTCATGAACTGTGCCAGTGTGGAGAAAAAGTACAGGAAGGGTCAGGAGCTGGAGAGCAAAGGCCGCTTGGAAGAGGCTGCCCAGCGTTACATCAGGGTGTTGACCAAAGACCCGAGCATGGAAGATGCCCGGCAGAGGCTGGCCGATGTGGGTTCCAGTTTGGTAGATACCTACCTGGAGCAGGCATACGTGCACGAGTCAGCCGGTGCCTATGAAAATGCTGTGGCGACACTCAACCGCATCGATAGCCTGAGAAGCCGAACAAGTCAGGTGGGTGTCAGACTTTCAGTGCCTGATGGTTATGCGCAATTTCGCCAGGAAATGATTGACGCTGCCGTTGCTTCCCTTTTTCAACAGGGTGAGAATCTGGAGAAGGGAGAGAATTGGGCTGAAGCCCTCAGAAGATATGAACGCCTTCGCCAGTATCCCTTATCTCCTGACCAAATGCAGAGAGTCGATGAGTCTCGGGCACGAGTCTACATCAAATGGGCTGAGCAGGATCTGGCGAGAGGATTCTTCAGAGCGGCTTACGGGCACGCCCAAAACGCAATGGAAATTCTTGGCCCTGACAGTGAAACCATAGCGCAAGCTCAGGCGATTCAGAAGGCGGCACTTGAGGCCGGGACGAAGACCGTGGCCGTCCTTCCCTTCTGGGCTTCGGCAAGAGCTGCGGATGTAGCTCCCCGAGGAATGGAGAGCGATCTCTACGATACCCTCCTGTATGAGTATCTGGCTGCCCCGGTTCTTTTTGTGGGCCCGATCGATCCCGGAGCGATTCACCGGGAGCTTAGTCGGCTCAGGATCAGAAGCGGGGAGATCGCCCTCCAGACGGCTGCCATGGTCGGGCTGACTTTAAACACGGACTTTGTTGTGATCGGCTGGATTGAATCCTACCTCCAGGAAGACGGCATCCCTGAAGAAATAGAGAGGAATGCCCCTCTCCGCAGGGACCGGTCATTGTCCGCCACTTATATTGAAAAGAGGTATACCGTTGAACTGATCAGCGAAGTTATGTACCAGATCGTCGATCCTGCTGCGAGCAGAGTCGTGGATGAAGAAACTGTCGTTGCCAAAATATCCGGTCAATTCAGACGCGGCTTTTTTGACGGGGACTACACCACCCTCGATCTGTCCCGTGACGAGCGGATGTTATTCGATAGAGAAGAGTGGCTTCGGGCTGAAGAAGAGCTGGAAGCGATAATGTACAATAAGCTTGCTGAAAATATCGCCGCCAGTATTTTTGAGCGG
>Ga0209427_10005516_pt1 | contig 14519 bp, 11 predicted proteins | sample DeeMarSWOR136_30_FD_187465 | JGI IMG/M metagenome (GOLD analysis project Ga0209427, IMG submission 187465) | Marine sediment microbial communities from White Oak River estuary, North Carolina - WOR-1-36_30 (SPAdes) (version 2) | ecosystem: Environmental > Aquatic > Marine > Intertidal zone >... | reverse complement strand
AGCGGTCATGGTCATAAACATAAGGGCCTATCCAGCCCTTGTAACCGTCCGGCGCCGTGTCCATCCTGCCCAGCAGAAAATCGCAGTATTTAATCCCCGCCTCTATCCAGTTGGGGTCCTTGGTTGCCGTGAAACTGTGTACGAACCGGTTCATACCCGACGCCGCCTGCCAGCAGAAGTGCTCTCCCTTGGCACGTTCCTCATAAACCGGCTTGTTAGCCATTCGTTGGTAGTATTTTTCCGCCTCCGTCTTTTGTTTTACATCTTCCTGACCATAACAGCATAGCCCCATCCCTAAAGTTAGGCAAAAAACGACTAATGTTTTGGATTGTTTCGATATTTTCATTGAATATCGACCTTTCTGCCCTTGTTAGGGCGTATAATAGGGCGGAAGCGCCTCAGTGTCTGTTTGCCAGTTGTCGCCGCCGTTGAGTATGACGTAAATATTATCCCAGTCGTCCCACCTTTCGATGCTCTTGTTTGGGAAACTGCCTAAAAGTCGGTTCGTCGGAATAAAAGCCAGACATGCGTATGGGTCAGTCCAGGGAACCTGTATTGCAAGGTCGCCGAACCCCTTATGGTACGCCAGTACAACAGGCAAATCCTCTTTGCAGTACTCTTTTCCCTCTGTTCCGACTATAAACTTCATATCTTTGCCGTTGTTCCTGACCCATTCGGCGCCTATTTCATAGCAGTTAAGCGGAACACCGTCTTTGACTACATAATGATTTAAGGTTGGGTCAAACATTATCCACTTACCGAATTGTTCAGACCAGATTTCCGCCACATTGTGATTACTGATCCTTTCGACCGTCTCGGAGCGCTTAAGACTTACCGGCCGGGCCTCCCAGCCGAGCGCATTCGCCGCACACACGAATACTATTGTGTAATGGGCGCAGTAAAAGGTATGTCCCTCCTTTATCTTTTTCAGAATCTCAAGTCCATTTTCGGTCTTGTATGTCGGCCTGCCGAACTTCTTGAATTGCTTATACGTCCACTCACTCAGAAGGGTCATCTTGGAAAGTTCGTCATCGCCGGAAGAAATAACCTCTTCCAGATTATACTCGTCTCTCAATTCTGCTAATTTCCGATCATCTTTATCTATCGCGAGGAAGTTTTCTATGAATTTTTCCTGTTGCGGTGTTCTGAGAGTCTGTAATTTGTTATCACCACTGCCTGATTTATCTACGATTGCCTCTTGAGGGTGGCCGCTTATCTTATTGTTTATCATTTTCACCCGGCTAACGCCGTCACTTATATAGAATGCGTGAAGTTGCTGGCGTTTGTTCCCTTTGCGGGTTTCTCTGATTGTATTGTTTTCGAAGACAAGGTCGTGGGTAATGGCGCTGATATGGACACCGCAGCCGGTCAGTGTGTGCAGTGGAAGATGTCTGAGAGATTCGGGTATTTCGTCTGTGGGTCGGCCGTTGTTCTCGATGATGTTGTCCCTTACGATATTGCGGTGGGCACCATTGGCCTCGGTTTTTCTTCTAAAGTTTATACCGTGCTTCCAGTTCTCATAGATATGGTTTCTGGCTATGAGGTTGTCGGTGTCCTTATGACCGATGGAGATACCGCTGCGATGGTTTCGGCTGCCGTTGTGGTGAATGATATTGTCGGTAAACTCGCCCTCTCGCACGCCCCAGCAGATATATAATCCGTCGGAGCCGTTGTGGTGGATATGGCAGCGCCGTACTATGGTCCAGGGACTATGGGCACCCGGATGAATACCGTAGTTGTTGTTATAAGCGGTCTCACAGTCTTCCACCGTGATATGTTCATTCTGTCCGAAGCGGATACCGTCACCCAGGCAATTAATAGAGGTAACGTTGCGAATGGTACAGTGCTTACAGCGCCGAAGATACAATCCGCCGCTGTTGACCCCTGCCCACCCGGGATCGTCATTGACTTTGGAGTCAATTGTGAATCCGTCTACCACAACGTTTTCCACTTCGTAGCCGTGAACCAGCGGAAAAACATTGGCCACCAGTCCGTCATGTCCGCCTCGGCCCCAACTGTCCTCTTCAGCGGTATAATCGTGGTTGATATAATCGTTGACGTAAAGTACGCCGTTTTCAATGCGTGTTATAGTCAGCGGCATAGTGCTCATCGACTCCGTTTTCTTACTACGGCAGATAACGCCCATTCCGACCTTAAAAAGCGACGCATCTCGCGGTGTAATTTCCTTCTGTCCAATGTCGGCGTCTTTTAACAGCCGGCTCGACACCGCAGGGCAGCGTTTTAGTATGGTTTTCTCGCGGTCGCCGATTAAGTTCACATTTGACCGCAGGTGAACGGCGTCGATCAGCGTGTATTCTCCCGGCAGAACACGAACCGTTCCGCCTCCGCGCAAGGACAGCGCATCAATGGCAAGCTGAATAGCTCGATTGTCTGAGCCGACCACATCCGCATCACGCCGTCCGACGGTAATGACATCTTGTGCCGTATCGATATGGTTCGCTGCCTGCAAATCCGTCGATGCTGTGGTCTGGATGGCAAGTAATATCGCCAGAAATGTTAGAAACCTGTTCATAATTAAACCTCCTTTTATCTGATATTTCCCTAACAACCTCCGCCCGACTCACCGGATCGGACCTGCCGGTTATTGCTGCAGTATATAGGCAGGGCACCTCAGATTCAACCTTATTTTGCAAAGGCTTAGGTTTACACCGCACCTATTTAACAAGTGCACTTTTGTGAATTGATAAGTTTTTTACAGCTATGGATTTATATCGCCGGTCAGGTGTCAAAATCAAATAAATGCCGTATTTCGTGGTGATTCTTGTCCTTTTACCCCGTTAGAAATGAGGATAAAGATTTCTAACGGGGTTTATACTCTGCCGAAGTATGAGCTGTAGGTCCTCTCGTTCTCCCATACGGTAACGCAGTGAAGCGCCGCCGCCCCGAATTTGCCGACGAGTCTGTTCCACGCAAAGACCGCCAGATTTTCAACGGTCGGATTGATAGTGCCCAACTCTTTCACGTCGGCGTTGAGATTCTTATGGTCCAGCAGCTTTATAAGGTTGTCATCGACTGTTCGCTCAAAATCCCCGATGCGGAAATCTCCTTTCTCTGTCGGTGTCTTTACCGTAACCTCAACGATATAGTTATGTCCGTGCCCCGCCGGATTTGCGCATTTACCAAAGACCTCGAAATTACGGCTTTGTGAAAATTCGTCGTTCCACAGCCTGTGCATCGCCGCAAACTCGAATTTCTCGCTGAAGTAAATCATTTTGTACTCCTCTCCTGTCTCCTCACAGTCAACCGCCACTTTCCTAAAGGGATTCAGGCCCAGACTCAGTTTGTTCACCCTGGCTGTTCCGAATTTATCGGCCAGTTGGTCTCGGCTGCTCTTCAGAAGTTCAGCAATATCGGACAGACTTATATGTTTGCACTTGCGAAAATCTTTTCTTATCCGCTCGGAAAAAATCGGAACAACATATTCTCGCACCATTTTGTCGATGTCGAGTACGTTGACCACGAATCCTGTAGTCGGCTCGACCGAACCGACCAGCTCCACCGACAATTCCAAAAAAACAGCCAGCCCTTCTGCCGCAGGCTTTGACGAAAGCGAATTAGAGCCTCGGCTGTCGCTCGGCAAAAATGGATTAATCGAAAACCGAACTCGCCTCGAAAGTTTATGCATCTTCAATTGATTATTTTTTAACTTTAGGCACTAACTATGCATCAGACTCATAATTTCGTTTCTGCTTCGCGGGTCTGTCTTGAATATTCCCCGAAGCGCAGATGTTACCATAACCGAGCCGGGCTTCTTTATGCCGCGAATTGTCATACAGCTATGTGATGCCTCCAGAACTACTGCCACCCCCTGAGGTTTAAGGCTGTTCATCACGAAATCTGCTATCTGGTCGGTAAGCCGCTCCTGCACCTGAAGGCGATGGGCGAAGCAGTCCACAATTCGCGCCAGTTTACTGACCCCAAGCACCGAACCGGCCGGAAGATACGCCACGTGGGCCGAACCGATAAAGGGCATCAGGTGATGTTCGCAGATACTGTAAAAGGATATGTCGCGAAGAAGAACTATTTCGTTATACTTTTCCGTAAAGATACTGTTGAGGTGCTCTTTCGGGTCCTGCTGCATCCCTTCCAGAAGTTCCGAGTACATACCTGCCACCCGCGCCGGCGTCTGTTTTATACCTTCACGCTCGACATCTTCATTGATGGCCAGAAGGATTTCCCTGACCGCTTTCTCGATTCTCGCCACGTCTGCAGTTTTATTTTTGCCGTCCATTTTCTCAGCCTTTTATAGATTTAACAACTTGTTACCTGACACAGAATTTGTGTTTGCTCTGCTGTGCTTTGATTTCAATTTCCTCCCGCCAGCTTCATAAGATAAGTAGTAAGCAGCCGAACACCGAATCCACTCGCGCCTTCTGTTGAGCTGGGTGTGGCCTTGGTAAAAATATCCATCCCCGCTATGTCCAGATGAGCCCACTTCTTGTCGCCGACAAACTGCCTCAGAAAGGCTGCGCCAGTGCACGCACCAGCCCATTTGCCGCCGGTATTTTTCAAATCTGCTATCTTGCTCTTCATCTCTTCTGCATACTCATCACCGCTGGGCATAGGCCAGACCTTTTCTCCACTGTCCTTTGCCGCCGACTGAAGTTGTTTTATCAGCTTCTCATCGTTGCCCATCAGACCCGCCATATACCTGCCCAGCGCAACGATACACGCTCCCGTCAGCGTTGCTATGTCTATGATAATATCACACTTTTGCCTGACCGCGTAGCTGATACCGTCGCACAGCAGCAGCCTCCCTTCGGCGTCGGTGTTCAGAACCTCGACTGTCTTTGTGCTGAAGGTTGTAACAATGTCGCCCGGCCGATAGCTCGACCCGCCCGGCATATTCTCCGCAGAAGGTACTATCCCGTAGATATTCATCGGCAGTTTCAACTCCGCCGCTGCCTTCAGCGTCGCCAACACCGCAATCCCGCCCGATTTGTCCAATTTCATCTCATCCATTTTTGCTGCCGGCTTTATACTTATTCCGCCGGAATCGAACGTTATCGCCTTTCCCACCAGTGCCACTGTTGGTAGAGCACCTGCCTTTCTGCTGTTCGGTCTGTATTTCAAAACGATAAATCTTGGCTTGTTTTTCGAGCCGGCCCCCACCGCAAGTACACCACCCATACCCATTTGAGCCAATTGCTTCTCATCGAAAACTTTACAGCTCAGATTCTTTGAATCGCCGGCCAACTTCTTCGCAGCAGAGGCAAGCGCGACCGGATTTATCACATTGCCCGGCCGACTCGCTAACGTCCGGGCATAAGCTTGCGTCTTCCCGATAACGCCGCCGACAGCAAGTCCCTTTTGTAATTTTTTTATCCTTGCCAAATCCGGGTCAATCAGCTCAACTTCGAGCGAACCCAGCCGCCCGTTTTCGGTACCGGTAACAAACTCATCATAGCGATAACTGCCGAAATACACCCCCTCAGCGCAGGCCCGGGCCATTGCCGACGTATCGAATCGTGCCCCGAATGCCCTGTGCAAAGCCACGCTGACGTTTTTTATCTTCATCTCCACCGCCTTATTGGCCGACAAAGCCGCGGCGCTGCGAACCGTATCGAGTGTCGCCTTTTTCTTTTCACCTAAGCCGACCAAAAGGACCCTTTTGGCGCCAATACCGCCGTGCGCAGCATCCTGTGGATTGCCGTAAACCACGGCACTGCTTTGCGTTTTGCCTTTGAAGTCACCTAATTTAATCAGCCGTTCAATACTGCCGCCAAGTTTGCCGTTAAGTTCGGCGCCGACCTTGTCCAGCGTTTTGGCGTCGGAAAACTGTCCTATCACAAGCAGACCTGTTTCACATTTGCTGAAATCGACTTTCCGCGTTTTCAGTTCAACATTGATAATCTCTTTCATTTCTTCAGTCCTTACAATTTTCCTGTATATCCTTAATGCAAAAGCTTATGTGTTCAATATCTTATCTTATTGATGAGCACTTCAAACTCTTTGGCATCATGTGTAGGCAATCTGAATATATCATAATCCCCGTCACCTTCCAGGTCGTCAATTTGTCCGTTATATATTCCCTCTTCGGTAATGCAATATGGTTCCCAGGTTTGGTTATCTCCCTGATTAAGATAAATAACAACAGGACATTTTGTTACGCCCAATACCTTGGCCCTGTTCTTATTAACCCCTGCCAAAACATCATAGTCGCCGTCAAGGTCCATATCGAATACCTGCAGCGTATGAGCTGCGGTCATCTCCTTGGCAATCACGTGTTCTGTCCATGGCCCAGTTTTAGGGTTGTTTGTCTCATACCAGGAAACCGGATATTGATCTCGTTCCGAATGCGAGATAAATACCTCTGCTTTACCGTCACCAGTGATGTCACGGCAGAATACCTTAGTGGCATTTTTAGACCAGTCCCCCGTCTGACTATGCCATTTGTCATCGATTGAGCGTATTATCCATTCACCTTCGAGATTGCCGCCGGGGTTCTCAAGCCAGTACCCGTTGGTTGCTATATCTACGTCTCCATCGCCGTCAAGGTCACCTGTGTCCATACCTTCGTGGAGGTTTTTTATCTTGATATCCTGCACTTTGGTCCAGTTGTCCGGCCTGTCTTGTCTGAAAATAACACACTTGTTCTCTTCATATGTTATCGCCACAAGGTCCAGCCTGTCATCGCCGTTGAGGTCCACCATGCTTATATCCTTAATGAAGTCCGGCGCCCGTCCTATTAGATAATGTTTCCAATCCGGATTCTCGTACCAGAATATGTCGGTTGGTGCCCCCGCTTCGTCCCACTCTCCGGGATGTTGAAAACCGAGAATATCAAGGTCGCCGTCATTGTCAATATCTCCAATCTCCATATCGCCACAAGCGAAACTACCACCACCGGCAGCTTCAGTTGCAATTATATGACGCTTCCATGACAGGCCGCCATTCCTTGCTTCATACCAGCCTAACCAGCCTCCATGGCCGTTATTATTCTGCAATACAACATCCAGTGTCCCATCCTTGTTGATATCTCCCAATGCCCTGGCCCACCATAGATTGGCATCACTTGCAACGGTTACCGTCTCGAAAGACAATTTTTTCTGCTCTGGAATCTGCCGATTACATGAGCACAACGCAAAACACATAAAAGTAATCAGTACTGTAACTGCCATATACATCTTCTTCGTTCTTATCCCATTACCTGTGTACATCATTTCAAACTCCTTTCAGCAAATAAACGCAAGTATTCTTCAAAACACATAACTCTCAATGGGAAACTTGGCCCTAAATTAAAATTATCACCCGTGCTTTGCCCTGTATCTTAAATAGCTTTCGATAAATCCATCAATCTCTCCGTCCAGAACCGCCTGTACGTTGCCGGTCTGAAAGCTGGTACGATGGTCTTTTACCATTTGGTAGGGCTGCATAACATAGCTTCGTATCTGGTTTCCCCAGGCGATTTGTCCCTTATCGCCGTATAGTTTCGCCCTTTCGTCGATGCGTTTTTGCTGTTGCAGCATATATAATCTGGCCTTGAGCACCTTCATCGCCTGCGCCCTGTTTTTATGCTGACTTCTTTCATTCTGGCACTGTACCACGATGCCGGTCGGCTGATGTGTAATTCGTACTGCTGAACTGGTTTTATTGACGTGTTGTCCGCCGGCTCCGCTGGCCCTGTAGAAGTCCACTTTGATATCTTCATCGTTTATCTTGATAGCGATATCGTCCTCGAATTCAGGTACACAGTCAACCGCCGCAAAGCTGGTATGCCGCCTGCTCTGTGAGTCGAACGGGCTGATGCGTACCAGCCGGTGCACTCCGGTTTCGCAGGAAAGCTTCCCGAAGGCAAAGCCGCCTCGCACCCGCAATGTTACAGACCGCAGTCCTGCCTCTTCGCCCGGCGTAATATCCAGCTCCTCGAATTTATAATTATTTGCCTCGAAATACCGCCTGTACATCCGAAGCAGCATATTTGCCCAGTCACAGCTTTCCGTTCCGCCCGCACCAGCGTGAATACTGAAAAAGCAGTCCTTCGCATCGTTGGCGCCGCACAGCAAACCCTGAAGTTCGATCTCATCACACTTTTGCCCGAGCTGGCCCACATCCTCTTCCAGTTGTTTCAGCATCTCTTCGTCGGATTCCTCCTCCGTCAGCGTCAGAAGTTCGTTCAGGTCTTTGATACTGTGCAGGATTTCTTCGACAGGCTCAACTACCGCCTTAAGGGTGCTCAGTTCGCTCACTGTCGGCTGCGCCGCTTCCGGGTTGTCCCAGAAGCTGGCTTTGGCCATCTTTCTTTCAAGCCTTCGAAGTTGTGCCTTCTTATTCGGAAGGTCAAAGCCACTCCCGGATCTTTTCCATCCGGGCCCGCAGTTCTGCTAAAGCTGATTTTAATTCCGCAGATTCCATCTTCAGTTTTCCGTTTTCCGCTTGCCCTCCGTAGCCTTGGCGTAGGAGGGCCTTCTGTCTTATACCACATTTAATTATTATCTGCAACCGGCTGAACATACCTGTCAGTGCGATTGTCCGGCAAAAGCTTTCACGTCTAAAACGTCAGCACCTTCCAGTCGCTTTTGAGTATCTCAGTCAAAGGCTTGCCCATCCCTCGCACTTCGATACCCAGCGCGCCAAGCTGCTCGGATGCCCCGTACCTGTCCGCACACACCACACACGCCTGCACAGTTACACCGCTGGCTATCATTTGCTTTACTTCTTCCTGAAGTTCTTTATCGCCGACCAGAAGTCGCGCCGAAGGGCCCCAGACGATAAGCTTGACCTCATCGAACCATTTTGCTTTCTTCGCTGCGTGCGTGTACATAAAGCAAACGTTCTTTGCCACGTCCGCATCTGAGCTGCTCCACAGAACCGCCAGCTTGCTACGGGCCCCTTTTTCACTGCTGTCACCGGCTCCGGCTAATTGCAGACCCAGAAGGATAATTAGCGCCCCTGCTGCAGCCGCCAAAAACCAGCACTTTTTTGTTTTCATATCTCTTTTCCCTGAAAAAATAATTAACCTTAATACAAAGTCTTTGGTCTTCCGTCTTATACCACATTCAATTAACTTATGCAATTCATTCGTTGATAATCTCTGGGGGATACCTTGTGAACTTTTTACTTTTGCCTTGTGCACGCTTTCCCTTTGACGACAGCCGCCGCGCGGGTGTTATATACTCAGAGAGCTTGGTGACAGAAACAATGTCGCATTCAAATATTTATTACCGTTTTGTTACGGTTTCATCTTTTTTTTGTCATTTTTGCAGATTTTTACAATTTTTTCCCACCTCTTTTTATTGAATTTTTCGGCATAATTTGGTAGTTTAGCCAGCTTGAGAATCCATAACAGTTTCAACCGGCAGCACGCAAAAATTGTGGGTATAAACCAAATATAGGAAGACAATTATGGTATCAACAGTACCAATATGGTATCAACAGTACCAACCCGAGTGCAGGCCTTTGTCCTTTTAACCGCACATAACAGCAATCCGGCACTGCTCAAGCACGCCTTGGCCGTCGAAGCCGTAATGCGATACTGTGCACGCAAGAGGGGACAGGACGAGGAAAAGTGGGGTGTTATAGGCCTCATTCACGATCTGGATTACGAACAGTTCCCGGAACAGCACTGCCGCAAGACCGAAGAGATTCTTCGCCAGAACAATTGGCCCGACGACTACATTCGCGCTGTTGTTTCCCACGGCTGGGGAATATGCAGCGATGTTAAGCCCCAAACAGACCTTGAGAAAACCCTTTATGCCATTGATGAGCTGACAGGTCTGGTCGTTGCCACTGCTCTTGTTCGGCCGTCGAAGAGTGTTATGGACTTAACTGCCAAGTCGGTCAAAAAGAAGTGGAAGGACAGGGCTTTTGCTGCCGGCGTCGACCGCAGCATCATACAAAAAGGTGCCGAGATGTTAGGCGCGGAGTTAAGCGACCTTATCACAGATGTCATTATGGGAATGCGCAACGTAGCAGAAGAAATTGGTCTGAAAGGCCAAGTCACAGACTCATAGAACAGCAGAGGGTCTTCTTAACTGCATTGCTGGAGCTTTTACTGCTCCGCAGGCCGTTTACCCTATCATCCTTTTTTTACAATAGCTATTGAAAGTATCTGGAAAGCCAGGTATATTTAACACAGGTTCGGCAGTCTGAAAAGTTGATTCGCTTGATACTAAAGGAGTGCTTATTATGTTATCAAGAGTCATCAATTTTCTTAAAACTGATATTTGGCGCATACACTTAAAGAACTACCCCCCTTCAAAATCGTTCCTGCTCAGGCAGCTGAGAATTATTGTTCTTGCAGTCAGGGGGTTTGATGAAGACAAATGTAAATTCAGAGCATCAGCGCTGACTTTTTATTCCCTGCTTTCCGTCGTTCCTGTAATTGCGATGATGTTCGGAATCGCAAAGGGATTCGGCCTTGAAAAAAGAGTCCAAACCGAGCTGATGCAGAAAATGCAGGCCCAGAAGGAAGTTGCTGAAAAAATCATAAATTTTGCCAATTCCCTCCTTGAGAATGCAAGTGGAGGTTTTATCGCAGGTATTGGGGTTGTCTTTCTGTTCTGGACAATCATAAAGGTACTAAGCAACATCGAGAAATCGTTTAACGACATCTGGGGCGTAAAAACACCAAGGAGTATCGGAAGAAGGTTCAGCGATTATCTTTCTATGATGCTAATCTGCCCGTTTCTTTTGGTTATGGCCAGCAGCGTCACCGTCGTTATAAGCAGTCAGATTAAGGTTGTAATTCAGAAATTTTCTGTCTTTAGTGCCATTGGTCCATTCATTCTGTTTGTATTGAAACTACTGCCTTATTGTACCATTTGGATAATGTTTACATTCGTCTTCATTTTTATGCCGAATACAAAGGTTAAACTCAAAGCCGGCCTCCTCGCCGGCGTGGTCGCGGGAACAATCTTTCAAATCACCCAGTGGATATATATCAATTTCCAGATTGGCGCCGCTAAATACGGCGCTATTTATGGCAGTTTCGCAGCGCTGCCTCTTTTTTTACTATGGCTGCAGATCAGCTGGCTGGTGATATTATTCGGTGCGGAACTCTCGTTCGCACATCAAAATGTGGAAACTTATGAATTTGAGCAGGACTATTTAGCTGCCAGTTATTCCTTTAAAAAATTGCTGTCCCTGTTAATAACCCATCTGCTGGTAAAGAGCTTTTGCAAAGGAGAACAACCCTGGCATGCCGAGAGAATATCACATACACTCGAAATTCCCATTCGCCTGGTTCGGCAGATACTCTTCGAACTAACACAGGCAGGAATTCTCTCTGAGGTCAGAAAAAACAATGGCAAGGACGTTGCATATCAGCCCGCGATTGATGTGGCAAAAATTACCGTAAAATACGTAGTTGAAGCTCTTGAGCAGCAGGGAAGTTCCGCCATACCCGTAAAGCAGACAAGTGAATTGAACAAACTTTCAGATTGCCTCAGCGCCTTTGCCGGCGATATTGAAAAATCACCGGCAAACATCCTCCTAAAAGACCTTTAAGATTTTAATCCCTTTTTCCCTTCGTTTTTAAGAAATGACTTGGTTATATTATTGTTTATTCCTTATAATAGAACATGCTATTTTATTACAATTTTTTTAAACTTTCCAACGGATGTTCTCTGTTTTTCAGCGGGAAATATATTCGTTTTTTATTAATTTGTGACTCATAAACACAACTCACCATCTCGATCGACCATCGCCCGTCGTAGCCACTGCTCTGTGGCTGTGTGTCAGTTTCTATTGCGTGTATAAAGTCTACAATGGGGTGTTTTTTATGCTCAGGGATAACAAACTTGTCTGGTTTTGGTAGTTTTTCCCATTTCAGATTTTTTTGGGCGGTATAAAAAGAAGGCGAATAGAAAACTGCCGTATTAATAGGTTTTCTATACGAAACAATTCCTCGTGTTCCGTAAATATCAAACCCCCACCTTCCCGGATTCTCTGGTGACCTTTTTGCGGTAAATCTGCTTGTTTCGAAACTATGTTTGTTTTTTATTGACTCCCAATAGCAGTGAACATTGTTTGAAAAGGAGTATTCCGCCCTGACAGTATCACCCGCCACCATAAACGGCTCCCTTCCTTTATGAACGTCCGATCCTATGTGAATGTCCGCAGGAATTATATCTCTTCCGTCTTTTATAACGCTTGCGAAACACCATTTGGGGTCCCCGAAAAAAAATCTCATCAAGTCAAAATGATGTACGCCGAGTACAATTAAGTCTTCTCCGCCTACACGGTTGTCTTCTTTACCGCACGCCCTCATTTCCAGGACATCTCCAATAAATCCATCCTTCAATAATTCTTTCAGAAGCATCATATCTTCATATAACCGCATAAAATGAGCTATACTGACTTTAGTATTATTTTTTTCTGCAGCAGCAATAATTTTGTCAGCCTCTTTTAGAGTATTTGTAAAAGGCTTTTCTATATAAACATGAGCTCCTGCTTCAATTGATGCAATTGCCATATCCATATGGCAATCCGGAATTCGTGGAGCGATACTGACAATGTCGGGTTTTTCCTTTTCAAGCATCTCATTGTAGTCAAGATACTGCCGCAATGCTCCTGACAATTCAGCCGCTTTTTTAAGACCAACAGGATTTTCATCTGCGACGGCAACAACAGTAACATTATCAAGTTTATTAAACACTATATCCAAACCGTGTCCATAGTCTCCTTTTCCCGTTCTTCCTATAATGGCGGCTTTGTATTTTTTTTTCGATTTTTTCAGTGGTTTTGCTCCTAAAATGTTTGGTCGATTTAATAAAGCAGAGCCTGCGATAATTGCCCCCGCGGTTTTTAGAAATTTACGGCGGTTTGAAAATTTCATTGATATATCCTCCTTTTTATAGAACCAATTTTAAAAAACTTTAGTTAAACACCATTATACATTGAAAATTGAGGAATAGTCTTATAAAGTATAAAATCTTGGATTTCCCCATTTCTGCTCCTACAAACCATAATTTTCTCCATTCAAGGGCAATAATTTTAGCAAAATCACCGGCAAACATCCTCCTAAAAGACCTTTAGGTATGAAGACATAAACAACTCTATTCCTTGGGCTTTAACAACCCCTTAAAGCCCTCTATAAGTGGTTATAACCCATTTTGATGATTTGTTTATGGCATATTATATGACATTACTCCACGTGATTGGTGGGCCTATAGAATCTCGTTGAGCGTGCCCAGGAAGCAAGGGGTAAGGGGTACAAATTATTTTCAGGCTACTCACACCCGTACTTTGGCCAGTTTCCTGCCAATACTGCAAAATCCAAAAAGTTAATTATTCCATCACCCCACATGGGTGGATTATCCGAATAGGGTGAAATATCCGCAAAGGCATTATCCTCAAGCCAGTAGTCGGTCAGCAGCTTCAAATCATTCAGATCGATGTCACAGTCACGGTCCAGATTCCCTTCGTACCATGGCGGGCAACAGAAACCGCCACTATTATGAGTCCCCACTGCGAATTTTCCAAAGCTGTTACACTTTGCAACAATTAGGTCTTCATTTGGTTCAATGAAAATGACGGGAACAGGTTCATAGTTATCTGGCCCTATCTTATGATATACACCGAGGTTCAACTCACTGACCCCAACTTCGTTCACTTCATCCTGATCGTACGGAATCGCCAAGAAGAATTCGCCACAGTATGCCCCATAAAAATTCACGTTGAAAACAGACGATTCAAGCAATCCGGTCCAGACGCCGCTGTAAAACTCGGCAGGCGTAATCTGTTCGATCGTCGCTTTGCCTCCTTCAGTCATACAAAGAGGCTCAAATAGGATGGCAACATTTTCATTATGGTTTGTGCCATATATTTCTTCTGAGCGATACTCAACAATAATATTGAAAATCCCCGGACCGGTCAAGGTGCTGGTAGGAGAGACGAAAATTCCGCTTCCATCTAAAAAATCATGACTATATATCACCCCATTTATAGTCGCGTTATCAACAACAAGTGAACCAGGCCCCCCTTGTCTGCCTATATCTATATCACCGCTTACATTAACAGCACCTCCCAAAAGTTCGTATGTCCCATTTGAATCTGGCGCATCTCCTATCACTACGTCCCTACTAACAGCAACTGTCCCGCCCCTCTGATTGAAATTGCCAACTCCCCCCATGCCTATTAAAAGGAGTTCAACCTCAAGAACGCCGTCGTTGACGTCGTAAGTTCCGGTCACCATGACTTTCTCATTCACATCAACCAGCCCGCCTGTTTGAATGAAGTTACCTGCTCCTGCTATGCTGCTTACAACGAGGTTGTTGGCCTCAAGAACACCGTCATTGATGTCATAAGTTCCGGTCACTGTGACATTCTCATTCACATCAACCAGCCCACCTGTTTGAATGAAGTTACCCTCTCCTGCTATGCCGCTTACAGTGAGGTTGTTGGCCTCAAGAACACCATCATTGATGTCATAAGTTCCGGCCGCTGTGATATTCTCATTCACATCAACCAGTCCGCCCCTTTGAATGAAGTTGCCCACTCCTGCCATGCTTACAAAGAGGTCGTTAGCCTCAAGAACACCGGATGCCAATTGGTAC
>Ga0209427_10005515_pt1 | contig 14519 bp, 10 predicted proteins | sample DeeMarSWOR136_30_FD_187465 | JGI IMG/M metagenome (GOLD analysis project Ga0209427, IMG submission 187465) | Marine sediment microbial communities from White Oak River estuary, North Carolina - WOR-1-36_30 (SPAdes) (version 2) | ecosystem: Environmental > Aquatic > Marine > Intertidal zone >... | reverse complement strand
GAAAATTTTTTTGACTCACACCGTTAGATGTCTACTATCTGAAGGGAAACCCACAGAGTATTTCTCTGAGCACTCTGTGGTTTCATATTTTCCTCTTTTCTCATAGCTTCTTTTTAGCAAGGATAATTGCACCGATGATGGCAGCTAATAACAAAACCGAAGTAATCTCAAAAGGCAAAAGAAAATCTGTAAAGAGTAACCTCCCAATTACCTCACTATTCCCTATTGCATTCACTTTCTCCAGAGTATAAGTGCCTTTGGCTCCTGTGAAGAATTTTGCGGTCATAATAAATCCTAAAGAAATAGCAAGTGCTATTGACAGAACCATTGCCCAGAACTTTTGCAAAGCGTGACCACTTTGGGAAGCTACTTCTTTTTCTAGGTTAAGTAACATAATAACAAAGAGAAACAGCACCATGATCGCCCCCGCATAAACAATGACCTGAACAGCCGCTATAAACTGGGCATTAAGCAATAGGTAAACTCCAGCCAGACAGAAGAACGTGAGGACGAGAAACAAGGCACTGTGAACAGGATTCTTTCTTAAAATTACCATGAGAGATGAAACAACTATTACAGTAGCTAAGCCATAAAAAAGAAGCACTTCCATCAATGAACCTTTACCTTACAATTTTATTCTCTAAGTAGTCTTTCTTTATTATACATTAAACTTTCTCGAGTATAATCAGCGAGCTCGTACTCTCCAGTCATTAGAAGGGCTCCCACAGGACAGGCTTCAACACAGTATCCACAAAAGATACAACGGGAGCTATCAATCTCATAGAGTTTAGCATACTTTTCATGATTTTCGTTCTCAGCCGTCTCAATGGTAATACACTGAGAGGGACACACCGTTGCACAAAGACAACAGGCAACACACTTCTCCTTTCCATTGTCATCTCTCAAGAGCTTATGAAGCCCATGGAATCGAGGATAGGGTTCCCGCCGCTCCTCAGGATACCTTTGGGTAATGGGCTTTCCAAAAATAGTGGTTTCAAAAAAATACCCTAAGGTTTCTCTCAATCCACAGATGAGTGCCCAGATAGCCTTGATAACAGAACCTACCATGCTCCTTCCTTCACCTAAAGTACACTGACAATTTGAAGAATAGCCGTAAGTACAATATTAAACAGAGCGAGAGGAATTAAAACCTTCCAGCCAAATTTCATCAACTGGTCATAGCGCAATCGAGGATAGGTCGCCCTAAGCCAGATGAAGAGAAAGAGAAAGAGGAAGACTTTAGCACTAAAAATACCTATAGGAAGCAAGGAAACCACCAGCTGACCAAATAAGGTAGAGGGATGAAAACTACTTATGTCAACAAACGGAAGGTGCCAGCCACCTAAGAAGAGCGTGGTAACAATTGCGCTCATCACAATCATGTGGGCATACTCGGCTAAGAAGAAGAGTGCAAATTTCATACTAGAGTATTCTACATGGAAACCTGCCACTAACTCGCTCTCTGCTTCAGGCAGATCAAAGGGGGTGCGATTACACTCTGCTATACCGCAGATGAGAAAAATGATAAAACCCAAGGGCTGCTTTATGATAAACCATAAACCCGATTGGGCATTAACTATTTCAACCATACTTAAAGAACCGGTGAGCATGAGCACACCAATAATGGAAAGTCCGATAGAGAGCTCGTAACTAATCATTTGGGCAGAAGAGCGAAGCCCTCCCATAAGGGAATATTTGTTATTAGAAGACCATCCCGCCAAGGTGATACCATACACACTTAGGGAAGAGAGGGCAAAGATATAGAGAATACCGATATTCACATCAGCAATTCTTAAAGGAATAGTTCTACCGAAAAGGGTAAGCTCATGTCCAAAGGGAACCACCGCAAAAGAAGCAAACGCACACACCGTGATAATAAAAGGGGCAAGGAGGTAAATAACCTTATTTGCACTATCTACTATAATATCTTCTTTGAAAAATAGTTTAATTCCATCAGCAATAGGCTGCAATAAGCCGTGCCATCCCACTCTCATAGGACCATAGCGTATCTGCATGTGTCCTAGGACCTTACGTTCAAGCCAGGTGAGATAGGCTACCACCAAGAGCATTGTGATAAACACTACGTCGATTTTAAGCCACACAATAACAAGTGTTATAATGTCCATAAAGTTTGTAATTCTCCCCTACGCTTTTTTTAATTCAACAAAGGTTGGATGAAGATTTTTACTAGTGAGCAGACTCACCGACTGAGATTCAAAGTGGTAGGGAATAAATACCGTCCCTTTCACCTGCTTTTTACTAATCTTGACCTGAGCGTTTATCTCTCCTTCCTTTGACCTTACTAAAATCGCTTGACCATCTTGGAGCTGATACTTACTGGCATCCTCAGGACTTATTTCTACCCATCCACCAGACCCTACTTGATTCAATTGAGGAGATTTGGTAGAAAGTGAACCTGAGTGAAAGAGTATGCTTCCGGTAAGGAGTAAAAGGGGGTACTCTTCATCAGGTTCTTGCGCCATTTCATCCCCCACAACTGGAATAAACCGATACTTTCCAAGAGGGGACCCCCTACTATAAAGGCTCACTTTCTTCTTATCACTAGGTAAACTCCACTGAACTCCTTCTTCACTCAGGAGAGGATATTTGATTTCTGCATAGAGAGGAACCAGCCCATTAATCTCCTGCATCACTCCCTCTGACGTAGACACCTTCATTTCATAACCCATCTTGAGGGAAAGCTCAGTAAAAATCTCTAAATCCGTCTTTACCCCTTCTAACTTGTTGAGTCCGCACTGTAATCTCTGAACTCTCCTTTCAAAATTGGTATAGGTACCCCTTTTCTCTGCAAAACTCGCTACTGGCAGTACCACATCAGCACACCGGGCAGTGGGGGTTAAAAATAAATCCTGAACCACCAGAAAATCCAACGCCCCCAGGGCCTTTTTGGTTTGAGCGCTATCAGGATAGGTAACCACAGGATTCTCCCCTACTATATATAGTCCCTTTATATTCCCCTTTTCAGCACTAAGCAGCATCTCCAAGGCACCTTGTCCCACTTGAGAAGGTATGGAAATTCCCCACACTTCTTCAAAGGTGCCCCTCACCTTCTCATCGGAAACTTCTTGATATCCTGGAAGTAAATGGGGAAGGGCACCCATATCCAAGGCCCCTTGTGAATTGCACTTTTCCCCTAAAAACCCGATCCCTGAACCTTCCCTCCCCACCATGCCTGTAAGGAGGGCTAGATTAGCTACCGCTTGAGCCAGCTTCTCATCATCTGACAGTGTTCCTAAACCAGAAGAAATCAAAATACAAACCCTTTTGCCCTGTGAGAGGAGCCGAGCTGCCTCTCTGATCTTATCTTTCTCCACCCCGGTGATCTTCTCAACGTAATCTTCGCTATAGCGAGCTACTTGAGTCTTTAACTCATCAAACCCCTCAGTTGAAGATGAAACAAATGCGTGGTCGTAGAGATTTCTACTGATGATCGTACGCACCATCTCATTGAGTAAGGTAATCTCTGTATTTGGTTTATGGGTAAGCGATAGCGTTGCCAACCGGTTGAGCTTGATAGTTCTGTTACTGGCAACGACCAACTTAGACTCATCCATCTTTACTGCCATATTTACCTGGTAGCCAATGACTGGATGGGTTTCTGAAAGGTTAGACCGTAGCACAAAGATTACATCAGCATTCCGTACATCATCTAAAGTGATATCATTTGCTGCATACCCTAGTGAATTGCTTAAGCCGTTAAGCAATCCTGAATAGCTGAAGCCTCCCGCATGATCAATACTATTGGTTCCAATTGCAGCACGCATAAATTTCTGAAAAAGGTAGACCTCCTCATTGGTCAATCGATCAGAACAGATTCCGCCTATACTGTCTGCACCATGTCTCTCTCTCACCTCTTTAAAGCCCCTCGCTACTCTCTCCAATGCCTCTTCCCAGGTAGCTCTGATAAGCTCTCCATCCTCGTTTTTAACCAGTGGGCTGTTCATTCTCTCTGGGCTGGTGATATATTGGTAGCCAAAACGCCCCTTAGCACAAAGGCTACCCTTATTAACTCCAATGGTATCATCTCCGATAACCCTATAAATTTTGTTTCCCTTAACTCCTAGGGTGAGGGTACAACCTGTGCTACAGTATGAACAGATGGTATTGACCTTTTTAAGCTCCCAGGTCCTCGCCTTATACTTAAAAAGCTTATCTGTAAGTGCTCCCACCGGACAAATGTTGACGCACTCACCACAGAACTCACAGTTTAAAACGCTCTCAAAATTAGTACCAATCACTGTACTAAAGCCGCGATTAACAAAACTTACCGCAGCAACTCCCACTACTTCATCACAAACCCTCGTGCACATCCCGCACAGCACACATCGATTGGTGTTTCTCTCAATTAAAGGAGAATAGTAATCTACAGGATAGTCAAATTTTTTATCCTGAAATCTATTCTCAGTCACCTCATATTCATAGGCTAAATCTTGTAATTTACAATCACCACCCTTGTCACAAACTGGACAGTCTAAAGGGTGGTGGATTAACAAGAGTTCCAGCAATGTTTTTCGTGCCTCTCTAATCTCAGGAGTGTTGGTGCGTACCACCATCCCATTGGTAGCAGGTGTAGAACAAGAGGGGATCAACCTTCCCTTCATCTGCTCTACCTCTACCACACACATTCGGCAAGCTCCAAAAGGCATTAACCTTTTATGGTAGCAAAAGGTAGGAATATAAATACTAGCAGCTTCTGCTGCCTCCAGAATGGTTGCCCCCTCTTCAACCTCAACTTCCCTTTCATCTATAGTCAAACTTACCAATGAAGTTTACTCCTAAAGGCTAATTTTAATCTTCTTTACAATAGATGCTAAACCATTTTTTGAAAAGCCTATTCTCCAGAATCACATCTCAAACAGCGTTTTGCCTCACACACAGCAGTATTCTCTCCAAAACCTAACTCCGCTTCTTTAAAACTCTTCCTACGTTCTTCTACACTAAGCGTGGGCACCTCTGGTCGCTGGTAGGTTTCCATCTCCTCAGTCATCTCGATAAGGTCAACTAGCATCCTCGGCTTGGGAACCTTTTGCCCCTTAGTGAGCTCATCCCTTCTCAAATAATTATCAATTACCACTGCGGCCTTTTGCCCGGCTGCTATCGCTTCAATAACCGAGGCAGGCCCAGATACTGCATCTCCACCAGCAAAAATACCACGGACATTTGTCTGAAGTGTATCAGGATCAACCTCAATAAAGTTCCACTTTGATGCCTTAATACTACTCCCCTCCCCCAGAAAAGAAAGGTCAGGTTCTTGACCGATAGCTGGTATAATCACATCGGCACTGATCACAAATTCAGAACCCTGGATGGGAATGGGTCTTCTTCTACCTGTGACATCGGGCTCCCCCAACTCAGTGCGGATGCACTCTAAACCTGTTACTCTGCCACCTTTTCCTAAAACCCTCATAGGTGCAGCTAAATAATTTATTCTCACTCCCTCATGCTCTGCCTCATCAACCTCTTCCTTACTTGCTGGCATCTCATCCCGACTTCGACGATAAACAATATTTACTTCCCGAGCACCTAGGCGGATAGAGGTCCGAGCAGCATCGATTGCTGCATTGCCACCCCCAATAACCACTACCTTATCACCTGGCTTTTCACGCTTCCCAAGATTAACATTCTTTAAAAAGGTCACACAATCAAGAAACCCCTCAAATTCATCTTCCCCTGGTACCTTAAGTTTTAAACTCTTCCACGCCCCCACACCAATAAATATGGCTTCATACTCCCTTTGAAGTTCATCAAGGGTAAGGTCCCTTCCAATAGCTGTATTGGTCTTAATCTCAACTCCCAATGATCTGATATCATTAATCTCTGCTTCTACCTCTTCCCTTGGCAATCGATAATCGGGGATTCCCATAGTGAGCATGCCGCCTGCAACCGGTAAGGCCTCAAATACCGTAACGGCATAACCTTTCTGAATTACATCACGTGCACAGGTGAGCCCTGCTGGCCCTGATCCAATGACAGCCACTTTCTCCCTCTGTGTGATCTTAACTGGAGTAACTGGTCTTCTTCCCACCTTTTTCTCAAAATCAGCGACAAATCGCTTGAGTGATTTGATTGAAATGGGTTTGTCCGTCTCCCCCCTTTTACAATCATATTCACAAGGATGGGTGCACACTCGACCGCACACAGTTGGAAAGGGGTTATCCTCTCTAATCAGATCCAGTGATTCCTGGTATCTGCCCCAGGCAATTAAAGCCACGTAGCTGGGGATATCGATCCCCACAGGACAGGCATTCTGACAAGGAGCGGGGGTTAATCTCTTACATACCTTAGCAGGGCATATCTTATCTATAACATGGGCCTCGAACTCCTCTAGAAAATACCTTAAAGTGGTAAGTACTGGATTGGGAGCAGTCTGTCCTAAACCACATAGTGCAGTTGTCTTAATGGTTTTAGCTAGATCTTCCAAGGTTTGGATATCACTTTCCTCTCCCTCACCCTGAGAAATACGAGTCAGGATATCCAACATCATCTTGGTTCCCACTCGACAAGGAGTACACTTTCCACAAGATTCCTCCTGGGTGAAGGTGAGAAAGAATTTTGCCATATCAACCATACAAGCTGTTTCATCCATGATGACCATGCCGCCAGAGCCCATAATCGCCCCTGTTGCATTAATCGATTCGTAGTCAACCGGAGTATCCAAAAGGCTCGCCGGCAGACATCCCCCAGATGGCCCTCCTATCTGTACAGCCTTAAACTCTCTACCGTATTGGATACCATCTCCAATGTCATAGATGATACTTCGCAAAGGAATACCCATAGGAACCTCAACCAACCCAATATTGTTAACAGCTCCAGCTAAGGCAAAAACCTTGGTACCTTTGCTCTTTTCCGTACCAATGCTCGCATACCACGCTCCCCCATTGAGGATTATTTGTGGTATATTAGCTAATGTTTCCACATTATTTAATACCGATGGCTTTCTCCAAAGGCCACTACGTGCTGGAAAGGGCGGTCTGGGCCTGGGCATACCCCTCTTCCCCTCGATAGAGGTCATTAAAGCCGTCTCCTCACCGCAGACAAAGGCACCTGCCCCTGGATAAATCTCCAAGTCAAAATTATAACCAGAACCTAAGATATCCTCCCCTAAAAGTCCGCACTCCTCAGCTTGTTGAATAGCTATCTTTAACCTCTCTACAGCTAGTGGGTATTCAGCTCGCACATAGATATATCCCTTATGTGCACCTATTGCCTTTCCCGCGATGGCCAATCCTTCCAGCACTGCATGGGGATCTGCCTCCAGGACGCTTCTATCCATAAAGGCACCAGGGTCACCTTCATCACCATTGCAAAGGACATATTTGATATCTCCCCTGGCTTTGGCGCAAAATTCCCACTTAAGACCGGTGGGAAAACCAGCACCTCCTCTGCCCCGCAGTCCTGATTTCTTCACTTCTTCTATAATCTCCTCAGATGTCATGGAAGTCAGTGCTTTACCTAGTGCTGCGTATCCATCTCGCGCGATATATTCATCAATGCTTTCAGGGTCAATCAATCCTCGATTTCTAAGGGCTCTCAGCACTTGATGACTAAAAAAGTTGATTTCACTTAGTAGGGGGATCTTCTTTTCAGTAATCGGTTCAGCATACATCAATCTGGTAACAGGTCGTCCCTTTAAAATATGCTCTTCCACCAGATGGGGAACATCTTCTGGGGTAAGTTTTTGATAAAAGATGCCTTCAGGATAAACCACCATAACAGGACCAACAGCACAGAAGCCATTACAACCGGTGATTACAACTCTCACCTCATTCTGTAATCCCCTTTTTTTCAACTCATCTTCTAAGACCTCCCTTACCTTTAGAGAACGATTCGAGGTACAGCCTGTCCCTGCACAGATGAGCATATGTGTGCGAAAAGCTGCCATTTATAACACTACTCCCTTTATTCTAAGGTTAAATCTAAAGCTCTAATAAGAGGTCTCACTTCCCATCGCTAGTGCATACTCTTCCACGATCTTGCCTCCTACGACATGCTCAATAAGAACTTTTCGAGTCTTTTCTTCATCTAAATCAATATATTTTACCGGAGCTTCTCCTTTCAACTCTATGGTAGCCATTGGTTCACGACTACAAAGCCCGGCACAACCGGAAGTAGTCAGAATCACATCTTTAATATCTCTCTGAGCAATCTCATCCATAAACACCTGCATAACCTTTCTGGCTCCAGAGGCAATTCCACATGTACCCATATGAACAGTAATCTTAGCCTTGTATCCCCCTTCTCTTAAAGCCGTAGAAGTCTTTACCTTCTCCTTAATTTTTGCTAAATCCTCAATCTTCAATTTGGGCATTTTAACCCCCCTTAACTTTATCATTAATTATTAAAATATTTAAAACTACTTTTTATCACTCATATTCCTTGATGATACCAATTGCTTTTTCTATTTTCAATAAGCCGTGGGTGTCCTTATTGATAACCATCACCGGTGCCAATCCGCAGGCGCCTAGGCACCGCACCGTCTCCAGTGTGTACCTCAAATCCTCTGTAGTTTCCTCGACATCAATACCTAAATTTTGTTTCAATTTACCAAGAATTTTATTGTTACCCTGTACATAACATGCTGTTCCCAAACAGAGTCTCACTATGTTTCTTCCGCGAGGAACCAGAGTAAAAAATGAGTAAAATGTTGTCACTCCATAGATATGACTGGGATGAATGTTTAAGCCCTCAGCAATTCTATTTTGAACCTCTTCTGGTAAAAATCCGCACACATCTTGAACCTGTTGCAATACAGGAATGAGTGAACCAGGTTTATCTTTATGCGCTGCAATAATCTCATCTATTTTTTCCCACTCCTTAGGTGTTATCTCTTTGGTTACCACCTTTTTAGTACCCGATGATTCACCTGCCATTAAAAAATCCTCCTTTAAAATGAATGACCATTCATTCACTAGCATAATGGTATTTTTATGTCAAGAATTTTCTTAGGTAAAATAATAGAGAAAAATTTAACGTTATCAAATGGTTATTTAGAGAATGAGGTTGGTGGGGGACTAAAGGTGAGAAAAGGGGGGTAGCTTCAGGTGTGCTACCCCCCCTTTTTAGATTGTTACTATTCTATGGTTTGGTTTTTATCTTCTATCAAATTATTTTATGAGTAAGAAATCACCTACAAATGATATCCATTCCTCTCCCTCAAGACTTCCATAGATATCACTCACTGGTCTACCACCATCTGCTGCAGTAGCACCGATATCAGTTTCAATCCGTTTTAGCAAGCGGTTTGATTCATCCTCTAACCACGCACTAGCATCTTCTCCATAGAGGAGGTCTTTTAAATTTTTTCTTAAGTTTAATGGTTCAATCATGTAGACCCACCCATTGCCGTATGGATCTTGATTAATCTGAGAAGGGTTTTTCTCAACCTCTGGATTAATTGCGGTTATAACACCATCCATAGGTGATAACACCCTTGCCTTCCTGGCATCACGCTCAATAGTCCATCCAACGGACCCTTGGTAAATTTTCTCACCTACCCTCGGTAGTGTAATTCCCTTTAAGCTACCAACTAACCTTTGAGCAAAATCATCCATTCCAACCCGTACTCTTCCACCATATTCCATATGAGTCCAGGAGTGTCCCCGATGGAAATAGTAATTATCTGGCATATCATATCCCGCCACCTTTTTAAACGTTATAGGTATAACGACGGGTGGAATCCTATCCTGCATCATTTGATCATAAGAACACTCACCACATTTAAAGGCATTAGGACAAATCTTATAGGCTACTTCACCAGTAACCATGTATCGGCACTTTCTCTGGTGAGCAGGTAATTTCTTAAATTCCTTAACCCAGGTGGTGGCCTCCTTTTTTCTAGTATCTCTTGGAATGCCAATCACCTTCGCAGCCTTTTCATCCTTTATTGCCCTTTCTGACAGTGCATGATCAAACTGACAGCTACTACAATTATAATTATTGGTGCATAGCTTATATGAAACTGCACCTGCTTCCATCCAGATACATTTTCTCTCACCTGCAGGAATTAATCTCATCTCTTTATCTGTTTTCTCTGCCATTTTCATTACCTCCTTTTATGTGATTTATTTGATTTTTCCTTAAGTAGTATTCACCCATATATAATTCAAATTACATGCCATTTTTAGTATTCAGAAAAAAAAGACCATTTGATATGCTCAAATGGTCTAAAATTAAAGCTTTTTTAACCTTTCAAAATTTTATGAGATTAAATAATCTACCTTCTTCTAACTCAATTAACTGTTGAATATTTTTACATCTTTTCTATGAAAACCTATTAAGTATTCGATTTATATAATCTATTAAACATGTAATCATTTGTTACACTAATTGTTGAAATATTAAACAAATAGAGCCTAAAGAAATTCCACCAAATCTTCAAGCTTAAAAGTTAGTTTATGATTACAAAGCTTACAGAATTGATTAGATTTGACATCAGTATCTCCTATGGTATATGAAGCATGCATAACACAATTGACATCATGGCAATGGGTCAATCCAAAAGTATGTGCTAATTCATGAATCGCTTCCTTTTCCACCCTTGACAATAAAAGTCCATTATCTGGAGGTAAACCATAGTATTCCTGCCTTAAGCGACTAAGTGAGATGATGGCACAATGATTTCCCAACTGTGCCTCTCCAAAAACAAAGGTAAATATTGGAATGTAGAGATCAAGATTAGTGACGCCAATAATTCTTATGGAATCATTTTTGATCCATCCGCATAACTCTTTAAGAATCCTGGTGGAATTGTATTGCTTTCTATCGGGATTATAGGCATATGAAGGAGCCTCCCATTCTTCATTGATTCGGCAGGGATAACCGAAACAACGATTAATGGGTATAGAAAGCTTATGTAAGATTTTATTTTCCACCCTACCAATTGGAATGATATCTACACTCTTTTTCTTCATCCATCTGCTTTAGATTTTGAATTAGTTTTCGATTTTTCCAAATTATATTTCTTTATTTTATTATAAAGTGTCACCCGATCTATCTCCAAATCCTCAGCAGTTTTGCTAATATTCCATCCATTTTCTTCCAGTACTTGGAATATATGATGCTTTTCTCGCTCCCGAAGTGACTTAGATTCAGTCCTTTCTGGCACACCTTGCTTAAAGAAGGGTAAATCCTCAGGGATAATCTCTTTCTTTTTTCCTACAACTACAGCTCTTTCAACTGCATTCTCTAGCTCTCTCACATTGCCTGGCCAGTCATACTCCATTATCAACTCAAGTGCTTTAGGTGAAATACGTTCTATCATTTTGTTGGTCTCTGCTCTAAATTTATTAAGAAAATGATCTGTCAAAAGTGGGATATCTTCCCTTCTCTCTCTTAAAGGAGGGAGATGTATCGACACAACATTCAGTCGATAAAACAAATCTTCTCTGAAAATCCCTCTTTGAATCGCCTTTTTTAAATCCTTATTGGTGGCTGAAACAATGCGTACATCCACTGAAATCAGCTCAATGCCTCCAACTCGCCTAAAACTCTTCTCATCCAGTACCCTCAACAAGTCGACTTGGGTCTTTGGACTTATCTCTCCAATTTCATCCAGGAAAAGCGTCCCACCATCGGCGAGCTCAAATCTTCCCTTTTTGGTATATAGAGCCCCTGTAAAGGCACCCCTCTCGTGACCAAATAGTTCACTTTCGAGCAGCCCTTCAGGCATAGCCCCACAACTGGCTGTGATAAAAGGATTATAACGCCGGGAACTATTCGCATGGATTGCCCTAGCAATGAGTTCTTTACCTGTGCCACTCTCACCTGTAATGAGGACACTGGCATCACTTTCGGCAACATTTTTAACCAGCTCGAAGACCTCTTGCATTAGCTTACTTTTGCCGATAATCTCTTCAAATTTATATTCCTCCTCCAGTCTCTCTCGAAGAAGGATGTTCTCTCTTACCAGATTCTGGTGTTCAACCACTTTTTCAACCACGAGGGCTATAGCCTCGGGGTCAAAAGGTTTAACAATATAATCATAGGCACCATTCTTCATAGCTTGCACCGCAGAATCTATAGTTGCATAGGCTGTGATGATAATCACTGGTAAATCTGGCTTGATCTCCTTGACTCTACTCAATACCTCTAGACCATCCATACCAGGCATCTTTAAATCAACAAAAAGTATGTTCCAATCTTCACCTTCTACCTTTCTCAACGCCTCTTCGCCACCTTCTACTGCAACGGCTCCATAACCGTCTTCCTTCAAGTAATTGCAAAGTGCCTCTCGCACGATCAACTCATCATCAACGATCAATATGCGCACCTGTGTATTCATCAACATCCCCTCCTCAAAATATAATTAGGACGCAGATTCACCCGTTAGAAATAAGCGTCATATATAAACTATGTAGTCCAAAGTGTGAATAGGGATAAATAGTATAACTGGTTCTCCTGGTAATTCACGGAAACGTTATGAGGAACATAATTTTTAAAATCTTCTGGGGCGTTTCCTATTTCTCACGGGGTGAACACAGATAACTGTATCCCTCAAAAACAAAGGGTTGTGAGTTTCGTGTTACGGGTTTGAAATATTCTTTCTTAACGCGCAACTCGTAACGATTTATTCTTGAAATCTTGACGTCAAAAAAAGGGAATTTCCTATACTGTCACGCTAAGAAAAAAAAAGGCCTTTTCTTTTACACTTCCTGGGGTTCTTCTTCTGCCTTAATCACTGTTGGCAATTTAATGATAAAGGTTGTCCCTTTTCCTACCTTGCTTTTCACCTCAATAGAACCTTTGTGTTCATTGATAATACCATAGGCAATAGAGAGCCCTAAACCTACCCCCTTGCCTGCATCTTTAGTGGTAAAGAAGGGGTCAAAGATCTTTGAGAGATGATCTTCTGGAATGCCTGCACCGGTATCACTAATCTCAATCTCAATAAATCCATCCTGTGGTAAATGACGGCTCTTAATAGTTAATTCTCCTCCCTCAGGCATGGCTTCAGTACCATTGAGTATGATATTCATTAGTGTCTGTTGAATTTGAGAAATGTCGCAGGGCACTAAAGGTAAGGTTGCATCAAGCGAGGTTTTTAATTTTAAATTTTGAAGTTTGATTTTATTTTCCAATAAAGATAAACTTTTCTCTAAGATGGTGTTCACGTTAGTATTTTCAATTTTAGGCTTTGTTTGACGGGCAAAGGTTAAAAGATCTTTTACAATTCGAGTCACCCGATCCATCTCTGTATTCATGAGTGTGAGATAATCCTTCATTTCTTTAATTCTCGCGAGAGGAAATGGCTCTTTCACAGTTATCTTTAATAGGAGTTTGATATAGGTCAAAATACCAGCAAGAGGATTATTAATCTCATGGGCAACAACAGCTGCAAGTTTCCCCAGAGAAGCTAACTTCTCTGATTGGATTAGCTGATACTGGGTTTTTTGTAGTGCCTCTGTTCTCTCTGCAACCCTCTTTTCTAAGGTCATACCCCACTTTCTCAACTCTTCATGGGCATTTTTTAAATTCCTTATCATTTGATTAAAAGATAGTGCTAAATGTCCAATCTCATCTCTCGCTTGAACTCTCACCTCATGAGAAAGATCTCCTTGGGCAATCCTTTTAGTAGCTAGAACCATATCCCGTAAGGGGTTAGTAATACCAGTGGTTATGAAATAATACATAATCAAAACAAGAAATAAGCCCAAAAAGGCAATGCCGAAAAAGGAGAGCACCACTTTATTTCTGATATCAATGTGGGGTGCCTCAAGCATTCCTACATAGAGAATACCAATGATCTCTCCTTTAATATTCTTTATGGGTTGATAGGCAGTGATATACCAGGCATTAACTACAAAAGCTCGATCAATCCACTCCCTCCCTTCCTCCAAAACAGCCTTTTCTACCTCCTCTGATACTCTGGTTCCAATAGCCCTTTGGTCTTCTTCTGTCCTCACATTGGTTGAAATCCTCACATCACCTTGGAAGATGGTTGCTGTCCCCGTGTCTTTTCCTTTATATTTCTCCTCTTTAAAAACAATCTCTTTAATCCGATCAACAATATAATAATCCCGGTTAATCAAATTTCCCCCATATAAAACCCCTAAAAGTTTGCCATCTTGATCTACTATCGGAACAGCCGCTTTGAGCATCATTCCTGAGGTCTCTTCTACTTCTTTTTTAGGTCTTGCCTTAGGAGTGGGAATAATTCTCATATAGGCCTGCTCCACCAAGTCCTCACCTTCCTTCATCAGCTCTTCACTAGGGATGATTTGGGTAGAAGCAACAACTTTCTTCTTTAAAGCCAAGCTAATGATTTCATCCTGTGAGTAATCATCCCCAGTAATCCCAGGATTTCTCGTTCTGAGGATAACCTCTCCTCTGCTATTAGTGAGAGTCAAAATGTCTAGATTATTTTCTACTCTCACCCTATCGAGATACCTTTGTAGCAGTTCCTTCCGATTATGTTGCATACCCTCTGAGATTGACTCCCTGGCAGCAGTAAATTGTATTATATTTCTAATTTCCTTAAGCTTTTCATTGTATACCATCCA
>Ga0209427_10005514_pt1 | contig 14519 bp, 14 predicted proteins | sample DeeMarSWOR136_30_FD_187465 | JGI IMG/M metagenome (GOLD analysis project Ga0209427, IMG submission 187465) | Marine sediment microbial communities from White Oak River estuary, North Carolina - WOR-1-36_30 (SPAdes) (version 2) | ecosystem: Environmental > Aquatic > Marine > Intertidal zone >... | reverse complement strand
TTTGACATTTGACATTTTCGATCTGTGTCAGCCGTCGTTTTTTTCTTTGCCTTAGGCCTTACGCCTTGGGCCTTAAGCCACAATGGTCTTCGATGTATCATTATAGGATGAACATGCTCAGTTAGGTCTCTTTAAGACACCTGGCACTAATAGGGAGTTGGTATGCAATTCATCAAACCGGGAATCAACATCAATTTCATCGGAAGAAGAAAAACCGCCTTCATCCTGTCTGCCGCAATGATTGCAGCCACTTTACTTCTCCTCCTTCTCCGCGGTGGACCGAATTACGGCGTGGACTTTTCCGGCGGCGTGGTCATTCAAGTCAAGTTGGATCAAAAGCGAACGCCCTCCGAAATCCGGGAAGCGCTCGAGCCTGTTGAGTTGGGAGACAGCGTGATTCAGGAATTCGGTGAGGAAGGGGAATTTGAATATCTGATTCGGGTGAGGAGGATGGATATCGAATTGGCCGGCCTGGACGAAAAAGTGAAAGACGCGCTGTTGACCTATCTGGGACAAGGCGTTGAGATAAGGCGGGTGGAGATGGTCGGACCTAAAGTGGGTGAAGATCTTCGCCAGAAAGCCTTGTTCGCCATCTTCTATGCCATCCTGTTCATTGCCATCTACATTTCGGGACGATTCGAGCACTTGTGGTTGATGAGTATTATCATGGCCCTCTGCCTCATCTTGGCCGTCTATGTCGCTTCAACGATCGGTGTTGGCGTGACCGCTCTCATCGTCATCGCCCTTTTGGTCACCCTAGGTCTATGTTGGTTCCTCAGGTTGAAATATGCACTGGGGGCGATTGTTGCCCTTATCCATGACGTCACCATTACGCTTGGAGCTTTCGCTCTCACCGACAGAGAAATCTCTCTGCCTATTATCGCAGCATTACTCACCATCGTGGGTTACTCCCTGAACGATACGATCATCGTCTTCGACAGGATTAGAGAAAACCTGGGCCGTTTTAGAAGACGACCTTTTGAAGAGGTCATGAACGCCAGCATCAATGAAACACTGAGTAGAACCATTTTGACCTCAACGACCACGCTCATCGTGGTGATATTCCTCTTTGTCATGGGGGGAGCTGTGATTCATGATTTCGCCTTCGCTTTACTGATCGGCATCATCGTAGGGACATATTCCTCCGTCTTTGTCGCCAGTCCTATTCTTCTGGTCTGGGAAGGTCGGTTTTCTGAGAGGTTGAAAACGAAAAAGCGTCTCCGCTAGTAAGGTTCGGCGATTGACAAAGAACAGACGAAAGAAGCCCGGAAGCAGAAGTCGCGCAGCCTTTTGGGTCATTGTCACACTCTTGATTGCGGCTTTCTCTGTGGTTTGGTGGTTTTGGCCCGGTCTATACAACGCCTCACCCGAATTCTATTACCTTCTTTTCGAGAAAAATGGTCAACCTTTGAAGCTTCTCAATGGCGAAGCCCTCCGGCTCCACCCTCAAGACAGAGTAAAACTCATCAAGGTCTCCACCAATATCACCCTCAACCTCGGTGTGCGACTCGTGGCCTCAGACATCGATGTGAACGCCCTTTCCTATGAGACCCTGCCCGTTGCAACCCTCTTGTCCGGCAGATCGGTTTTGCGTCAGCACCGGTTCAGAATCCAGGTGAAACAGCATAATGAAGACATGGGCTATGTGGATATGGTGGTGGAGCCCTATGTGGAAGACTGGTTGGAAAAAGCTGACAGGACCATTGATTCGGACCTAAAAATCAAGGTCCTGGAGGAAGCCCGACAATTCGCGCCGGAGGACACCCAGATCAGGGACCGATTGCTGGAAGCCTATAAATCCAAAAAGAGATGGTCGAAGGCGGCGGCACTGCTTGAGGATATGGCCAAGGAAAAAGCAGACGAGAACACGCTTGCAGATCTCCTTGATGTCTATGAAGCCATGGGCCATACGGAGGGCGCTATCGATGTGCTCAGAAGGCTCGCCGACCTGAAGCCGAAGGACGTGAACATCAAACTCCGATTGGCGATCGCCCTTGAAGACGCGAAAAAACCCAAGGAAGCGATTGCCTTCTATGAGGCGTCTCTCAAGGACACTGAAAAAAACAAGCGGTTGCCCATTTATAAAACCCTCGGATACCTGTACACGGAAATCGGTCAGATCGACAAGGCGATTGCCGCCTTTCTGAACGCTGTCGAATTGGACAGCAAAGATGCCAACCTCTATTACAACCTCTCCACCCTTTACGAAAGGGCGGGCAACAAAGAAAGGGCCGACTTCTTTCTGGCCAAAGCCATCAGCCTCCAACCCGAGGACATGGAGAGCCGTCTCAAGCTGGCTGAGAGTCTCGTGAAGGCTGGAAAGTTCCAGGAGGCAGAAAGCCATTTGAAGGATATTCTCAAGAAGAAACCCGATTCGGCCAGAGCCATGGTGCTCTTGGCCGACATTCTAGAAAAACAGGGAGATAAGCAGGGTCTCATCGATATCTACAAAAAAATGCTTTCCCTTGATCCAAAGAACGAGACTCTGGTGTACAACGTCGCCGTGCTCGAATATGAAACAGGCCGTATCAAAGAGAGCATTCCCCACTTTGAAAGCTACCTGGAATCACATCCCGATGACGCCGAGGTCCATAGCATCCTGTTTGACATTTTCAAGACACTGAACAAGGAGGATCTCGTCCTCCGGGAGGCCCAAGCCCTCATCCGGTTGAAACCGAAAGAGATTGGACCCTACTACGCCATTTTCGAGATCCTAACTAAACAGGGCGACTACCAAAAGGTGATCAAAGAAATGCAAAGGGGCCTCAAATCCCATCCTGAAAGCACTGATCTGCGCGGATTCCTTATCTTGGCCTACTTGAAAACAGGGAAAGAAGACCTTGCTATCGAGGAGATGAGAAACTTTCTCAAGGCCAAGCCGAAGGACAAGAAGATGCGCCTCCAACTGGCGCAGTTGCTGGAAAAGCAAGGGAACATCCAGGAAGCGTCAGACATGTATGAGAAGATCCTGGATATTGCACCCCGTGATAAGGAGGCCAAGGAGGCATACCTGCGGTTGCTCTCGCAACTGGCCGAGCTTCAAGAGGAGAGGGGGAACTTTGGCGAAGCACTGGAAACGGTCAAGAAGATCCTGGAGATCTCCCCGGGCAACGCAGAGGCGGAAGAGGCCTACCTCAGGTTAAGGCTCAAGGTGCTGCCCCGTGAAGGCTAAGAAGAATAAGCCCCACTTTCATGTCACGGCCGGTCTCATCTTTCGGGACAGGCGCCTTCTGTTAACGAAACGCCCCGAAGGCGGTCATTTGGCCGGGTTTTGGGAATTCCCGGGCGGCAAGCAGGAAAAAAATGAAACGCTGGAAGCCTGTCTGGAAAGAGAGATCAAAGAGGAATTGGGCATAGAGGTTCGCGCCGAAAAGCATCTTTTGAGCATTGACCACGAGTACGAAGGCAAATCCATATCCCTTCACCTTTTTGAGTGCGTTGAAATCAGCGGCGAACCCAAGCCCTTTGAAAGCGCTGGGATCCGATGGGTCCTTCCCGAAGACCTGAGCAATTATCGCCTCCCGCCGCCGGACTTAAAGATCATACCCGTCATCATCAAATACGCAACAGGGATCGGGCCACAATGAGTTTTTCTATCTCCTTGGTTCCTTCATAGATCTCCACAATCTTCGCATCTCTGTATATTCTCTGAACCTTGTACTCATCAATGTAGCCATAGCCCCCATGCATCTGAAGCGCCTCATCAGCACATCGAACGGCGATTTGCCCGGAAAACCATTTCGCCATAGCTGTCAGAGCATGATCCATCTTGCCTTGATCCGTCAGCCACGCCGCCTCGTAATACAGATTCCTGGCGGCCCGTATCAGCGTGGCCATTTCGGCGACTTTGAACTGATTCACTTGAAATGAGGCCAGGGGCGCGCCGAACTGATGCCTCTTCTTGATGTGGGCGATACTCTCCTCCAGGGCCGCCCTGGCAATGCCAACAGCCATCCCACAGATATGGAGTCTGGTGAGATTAAAAAAGGCCATCAACTCCCTGAAACCGTTCCCTTCCTGTCCAATGAGGTTCTTGCTCGGGATCCTCACATTGGAAAAGGAAACCTCCGCCGTATCATTTGCCCGGATCCCCAGTTTGCCGTGAATCTTGTTGGCCTCAAAACCAGGGCGATCCGTCTCGACAATGAAAAAGGAGTGTCTTTGATGTCTGTCCGGGTTATCCGGATCGGTCAGACAAAACACATTCAGATACTTCGCTATCGTCCCGTTGGTAATAAACATTTTGGATCCATTGATCACCCATTCGTCACCCTCTCTGGCTGCCGTTGTTATGGCACCGGTCACATCTGAGCCTGCATCCGGCTCGGTGATGGCTGTCCCTATGATCGCCTCCCCGCTCACCAAGGGGGGAAGATAGGTCTGCTTCTGTTCCTCTGTGCCAAAGAGACCCAGCAACTCCGCACCAAAGGTGCTTGTTATCACCGCATTGGCCATGCCTGCGTCCACCGCCCAGAACTCTTCCGTAATCAGACAGTGCTCGAGAAAACCCAGACCTGCGCCCCCGTATTTCTCATCGATGAAAACGCCCACAAAGCCGAGTTCACTGGCCTTTCGCCAGATGTTCAGGTCAAATGTCTCATTTCGATCAAACTCTTGGGCCCTTTCCGGAAATTCTCCCAGAGCGAATTCCCGCGCCGCTTTCTGGATGTCTTTCTGTTCTTTGGTCAGGGTGAAATCCATGGACTTCCTCCAATAATTCGCCTGCTAGAGTGTCTGCACTTTTTCCTAACCACCAAGAATGACCTTTGCGGTCCCTGTCTCTTTCTTCAAGAGCATCTCCATTGTCTTCGGAGGAGCCGGTTTGATCTTTGAGGGTTTGAGAAACCCAGGAGAATGTCGGAACGGAAAATTCTGCCAGGGCTCACCGGGCGTCAACCCTCAAAGATCAAACCAGGCGATGCTCCTCAGAAATATTTTTTCGGAGATGCTCTTTCAGAAAGAAACACGGACCCCTTTCAGTGGTTCACCATAGCCCCTTTACGACGAGAATCTGTTAAAAGGTCCTCCTCAAAGAACGTTGCAAAGGCTTGTCCATTAGCGGGCTAAGTCCTACGATTCATAAATTCGCTAACGAATTTATTCCCTCAGGACTTAGTGCTGCCCTCGGCCATGAGCTCGAGGCCGAATGGCTCAAGTCGAGTCGCTCGGGGCCGAACGGCTCGGGCCGAATGGAGTGAGCGAATCGCTCATATAGTCATAGGAAAATATGTGACCGTATTTGCGAATCGAAGCACTAAGCAGACACCTTTTCTTTGAGCGCATCCACGATTTTGAACAGGTCGTCCGCAACACCATAATCGGCAACCCTGAATATAGGCGCTTTCTTGTCTTTATTCACGGCGATCACGCACCCGGCGCCCGTGATGCCGGCCACATGCTGGAATGCCCCGCTAATACCGAAAGCAAGATACACTTTGGGCTTCACCGACTTACCCGATGTGCCCACCTGATGGTACTTGGGCAGCCAGTTTTTGTCCACCACGGGCCGCGAACAGGAAAGGACGCCGCCCATGAGTTCCGCAAACGCTTTCATAGCAGCCACATTGTCTTCTTCGCCGATACCACGGCCTATCGACACCAGGAGGTCTGCCTGGGTGATATCCACATCCCCGGCGCCCGCCTCCTCGAATGCCAAGAATTGCTTGCCTACTTCAGGGAGGTCCGCTGGGATCTCCAGCTTAATCACCTCTGCTTTGCGCTCCCCGACCTTGTCCGCAGGAAAAGCGCCGCTTCTCACGGTGACGAGATAGCCGTCTGATTTCTTCAACGAAACCCTTGAAAAAATTTTCCCCGAATAGATCTGGCGAATCACCCTCGGACCGCCGTCCTCTAGGAGAATATCCACACAGTCTGTGGCGATGGGCAATCCGGTCTTGACAGAAAGAGCGGGCCCAAAATCCATTCCCCAGGGGGTGTGGCCAATGAGCGTAAGCAGGGGGTGGTTTTCCTGTATGAGTCTGTAAAGGATCTCCTTATAGATATCGCCATTGAAGTCCTTTAGCCGATCATCCTCTACGGCGATGACTTTGTCTGCCCTTTCTGTGAGATCCTGGATGAAGGGCTCATCCTTTCCCCCGAGCAATACAGCGGTTAGGGTGTGGGCGTGTTTCTCGCACAGATCGTTCGCCTTCCAGAGCATCTGCTCTGTAATCTCCCTGACCTCTCCTTGACGATGTTCGACAACCACAAGTATCTCGCCCATTATCTGCTCACCCCCTTTTCTTTTAGAATTCGCAGAATGGTCTCAGCAACCGTGCCGGGATCACCCTCGATCATTTCAGCCCCTTCGGTTTCAGGCGGCAAATAGATCTCTTCAACGGTGGTAAAGGGTGTCAGCTCTTCTTCTGAGAGCCCCAACTCCTCCACCTTCATGACGTTGAGCTCCTTCTTAGCCGCTTTTCGGATGCCCATGATGGAGACATATCTCGGTTCGTTAATTCCCGTCTGAATGCTCAGCAGGGCCGGCAGCTTGATCTTGGAAACTTCGTCGGTGCCTCCCTCAAGCTCGACCCGAATCGTGGCGCCCTTTTCCGCGGGTTCCACGCTGTTCACCACTGTGGCATGCGTAAGACCCAGGTGCTCTGCCAGCATGCTCGGTATAGCCCCGTCATTCAGGTCATCCGCCTGAACGCCGGTGAGGACAAGATCATGATTCAGTCCCTTGATTACCGCTGCCAAAATCCGCGAAATGATATAAGGGTCCAAGATACGACCTCCCGGGTCGATCCGGATGGCTTTGTCCGCGCCCATGGCCAGACACCTCCTGAGGACTTCTTCATCATCCTCATCTCCCACGGTTATGGCGATAGCGGTTCCATCCAATTTCTCCTTGAGGAGAACGGCCTCTTCAATGGCGTAGTTGTCCCACTCATTGATGACGTAAGCCAGCATGTCTTTGCGCACGTCGTTCTTCTGGGGATTGATCTCCAGGTCCACCTCCTGAGTTTGGGGGACCCTTTTTACGCAGACAATAATATCCATGCTCCTCACCTCCTAAAGCATTCATTTGAGTCATTCAATAAGATCAACAATTGATGCCTATCCTATTGATTTTGATGTTTAAATCACAACTCAATGAATGAACTCTCATTCATTTCGCTCGAACCCTACCATAGCTCCTCACCCAAGTCAAACTTTTTTGAATAGATGATGCGCAGCCTTGCAATGGAAGTGAACCTGTAGTAAGAAAACCACATCCTTTTCCAGCGAAGCTTCGCCGTCCCTGACCGGGATGGGCCGGTCAGCGGGTTGTAGAATTGTTCCACGATTCTGTATGAAATCGCGCAGTGATTTGATTGAGGGAGATATATGGCCATGAATAAGCGTCTGCATCGAGGAAAAGCGCTTGTCTCTTGTCTGTGTCTAGCAAGCCTGTTTCTGCTCACCTTGCATGCGCCCCAAGGGAGCGCACAAACCCAAACCATAAAGATGCCCATAAAAAAGCCTGGGCAGAAGGGGCCCGAGAAACCTGATGCTAAACCCCCCTCCACGCCACCAGAGGAGAGTATTCCTGCACCCAAGATCCCTGCTGATTATGACGTTGAGATGAGACGGGTGAACAATCTGATAGAGCGCAATGACAAGAACGCTGACGCCTTTTTCACTAGGGGCTGGCTCCATGATATGGCCGGGAAGTACCAGTTGGCCACCCAAGACTACACCAAAGCCATCCAGATCAACAGCAAGCACGCCAACGCTTACTACAACCGGGGGTTGGTCTTTGTCAGGCTGAAGCAGTATGGGCAGGCCGCCAAGGACTTCTCAGAGGTTATAAAACTGCAACCCTCTGCTGTGGACGCTTACTGCAACAGGGCCAACGCCTATTTTCGATTGGGCCGGATGAAACTGGCTTTGCAGGATTTCGATGCGGGTTTGGGAGTCAAGCCGAATGACCCGGACCTTTATTATAATCGGGGCCTGGTCTATGCGGCCATGGGCGAGAAGCCAAAAGCAGCGGCGGACATGAGAAAAGCTGCCCAAGCCGGACACGCCAAAGCCAAAGAATATCTTAAAACGTCGCGCTGATATTGCGACGCCGCACACCCTCAAAGATCACCCCTTTGCATCCGAACCTCAGCCATGTTTCCTCAGGAAGAAGGCTTATTTCCCATGGCCTCCTGGATGCGCTTTCTGAGCTCCGGATCCTTTGCGGCGAGATTCCCGGCGGTCATAAAGTGGAATCTGGCTTTGTCCAACTCTCGCATTCTCGTGAAATAGACGCCGAAATAGTAATGGGCAAGAGCAAGCTTGTTCTGTCTTCCATAGGACAGACCCAGATTGTAGAAGACCTCGTTCTTCACGGGCTCCATGGATGTGAGGCGCTCATAGATTCGAATCGCCTCGTCGTACTCTTCGAGGTTCTGATGGGACAAACCCAAAAGGAAAAGCGAGGCTTTGTCCAGATGATCGATCTCCAAAGCACTTTTAAAAACCGTGATGGCTTCTCTATCCTTTCCCTGCAGTTGATAGGTCTCACCCAAGTGCCTGAGTATGGGAAGTGCGTCAGGTTGTTCCTTCAGTGCTTTTTCAAAATGGTCGATGGCTTCCGCGTATTCCGACCTTTCTTTCAAAACAATGCCAAGTCCAAAGTGCGCCATGGTGGAGCGTGGGTTCCTTTCAAGGTCCCGGCCAAACAACCTTTCAGCGTCCTGAGGCGCCATGGATTTCGCTATCAGAATCGCTTTCAGGTAAGGAAAGAGCTTCCGGTATTTCTCTGTTTCAGGGGTCGCCGGTTTTCGCGTATACCCCGAGAGCATGACCTCCGTATTGGCCATTCTCTCCGGCCCCCCGGGGTGGGTCAGAAGATATTCTGGAACGGCATTGGGTCCGGCAAACCGCCCTTTTTCAAGCTCTTTGTGCACAGCGATCATGCCGGATGGGTCAAAACCCGATGCATCCATATACTTGAACCCCAATTGATCCGCTTGTCTTTCATCGTTTCGACTGTAACCCAACTGTTTCTGAATCCCGGCTGCCATGGAACCGGTCATGATGGCCGCTGCTACCGGGCCGCCGATGAGGGCCCCTGCGAGCATGCCCAACAAGGTCCCGATGGCTATTTTACTGTTCTGCTCAATACGGCTTGCCAAATGCCTCGCCGCAACGTGCCCCATTTCGTGAGAAAGGACGGCAGCCAACTCATCAGCATTGTCCATAACGATAACAAGGCCTGAGAAAATAAAAATATGACCTCCTGGACCGGCGAAGGCGTTCAGGATCTCGTCATTGATAACGTAAAAGCGGAAAGGAAAAGGCTGCGTGTCCAGGAACCGAACCAGATAATGGCCGAGGTCATTGATGTATCCATCCACAAAAGCATCATCCATGACATCAAATTGTTGGCGTATACTTTGCGCAAATTTTTCACCCGCGATTCTCTCCTCCTCCAAGGATAGCGCAAAAGCCGCCGACCCCCCCGGGTGGACATTGAAAAACATCACAGAGGCCACAATGCCTGCAACGATGGATCTGAAGATTCTTTTCACCAATTTAATCTCATTCGATTCTAGGGGCTTCAATCCAGAGCCCCTCTAAATCGTAAAATTCTCTTACTGGCTGATAAAAAATGTGAATAACCACATCACCATAATCCATCAAGACCCAGTGCCCTTCCTGCACGCCCTCTATCCCGTAAGGCTTGAACCCTTCCTCTCGCATCCTCTGGGAGATGTGGCGGCTGATTGCTTGCACCTGTCGACTTGAGTTGCCGCTTGCAACGAGAAAAAAGTCCGTAATAGAACTCAGTTTTCCCACTTCGAATAAGACCGGATCAACTGCCTTCCGCTCTTTAATGATTTTCATACACAGCAGTGCCTTATCTTGAGACTCCATGAACCCCGTACAACCCGTTTTCTATGATGTAGGACCTCACCTCTTCCGGGACCAAGAAACGGAGGGATTTGCCAACCCACGCCTTCTCTCTAATTCTTGTGGATGAGATATCCATAAGGGTCGCCTTCAAACTTATAATGGTGTATCCCGAAGGAGCCACAAATAGACCGCCTTCTCCCATCTTTCTAAACTTCACGCCAAGGGAAAGGAGAAAAGATTCCAAAGCTTCAAGTGCAAAACCAGGCCTGTCAATAACCACGAAATGGGCATAATCGAAGAGTCTCTGATATTCTTTCCAGGTTTCAATCTCCAGAAAGGCGTCCATTCCAAGAATGAAGAAAATTTCAGGATCAGGCTTAAACAGTTGGTGCAGTTCCCTCAGGGTCTCAATAGAGTAAGACAGCCCGTATCTTCGACCTTCCAGATCGAGGACTTCAAGAACTGGAGACGCTTTAGCCGCTATCCGGGCCATTTCGAGTCGCTGCTGAAAGGAGGTTACCGGCTTTTTTTCCTTATGGGGCGGCGCAGCGGCAGGAACGAGGAAGACCCTTTCCAATTTGAGTTCCTCACTCGCTTCCTCGCCCAGGCGACAGTGTCCTAGGTGAATCGGATCGAAGGTCCCTCCAAGAATTCCGAATCTCAAAAGACGACCACCTCCCAACGGCCCCTCTACCAAGCGAAAACTTTTTCAAGGCACTTCTGGGACACCACTCTAGCATAGACAATAAAGGTTCTCACTGTCAATCGCACAGGCCCAGTGGCGTGTGCTCCAAAGGCCTTCCGAAACCGGGTCGGTTTTCTTCGCGCCCTTGAATTTATTCACGGAAGAATCTGACTGCCAGTGCCTCCCTCACTTCCTCTAGGCCTTCACCTGTGAGGGCCGAGACGGCGTGCGCCTGAAACCCCCGCTCCTTTAAAGCTGCTTTTAGCTCGCGGATCCTCCGATGCTCCGGTCCGTAAAGGTCTATCTTGTTGATCACCACGATTTGATCCATTCCCGCCAGGAAAAGATTGTACTTTTTCAGTTCCTCAAGCACAACCATGAAGTCTTCCAAGATATCGTCTTTCGGCGTATACGTGATATCCAATACATGAAGAAGAAGCCGCGTCCTTTCAATGTGTTTCAGGAAATGGTGCCCCAGGCCCCTGCCCCGGCTCGCTCCATCAATGAGACCCGGAATGTCGGCCATAGTCAGGGTCTTGTCATCGTCAAACGTTAGAATCCCCAAATTAGGAATAAGGGTGGTGAAGGGGTAACTGTCAATCTTGGGTCGTGCTGTGGTGAGGCGAGACAGAAGGGTTGATTTGCCTGCGTTGGGCAACCCAACCAGGCCGACGTCGGCAAGGACTTTGAGGGAGAGCCTGAGCATCTTTTGCTCTCCCGGAAGACCGGGCTGAGCCATTCGGGGTGCTTGTCGCCTGGGTGTTGCAAAATGCTGGTTGCCCCTTCCGCCCTTACCCCCTTTCAAGAGGAGGATTTCATCGCTGTCCCGGGTCAGATCGGCAAAAATTTGCCCGGTTTCATCGTCATAGATGATCGTCCCCACGGGAACCTCCAAAACGACGTCCTTGCCGTCTTTTCCTTTTTGATTCTTTCCTTTTCCGGGTTGGCCGTTCTGAGCTCGAAATTGTCTCTGAAAACGGAAGGGGATCAAGGAATTGAGGCGCTCTGTGGCCCTGAATAGGACGTTCCCGCCATCACCGCCGTCTCCTCCGTCGGGACCGCCCTTGGGCGTATACTTCTCCCTTCGAAAGCTGACACAGCCCCGGCCCCCGTCTCCGGATTTGACGGTGATAAGCGCTTCATCCAAAAAATCCATGAATCGTCTCAAAGGGAGGAGGAGAGGCAGGTCCTTTAGGCAGTGTAAACACTCACTTTTTTCCTGGTCTTCCCAAAGCGCTCAAAGGCGACAGTGCCGTCGATCAAGGCAAAAAGGGTGTAGTCTTTGGCCACGCCTACGTTCACACCTGGATGGATTTTGGTTCCTTTTTGGCGTACCAAGATGTTTCCTGCACGGACTCTCTGGCCACCAAATCTTTTAACACCATACCGCTGGCCCGCGCTGTCTCTGCCGTTTCTGGAACTACCGCCCGCTTTTTTGTGTGCCATATTGTTTATCCCTCATCATGAATTCCGATTTTCATTATCTGGAGAATAATCATTGAGAGGCTTTGGCTTTCAACCCTTTCACCCAAGGGCAATCTCTGATCAAGCTTCAATGTTTTCAATGCTTACCAGAGAAAAATCCTGCCTATGCCCTCGGGTCATTCGGTAGCCTTTTCTCTTCTTGTACTTGAAAACCAAGATTTTCTTGTCCTTGCCATGCCGCTTTAAACGGCCGACCACGCGCGCATTCTCGAGATAAGGCTTGCCGATTTCTACGTTTTCACCGTCGGAGGTCAAAAGGACCTGGTCGAAAACAACGCTGTCTCCCTCGGCACCGGAGAGTTTTTCCACCCTAATTTCATCACCTTGGGCAACCCGGTACTGCTTGCCCCCCGTTTTGATCACCGCGTACATTGACAGTTTCCTCCGAGCATCTAAATTTTTAAATATATTTGTTCTCGCCATTGAAGTCAATCCAAAATCGGAAGCAAAAAACCTGGCTTAAGGCAAATGACTACGGACCGACTAAAGCCCTTCGGATAAATGACGGATACAGAAGGCCGTGGAGGGTTTTTTTCGATTCCAAGGCTCACGGCCTGGTCATTTCAAGGAGTTACGGACGGGTGAAGCCCGCCTTGATTCTTGGCGGGCAAGCCTCCCCCCTCCGCTGTTCCCGGTCCTCACTCGAGGGAATCAACTGGATGCGGGCAACAGCGACATGTGCAGAAAATTCAGAATTGCTCTGCTGCCCCTATTGGTGAGGGCCGGGCCAGGGGGTCCCCCATTCCGTAACACCCTGAAATGACGAAGGCCTCCCGCCAGTCACTCGAAAAACCCTCCACGGCCTTCTGTGCAGTCAATGACTTTCCCGTGTAATCACGGGTATTCATTTGCCGCAAGGCACAAAAAGTGCCCCCGGCGTGACTCGAACACGCGGCACCCAGATTAGGAATCTGGTGCTCTATCCACCTGAGCTACGGGGGCATTTAGCCAGTTCACCCATTAAACCGGGTTGATAATTTACCACACTTTTGTGGTATTTCTAACCCGAAGTCAAGTGATTTGGGATGGAATCCGTCAGGTTCGTTGGCAATCCCAAATCGCGACGTCCGGCAAATCAGCCTTGCACCCATTTAGTGACAATAAATGTCTCCATGAATAACATTTTTCGGCGGAAATCCCCATTCCGCCCATCTCAGTACCCGTGGAAAAACTGGAGAGTCATTTGAAAATACTGAATAAAACACTTTTCTGTGCCTATTGGTATCATTCTTGCTCTCTCAATTACCGAACAGTAACTTCTTCATCCAACTCTCCTTTTTCCCGGCCCCTGAAGAGGCATCTGCCGAAGCAGGAGTTTGGCAGACCTCTCAGGGGCCTCTCATATTCTTTGTCATGGACAGGCTCGTTTTCGGAATTGGGATTTTTCTTCCAGAAAATAATTCTTGAAAAATATTGGGTGCTTATTAAAATGCCCTTTGTGGGGATGTAGCTCAGTTGGGAGAGCGGTGCGTTCGCAACGCACAGGTCGGGGGTTCGAGTCCCCTCATCTCCACCATTTATTTCGGCCTATTGAAGCGGTTTACAACCCTCTGATCGTGTGCTTGTAGCCCCTCCGGGCCTTTTAGAGGCCTCGTAGAGCGAATTTGGCGAGCGGGCATCTGCTTAGGCGCAACTTCCCCGACCACGGAGACATGACCACCATGGAAAGAAAGGCAACCATAACAAGAAAGACCAAAGAGACGGATATCCGTTTGGAACTCAACCTTGACGGAAAGGGGATATCGGAAATTGATAGCGGCATACCCTTTATAGATCACATGTTGGGGCTGATGGCTGCTCACGGGTTCATGGACCTCTCCGTTACAGCCCGCGGGGACACGGAAATTGATGACCACCATACGATTGAAGATCTGGGGATCTGTCTGGGAAATGCGATTCAGGAAGCGCTGGGTGAGAGGAAGGGCTTGAAACGATACGGTCAGGCGGCCGTTCCCATGGACGAGGCTTTGGCGCGGGTCGTCGTCGATGTATCCAACCGCCCGTTTCTCGCATACCGCGTCGTTCTAAAGGAAAGCAAGACGGGCCGTTTTGACGTCCATCTTTTGAAAGAATTTTTTCGTGCCCTTGTGAACCATTCGGGAATCACGCTCCATGTGGACCTCTTTTCGGGAGACGACGCCCACCACATTGCAGAGGCGATTTTTAAGGCCTTTGCCCGCGCACTGGATCAGGCAGTCGCCTATGAAAAAAGGCTGGAAGGCTCAGTCCCGTCCACCAAGGGAGTTTTGTAGAAAAAAACATCGCAGGGTGCCGGCCGTGGTACCGCTTTCTTTGAATGATGCGAACTGGTATCACGTCCCAGAAATTCCCGTCATAATTCCCAAAAAGGGAATGGCCAAATTGGGTTCCTCAGGGGCCGTTGGGAGGTGGTCTTACAGACCCGCAACCCAAATTCCCGCGAAGCTTGTTGGACGCCCCCATCATGTCAATAGGGGCAACGTGCAGGCCCAGGAGATATAGGGCGTTTGATAGACTATCTTCTGGGCCCGCCCGCCTC
>Ga0209427_10005513_pt1 | contig 14519 bp, 12 predicted proteins | sample DeeMarSWOR136_30_FD_187465 | JGI IMG/M metagenome (GOLD analysis project Ga0209427, IMG submission 187465) | Marine sediment microbial communities from White Oak River estuary, North Carolina - WOR-1-36_30 (SPAdes) (version 2) | ecosystem: Environmental > Aquatic > Marine > Intertidal zone >... | reverse complement strand
GGCGATATATATGATAGAAAAAATGATCCTTTCGAACTGAATAACCTATGGAATGATAGTCGCTTTAGAGAAAAACGATTTGAATTAGTTAATGAATTATTACACGAAAATCTAAAAGCTCAAACAAAATTCCCTAAAAGGATTGCAGGTACATAAAATTTGATCCACTATTTCATTTTTTTAAAATTTTAAATATAACATTGTCCAATATTTATCTACTTAAAATCTAATTATTCAATTTAAAATGATTCATATGAATAATGCTAAAAAGATTACAAGATTTACAACATTTGTTATACTATTAGCAGCATTTATTGCTTGGATGCATGATGGATATTCATTAGTTATTATATCATTATTAGCTCCACAGTTAAAAGCTTTTTTTGGAGTAGAAGATGCTGCAATTGGGCTTGTTATCTCGTTACAATTTGTATTTACTGTTCCAGGTGCGATATTATTTGGTGAGTTAGGAGATCGATTTGGAAGAAAAAAAGCTTTAATTCTCTCTATTGCATGGGATGCAATATTTTCTTCCTTAACTTCATTAGTTCCTTCTAATCAATTCATTCTCTTTGCAATAATGAGAATGATCTCTGGTCTTGGGGTTAGTTGGGGCCTCTCTTTCTCTCTAATCTCAGAACATTTTTCATCCAAAAGAAGAGGAGCAGCAGGAGGATTGGTACACTCAACATTTGTAATAGGATATATTGGAGCAATTATTACAACTTTATTGATTAGTCAATGGCAATACTGTTTTCTTACTGCTCTTTTTCCTATCCCCTTCTTAATTCTCTTTTGGTTTTCTCTGCCTGAATCTTCTATTTGGACGGAATATGATCAGATAATGAAGGAACAAAAGATTAAACAAAAGATACGTATAAAGGAGTTATTTAGTAAAAGATGGTTGAAGTTAACCCTCTCATTGATATTACTTTTTTGGTTAGCTGAATTAGCCTATCATGCTTTAGTAGATTTTGCGCCTACTTTTTTTCAATACTTATTTGCTAATTCGGGTGTTTCCAACTATGCAAGTGCTTCAAGACTTTTTATGCTGGTCCTTATGATGATAGCAGCTTTAGGATTATTTTTTTTTGGATTTCTAAGTGATTATATCGGTAGAAAGAAAGCTTTTCTTGTCGATAACTTAATTGGTATATTCGGAGGAGTCTTATTTGCCGTATTTACAAAAATCCTCTTTAACGATAATATGCTACTCTTTTCGTCCGTATTTATTACACTTGGATTTGGTCTCCATGGAATCTTTGGTGTTTGGTCTTCAGAATTATATGATACTGAAATAAGAGCATCTGCAAATTCAATTATCTTTTCTGTTGCACGTGGATTAGGATTAGGAGGCTTTATTGTTGGAGTAATATCCGATGCTCTTAATCCTTTTAGAGCAGATCCTTTTAGTAATCCTTTCGTCTCTCTGCAAGCACTAGGTACCGGAATGCTTCTCAGTTTAGCAGCATTTATTGGTATCTTTATTGTACTTCGTTTTGTACCAGAACCTAAAGATAAGACAATAACTGCACTTGGAGAAAAACATCTGTTAAAACCTTAAGCTATTTATTAAATTCTATTATTTTTTCTCCATATTAATTTTTTATAATATTCATTTTTATAAACCTTGAAAAGGTAAGATGCATATAAATACGTATTATTGCTATTATAATTGTAAGATAATTTTAGGTAATTCAGGGTTAATGATTGAAAAAATTAGTAAACCAAATAAGATAATAATTAGTTTATTACTGGTAATTACAATATTTCTAATTTCAAACAGTAGCATCTCTAGGTCATTTGCTCAAAGTAGTGAAGGGTCCTTTATTATTTTTAATGATTTTGAATTTTTAGAATTAGGAGAAGATTATGGTGAAATGTTAAATACAAGCTCAATTGATTTTCCTCTTCCATCTTCTTCATGGAATATGACCAATATTGAATTAAATTTTACTAATATTAAATCAAACCGTGAAATTGTGGCAATAGAGGGTCAGCCAGTTGGACTTTCAAAACGATTATATAAAGGAACAGAGGCATATGCAGTGCAGGTAGACATTTCTGATACTACAAAAATATATGGTGTTCAAATATATGGCAGGGAACTTAGCCCAGCTACAACAGCTGATATAACAGTTCAAATAAGTGGATATGATTCTGGTTCAAGTCAACCAAATAATACTGTATATGGTTCTACAGTAATAAATATGACAAACAATTTAAGTTGGTACATTCAAAAGTTCTCAACTCCTTTTTTGCTCAATCCGGGTTCATATTACCTTGTATTAAATGGTATTGCAATGACACCATCGGATTCAGCTAATTATTACTGGCATTATAATATTATTAATCCAAGAAATCCTGATCTACTAGTTTGGGAATATGATGGTGGCTGGCAGAATGGTATCGCTGGTGAACCATTTCTATATAAATTAGACCAAAAAATCATAGGTGAATTTTATCCTGAAGAAATTAATATGACTGCTGAGATTGATGGAGCTTATTACCCAATTTTAAATGAGATTACTCCTGGAAAGGGTTTCTTAAATCAGAGCATAAATGTTAATCCAAGTGACCATAACATACATATTCCAATTAATAATAACAAATCAACTAGTCTAGCTTTTAATTTAAGTTATTATATTCATTTAGAAAATTATCTTATATGTAAAGCTTCATGTGAAGTGAATGAAAACCTACCAAATAAATGGACTTTAGTTCCTGAGTTTAACAGAGCTTTCAATAATCATTCAATTCAATTCAATCCTCCAGAAAATTGGTATAACCTTACTGTGAATAGAAAATTAGGAATATCTTGGGAGAATATCACTTCAAATATAATTATTGATATCGATAATAATATCATCATATTTCCTAATAATGTAATAATAGAAGGAGCTGAATGGAAAATAACTGGAAATTCTCCAAATATCATTTTCAGTTTAGATCTTCCTGTTCTAGAGTGGCAGCGTGGACAAGAGTTACAGTTTTCTGTTAATGCCCCTATTATAGAAGGTAATTTAACTTTCTTTTTTATCAATTCATTAGGTTTTGGTTATGATAAGCCAATAGAAATTAGAGAAGTTGTATTAAAAGAAAATCTTTTTTCTTATATAATTCCATTAAATTCACGTAAAGGCACTTATACCATAATAATTTATTGGAATAATAATACAGATGCAGGAATTCAATCTCAAAACTTTAATGTTATTGTCCCCTTTACTATAGATCCAATTTGGATTGTTATTGCTATCATAATTACAATTACAGGTACAACCACAGGATTACTGTCTTATCGAATAATCAAGAAATATAGGATTAGGAAGATTGAAGAAGCTGAAAAACTCTACAATAAATGTATGGATGTATTGAATTTAGATTATATTATCGTTTCAGAAAAAAAATCTGGATTAAATATTTATCAACAAAAATTTTCAGCAAAAGATATTGATGCTGCTATGATTTCGGGGTTTTTACAAGCAATACATGCTTTTGGGATTGAATTGATTAAAATTGAAGATAGTTCACAAACTATCAAGCTAGAATATAAAGATTCAATTATAATTATGACTGAATTTGTTAACCTAAGACTCATTTTAATTATGAAAGAACATCCCTCCTCAAATTTCTTGTTCTCAGTTGAAGATTTGACTTATGATCTCTATAAAAATTATGGCCAGTTAATTGATAAATTCACTGGAGATATAAAGCCTTTTAGATCAATAGAAAAATTGCTAAAAACCCATCTAAATACTTCCCTTACTTATCCTTTGGAGCTAGTAAAAATAAATGAATTAGAAAAAATCAGAATAAGTCCCAGTGAAAGAGCACTGATTAATAAGGCAATTTCTTATATGAAAAAAAATAATACAAGCTTTTTTTATTTTACCTCCTTATTACCTGAAAATGAATGTGAACCAAAAGATTTAGAAAACATACTTGATTTGATCAATAAAAATATTATTCAAACTATTGAATAGCTCTTCTTTATTTTTCTACAAAATTGAGAAACTAGGGTAAATTTATACCTAAGTATTTTTTATATAAAATTTTCATTAACATTTCGGTTCAATTTGAAGAGTAAGATAAGATATATTTTAGCATTTTAAGATTATTTTTATTAAAATTTAAATAATTGATCTAAGATTACCATAGTAACAATCAATAATAATTACATTTAAGGAGCATCTAGTAGAATTATAAAATGAAAGCAGCATATAAAGGAAAGAGTTTCAAAGTCATACTTATCTTAATATCATTTTTTTTCTTGACTATTCTAATTTTTCCAGAATTCTCTTATGCTCAAACTAATGGAAATACTTTAAATTCAAGCTCAAAATTTATAATGACTGAATTTTCAGAGTATTCGTGTTATAATGAAAATATAAGTTCTATTGATTTTTTATTGCCATCTGCATCATGGAATATCACTGAAATTGAGATGAATTTTACAGATATTAATTTAGGTAAGGAACTAAAAACTATTGAAATAGAAGGAGATAGTATAGAAACAATTTCTTGGAAGGATCAAAAAGGTTATGGGGTTCAAATAAATATCACCGAACCAACAATTATTTTTGCGGCATATATTTATACGTATTATAGTCCATCTACACCTACTATTCCTGTTTATGTTCAAATACAAGGTTATGACAATCTTAATGATGCTCCTGATAAAAATATTTTTGGATCAACAACAATAAATATATCTCAAATTCCAAATTGGTATTATCAAGAATTTAATGAAGAAATTTCACTTTCTCCTGGACAATATTATCTAGTTATTAATGGTTCTTCCCTTGGTCCTTCATATGATAAAACCTATTATAAATGGTTTTATAATAAAAGCAGTTCCTTTAATCCTAATCTACATACGGCTGTATATGATGGTTCAATTTGGTCAGAAAAAACAATTGGTCAACCATTTCTATATAAATTAGTCCAAAGAGTTAATAGAACATTTAGTCCTAAAGAAATAAATATGACATTAAATATTGATGGTTCCTTATATCCAGTCAGTCAAAACGGAAGTATCACATTGAATAAAAATATTTCTCCAAAAAGTGATTCATTTCATATACCCATCATTAATAATCGTACAATTGAGTTAATATTTACTCTAAATTGTCAAATAAGACTACAAAACTTTTTAATTTCTACAGGAACTGCGTTAATACAGGACAATTTACCAAATTTATGGACGATGGAGCCAGATATACAGAGATATTTTAGTAATTATTCAATTAAATTTAATTATCCTTTAGGATGGTATAATTTAAGTATCTATAGAAATTTAGGAATGGAGTGGGAAGATGTATCATCACAAGTTATTATAAATACTATAAATCGTTTTGTTTATATATCAAACAGTACTATACCTGAAATTGCAGATTGGAAGTTCACTGCAAATTCTCCAAATATTATACTTTACTTAAATGTACCACAAACTAAATTTGGTCCTGGTCAAGAACTTCTATTTTCTGTTATTGCGCCAATATCTCCTGGAAATTTAACCCTTAGGATAATTAATCCTTTAGGTTTTCCTGCTCAATCAGACCTCGTATATATTATAGAGTCAATTGAAACAGAAGATTTTTTGATTAGTTATCAACTTTCAGATAATCCTTATGCAGGAACATATAAAGCTTATGTTTTTTGGTATAATGGAACAGCAGCAGGAGTAGTTTCCCAAGATTTTAAAATAACTATTCCCTTTATTTTAGATCCAATGCTCATAGCAATAATCATTGGAATTATTGCAGTTATCTCAGTTTTTAGTTTTACTACATATAAAATGGTTAAGAATTCTAAAAGAAAGCATGAGGTACACAGACAAAAAATATTCAATAAATATATGGATGTATTAAACTTAGATTATTTTATAATAATACATAAAAAATCGGGGTTAAATGTATATGAACAAATCCTTGCAAGCAAATCTATTGATGCTTCATTAATAACAGGATTTTTAGAAGCGATTCGTACTTTTGGAATTGAATTAACGGGGGCAGATGAACAATCTCAGACAATAAAATTGGAATATCATAAATCAAAGATTTTGATGTCAGAATTTAAAGGATTCAGAATTTTACTGATTATGAAAGAAAACCCTTCTCAAGATTTTTTGGAATCAATAAAAAATCTCTCATACGATATTGATAACAAATATGGAAAGCAAATTGAGAACTTCAAAGGAAATATCACTTCTTTTACAGGAATAAAAAATCTATTAGATCTCCATTTACAGACTTCATTGATATATCCACTACAGATAGTTAAACAAGATGTTAAACTAAAATCTGAGGAAAAATCAATGGTAAACAAAGCTAAAAGTGTAATGAAAAATAAAAATATTAATTATTTCATAGTAACTGATCTACTTTCTATAAAAAAGGGTTTTTACGCAAAAGAAGCCGAAATAATACTCAATTTAATACAGAAAACGGTATTCCAACCAAAACAATAATTTTTCATCCTTAATAATTTAAGCTTTATTGACCTGAGATATTGAAATTAAAAAAAAAAATTTTAATTCTTTATTTTGATCTTTTACGCCATACGGTCAGATAAACAATAAGCAGAATAAGACAAGCAGGTATTCCTAATACAATTAATATCCACATTAATGTTAAGAACCATGAATATATCCAAAAACTGTATGGAAAAGTGCCAAATGACACATCGTAATATCCTTGAACCGCCATATAAACACAATAGGCAATGAACATAAAGAGACCAAATCCCCCCCCACCGCCTGCATCTCTGGCTCTATGTGTTTTTTTCTTTTCTCTATCCCTAAATTCTTGCTTTTTTTCTTCTGATAATCTATTCCACCAGATATATCCTCCTACACCAAAGAATAATGCCACTGGTATCCCCACAAATAATAATTCCCACAGAATAAGGAGGATAATAAAACATACAACATGCATTAATGACCAGTCATTAAAAGACCATGAACCCTGTCCGCCGATAGGAGATGTTTGCATAAACCAGAATAATACTAAAAGCATACCTATAATTGCGCATACTCCAGCAATAATGATAACAATAAATGTCTTATAATGTTCCTTGATTTTCTTTTTCCAAAATACTTCGTCGCTTAATTCATTTTTATTTTCCATAATATTCTCCTTTAAATTTGCTAAAGTTTTGTAGAATTAGTTAAATTAAAATTTTAATATAAAGTTTTGTAGAATAAATCAAAAAGAGTATTTAAAATTGATGAGACTTTATAAGGGGAAAAAATCCAAATATATGTAGGACTCTTCTATAAAGTATGTTGAATTCATTATTATTTATCAAAAAAAGAATATTAAGAATTATTTTTTTTTTTGCTACTTTTCAATATTCAAAGGATTTGTTATTCTTTTGAAGAAATCTGTTTTCAATTAAAATATCCATTTCTGCATTTAACCAGCAGAGCTCATCATAGGTGCAACTTGAATTAAATACTTGTTCTGCTTTTTGTCTAATATCTTCAATAGAAGGCATCTTAAGATTTATTCTCTGAATTTTTTCAGCCAGAATCCAGCATAATTCATCATATGTATACCCTTTTAAGGAAAGATAATATGCTGCTTCTCTAATTTGGATTTTAAAGGGGACTATTTCTGGTTCTCGCTTAATTAATTGTGGTTCGGGGGCTTTTTCTTTTTGAATTTCGCTTTTTACTTTTAAATTTACCATAGGTTCTTTAAATTTAACGAACTTTACAGTATCAGTAAGTTTTTCTGGTTTTTTAGGGGATTCAATCTTTCTATGAGCTTGAATTTGCTTTAACCATTGTAATATTCTCGTTTCTGCGTTTATTTCTCTCTCTTCTGGAATTCCATTGAGCCCAACAGATTTTATTCTTTCTGGAGGAGTTTTAAATACAAATTCTGGTCTTCGTTCAATTGTTTTACCAGGTATAAATCCCTTCTTTAGATTGTGCATCATAGCTAAAAATGATCCATATTCTCTTTTCTGCTTCATGATAAGCATTTTTACCGAACCTCCACGTTCTTTATCAATCCTTCTAGCTATATCAGCAGTAATATCCTTTTTTGATTGAGGTACCTCTAATCCTACCCAAATGTAAATAGTATTCTTTTCCTCATCATCAACAAGGTACACATCATTTTCTTCAAAATGTAATCTGTCTATCTTAATTAATTCTCCATCATCATTAATACTAAATAATCGCATGACACTCGCTCATAAGAAGAGTCTAATATTATAAAATTAAATAAATTAAAAGTTTAAAAATCTTTTTTGTTTATTTTCACCTCTCTTTTTTATATCGGATAATAAATAAGTTTTTTACTCCCTAAGCTCCGACAAACTTAATTATAACTCATTCTTCAAATTAAATTAGAATTTTTCAGATTAATCAAGCTTTTTAATATTAATTCTATTATATTGTTAGAAAACATTTTCAATTTTTTTTTGAATAAAAATAAAGTCATAGGAAGATGAACCAAGAAAATATTGATAAAAAGGACCCTGCTGTTATCGAATATCAAAAAGTAGTTAAAGAATTGAGGAATGAAAATGAGAGATTAAAAATGAGAGTTGTAGAATTAGAAGAAGAGATCAAAGTACTATTAGGACAACAAGAATTAAGTACAGAAGTTGCAGAAACCGATCTTCAGTATGAACCAAAAAAAACTATATCAAAACGAGAGGTTATTATTTCCAATTCAGAGTTTTCTCAAGATACAATTCCACTTGAAATGGGAAAAGGACCTATAGTAGAAGGAATTTCAAGAAGAGAATGTCCAATATGTGGAAATAATAATAAAGCTCTTATTCATGAAATAATAGATAGGACACATCTAATAAGTTCCTACCCAAAACTTTATGGTAAGAAGTATAAGTGTGGAAATTGTGGTAGAGAATGGAGAATACCCATTGAAACCTAAATTAAACAATTTAAATCTAGATTACGCATAAAAAATCTATGTTACTCTAAAGTTCTTCTAAAAATTAAACCTAAAAATTATAGCTTCTAACATGTTCGGTTTTAGTTTTAAATTTAAATCTTCTTTAGTATTTTTATAATTAAAAAAATTAAAGAAATTGAAAAATAAATGAGTGAAAAAACAATCAAAAAAGAAATTTTAAATCTCGGATCCCTACTTGATTATCAACAAGGATCTGTTGTTAGTAGAGCCTTAATTAATAAAGATATTGGAACAGTTACACTATTTTCATTTGATATAGGAGAAGGTTTAAGTGAGCATACTGCTCCATATGATGCTCTTGTTTATATTTTTGAGGGAAAAGCCGAAATTGCAATTTCAAAGGAGAAATTTCTGTTAAGCAAGGGTCAAATGATTATTATGCCCGCTGATGAGCCACATGCTTTAAAAGCTATAGAAAAATTTAAAATGATGTTAATTATGATAAAAGCTTGAAGAAATTAAAGTAAGCTTAAACTTTCCTTTACTTTTTAATAATTATGGACGATAAAGAAATCTCTGATGAGGAATTAGAAGAACAAATCGATAACATATTAAAAACTAATGAAGCAAAAAGAGACGTATTCAGTATTTTAAGAAAAGAGAAAGAATCTTTAGAGATTAAACAAAAACGGATTAAGGATAAATTTAAACATTAAATAATATCTTTCTCTTAGATAGAAATATGAGCAAAAGATTCAATCCAATGTAAGACTTCTTATTGATGAGTAGTGATACGTTTAGCTAAAATGTATAATAGAATTGTAATAATGCTAAAAATTATAATTACAATTAAAATCGTTACGTAAACACCATTAATTCCAAAAGCATTTGAAAATGGTGCAAGTGTTGACGGAACTAATGCGATACCTATGAAATAACCTGCTGTTAATAACCCTGCTAAAGCTCCACGTCTTTCAGGAGATAAAACTTGACTATAATAAGTTATTGTAGTAAAGAGAATTCCTCCTGAAAATCCTGTTAGTATCCAACCTAAAGCTAAGAAAATGAATATTTCTGGATTGGTTATATTCCCAATAGATAATAAAATCACTATTGAACAGAATAATATTAATAAACCTATTGTCAAAGGAATTTTCACGCCCTTCCTTTTTGATAAATAACCCGTTAGTATACTAGCAATTGCTGCCCCAACTCCTGCTAAAAGAAGAATTACTCCAATTATTCTCTCATCTATTAAAGGAGTTAGTGTTTTTGAAGTCCAGATATTTATTGCTATGTATGTATGTGCTATCAAAAAAGCAGATAATATCATCAGGATAACTACCGAACGACGCCACTCAATAGAAATTTCTTTTAAAAAGGTGCTTATTCCGGAATCTTTTGAGATTTTCTGAGGAATTTTTCTAATACTAACAAAATAAATTAAGCAAATACAAGTTATTATAATAAATAATATGTAAATTGATTGCCAACCTATTAAAATCATATAAGATGCAATCCATGGCCCTAGTCCTACTCCTAAATTTGCACTCGCACTAAGATATCCCAATTTCTTAGGCATATTTTTTGGAGTTGTAAAATCTGTCAATAAAGCTATAAGAACAGGATTTATAAAACCAAAACCTATTCCTCCTATTGCATTTGCAATTACATACATTTCTAAGTTAAATGATAATGCTGCTGTTAGCATAGCAATTCCAAACAATATTAGACCTACAATTAATACAGGGATCCGACCTTTAATGTCTGAAATTGCACCAGAAAAAAGTTGCGTAATAGCAAATGGGAACATAAATGCTGGAATTGCGATTAATAAATTATCTGGTGTAACTTGAAAATAAGAAGAAAGAACCCCAAATAAAACGTTGATAATATTTCCTGTTAAAGGACCTAATAAAAATAATAAAAGTATTACAAATTCAAGCCATTTTGAATAATTATTAGGATTTTGGATATTTTGATTCATTATTTTTCCTATTGATAATTCTTATTTAAAGTATTCTTTTTTAATTTAAAGTACGCTTATTAGTAATTATTAGTAAAAAATTAAGTATCTTGGAACAATTTCTGGGAATTTTAATCATGATATTAATTAGAGAGTCAAACTCAAAAGATTTATATAACCAAGCTCGAGGACTTTTTATTGAATACGCAAAATTCTTAGATATTGATTTAAGTTTTCAAAATTTTGATAGGGAATTAGAACGTCTTTCAATATTTTATAATATCCCTAAAGGATGCCTTTTATTAGCATATTTTGAAGGTAAATTAGCTGGATGTGTAGGTTTAAGATATTTTGAAAATGAAATATGTGAAATGAAACGTCTCTACGTTCGTCCAGAATTTCGAAGAAAAAAAATTGGTTTAGAATTATCAAAATCAATTATTAACAAAGCAACAAAACTTGGCTATAAATATATGCGTTTAGATACTTTACCATTTATGAAAGAAGCTATAAATTTGTATCTCTCTTTAGGTTTTAAAGAAATCCCACCTTATCGTTATAATCCAATTGAGAATGCAAAATTTTATGAATTAAAATTATAATTTCTTATAAAAACAATAATAATTATATAAGAAATCAATTACATTAATTCATAGAATAAAAGAACCGCATTTTTATATAATTTCTATAAAATATTAGATAAAGAAATCTATGAAAAATTAGTTCTTAAATAGTATTATAAAAAAATAATTAAAAGATTCTTATTCGAAAAATGACCTCAATCCAAATATTTGATGGTAATGATACTATTGGAGGAAATAAAATATATTTAGAAGAAAAAGGTAAAGGAATATTTCTTGATTTTGGAATGAATTTTAAAAAATATGCAAATTTTTATCAGGAATACCTTCTCCCTAGATCTTCACGAGGAATTTATGATCTAATTCACCTTAACTTAATTCCTAGACTCAATATTTATCGAAAAGATTTAATTCCATCAGATCTCGATACTTCACTGTTCCGTGCTTTAAATGTTGAGGGAATAGTAGTTAGCCATGCCCATATGGATCATTGCGGGAATATTGGATTATTAAACCCAGAATATCCCATTATAAGCTCTACTACTACATTACTGTTACTTAAAGCGATGTTAGATACTACATCTGCAAAGTTGGGATCTGATGTTGCTTATTATTCACCTAAAAATCAAAAAAACAATGGAAGAGTCTTAGAGTCTGATAGATACAAGGAAATATGCAGAGATATCATATGTATTGATGATTTTACAGAATCATTTGATGATTTTTTTACTAAATGTGCTAAATCAAGAAAAGAATCCATTGGAGGAAGGATTTCTAATATTAAAAATGGTGCTTTTGAAATGGAAATAAAAGCACATGAGGTAGATCATTCTATCTATGGAGCAACAGCTTATTTAATTTATGGAGATAATACTATTGCTTATACAGGAGATTTTCGTTTGCATGGAAAACAAGGGAACAAAAGTGAAGAATTTTTTCGAAACGCTAAAGATGCTTCTGTACTCATAATTGAAGGAACGAGAACATCAAGAGAAGATATTGATGAATCAGAAGATATGGTATATAATAACTGTTTAAAAACAGCTGAGGAAGCAAAGGGATTAATAGTAGCGGATTTCACAGCCCGTAATTTTGAAAGATTAGAAATTTTTAACCAAATTGCTAAAAAAATAGGAAGATCTCTTATCATCACTGCTAAGGATGCATATCTACTTAATGCTCTTGAAAAGGCTGATAATATAAAAATAATAGAAGATCTCTTAGTATATGGAGAATTAAAAAGTGTTAGACAATATTGGGAAAGATCTCTTCTGAATGAAGGCTCCGAAATTACATATATCGACCCTATTGAAATCTCTATCGAACAAGATAAATATATTATTTGTTTTTCTCTTTTTGATTTAAAAAATTTATTGGATATCCAACCAAACCAAGGAACTTATATATATTCCTCATCTGAAGCCTTTGAAGAGGAATCAGAATTCGATTTTATAAGGTTACATAATTGGTTAAAACATCTTAAGTTTGAAATATTTGGATTTGAAATAATTGAAGTTGGTGATCGGCTTAAACCTAGGTTTATGGAGGGTTATCATGCATCTGGCCACGCCTCAAAATCAGATTTAATAAAAGCAATAGAAATTGCTGATCCCGACATTATAATTCCTGTACATACTGATAATCCTAATTGGTTTATTAAACAATTTGATAATAGTGTTCTCTTAAAAGATTATGAGGCATATAAATTCTAAGATAACTTTAAAGACGAAATATATAAAATTTAATAATAATTTATACTAAAAATAAAAAAAAGGGAATCTGTAAGATTTAAAATGTATTAAATCTAAGTGTAACAACTCATTTTCATATATTTCATATCTTCCAAAATTCCTTATATTTATACCATTTTTTCTTTTTTTAATTAATATATTAACTAATTAATAAAAAGATTTTCGGCTACGGGTACTTGTTCGGGGCCCCTTTTCAATTATTGTAACATTACTTGCTTGTGGACCTTTTTTCCCTTCTGTAATCTCATATTGTACAATATCGCCTTCATAAACGATCTTAAATTCATCAGTATCACCTTTAATAGCAGAATAATGAAGAAATATATCAGCAGATCCATCATCCGGTGTAATAAAGCCGTAGCCTTTTTTCTTATCAAACCACTTTACAGTTCCTTTTCCCATTGATACAACCATATTATTATATTAATTCGGTCAAAATTGTACCAATTAAGATTTTTAAGGAACTGATAGTAATAAGTTTATGCTAAAAAAGATTATAAACATATCTAAACAATTATAGTATAAATTAGTTTATTTTCATGAAAGTCAAAGATTCAAGCTAATCTAAAATGTGATTTTTTTTGTGGAAAAAGATAAAACAAAAAATTCAAATCTCACGTAATCCTTTATTTAAATTCTTCTTGACAATAGAGCTTTTATCCGTTATAATAATTTTTATAGGTTTGATTGACTTTATATCGCATCAGAATTTGCTAAATTATATTATAACTACTTCAATTTCAATTTTTATAATTAATGGAATTCCATTTTTCTTATTTCTCAAAATAAGGAAAAAAAAAATAATTTTAAAATCTTTTAGAAAAGAACGAAAGATTTCATTAATATTCACTCCAATTATAATTGGAATATTTACAATTATAACAATAGTAACAAAACAATATGGTCTTTCTATATGCATTTCAATATTATTAATTGGGGTACTTCTCGGTTATGTCTTAACACCAAGTATTAATAAGAAATATCAAAAGATTTCAAGAATTATTCTTGCTTTAATAATAGCTTCTATAACTATTACAATCGGTTTTTTCGCTCGTGGAACATTTGCACCCCATTTCGAATCTCAAGTTTGGAATATGCATAAGATTGATAATCCAGGATTCTTGCTTCCAAATGGACTTGATATGGCAGATGTAAATAATGATAGTTACCTTGACTATTTAACAAATTATGAATGGGATGGCAAAATTCGGATCTCTTTTCATCCAGGGATTTCAAATGTAAAACGCTCTTGGCCTTCAATAACTATTGGGAGTATTCAAAATGCTGAAAGCGCTGCATTTGGAGATTTTGATGGGGATGGAAATTATGA
>Ga0209427_10005511_pt1 | contig 14521 bp, 12 predicted proteins | sample DeeMarSWOR136_30_FD_187465 | JGI IMG/M metagenome (GOLD analysis project Ga0209427, IMG submission 187465) | Marine sediment microbial communities from White Oak River estuary, North Carolina - WOR-1-36_30 (SPAdes) (version 2) | ecosystem: Environmental > Aquatic > Marine > Intertidal zone >... | reverse complement strand
CGCGCTGATGCTGGTGTCACTTTTAAGGTTTATCCCAGGCTTCTTGGAGTCAATCGGAGCTTTCATTGCGGTTTACATAGCGTTTATGATTCTAAGCGACCTCACCGCCAAAACGGTTTTCCAGTATTTCTTCAACACCACTAGGGCCTGTTATTTATGGCGCACTTTCTTCTCTTCATAAGAAACTGCTTAATCAGCACAAGCTATGAAAACGTCAGCTTAACCGTGAATCTTACTCTGTTCTATACCGTGGACGTTTTGCTCACGCTCCTTGGTTTCGCAAGGACAATTCTGCAAGCAACAAGTTTCATATATGAAAAAGCAGAAGCTAGCAAAAAAATTGCAACCCTGAAACCGCCGAATGCACGCCGAAATGATCAGCTGTTCTTGAACCGTTGCCTATAGCTATTAAAGTCAGGAAGACAACGCGGGTATCTTGACCCATCAACGGTGACGATATCAGGAAGTCGGCCGAAGCGCGGTTACAAGCGGTGGGTATGTTCCACACCGTAGCCATGCGCAGTAGCGCCTTCACGTTGGGATCGTGCGACAGAGGCTCTAGAGGGTCCCAGAAAAAAATGAGAAAGTCGATGCAACCTCGGCTATGCGTGAGCCTATCTGCTGGTCCCCGCCCAGCGGGCCACTCTCGAAGATGGTGATTTTTGAGCCGAGTTCCTGTTCCAAGACTTGACCAGTTGTCCCGGTGGCAAAAAGGTCGTGCTGAAGCAGCGTGTCCTTGTTAAACCTTACCCATTCAAGCAAATCAGGTTTCTTGTGATCATGGGCTATAAGCGCAATTCTTTTCCGCTGTCCGATGAGGGCGATTCTGTTTGACATTCTTCTCTTATACTCCTATCATATTGAAGCAAAGAATTATGGTTGCCGTCTATATTGATTTCCCCAATAAAACATTTACAGCTATTTAGACGCATGTTTTAAATTATAGGAAGACATGGTGATGCTCAGGTGAAAAAAGTTGGGTTGGGGAAGCAGCGGCACGCCACCATGGGTTGACGAAAAAGGAATTGACGAAGAGAAACGAAAGCAGAAAGCGTCTCAAAATACTGCGAGGATTAGGGCGTTAGAGGTAGAGAACGAGGCCCTCAAGAAGCGGATAAAAAAGTTAGAGGAAGAATTAAAGAAACTAAAAAAGTAGCCCGTTTTCTTGGGGGCATTGGTTTCTGTTCTTTTGCAGGAGAAAGCCACACACGCCCAAGTGGCGTTCAGTGGTTTTAAAGTTATAATCTTTATTGTTGATTCATAAGGCACTTATTAATTCAATTCATATTAGCTATCAGAATTCAGAGTTGAAATTAAGAAACGCTTAACTGTTGAAAGTTACCTAAATAATAGAAAGAGAGGAGAAGACTTGCCAACTAAGGGATTATTCCGCAAACCGAGGAGAGAGGAAGACGAAAAAACAGTCAATTCGCTTATTGCAAAAGACAAAGAGGAGTCTGACAAAACCTACCTTAAAGCCATGCCACTCCGTGACCTATCAGATTTGGAAAAAATCAAAAAAGAAGTGAAAAATGGAAATGTCCTGATTCTTCGCATAACCACGCTCGCCAGCAAAAACATGGAAGACGTAAAATCCGCGGTGAATGACTTATTCGAGTTCGCTGAGTCCATTGGCGGAGACATCGCCCGTCTAGGCGAAGAACGAGTAGTCGTCTGCCCCCCGAACATACGAATCTGGCGAGAAAAAAAGCAAGTTTCAAACAAGCCTCTGACAACAGCAGCCTGAGTTCCCAAGATTTTTTAGAGTCTCAAAAATAGAGATACAAACTATTAAGCAAGTATGATGAATTTGCTATAGTTACTTTGCATCAGGTCTCAAATGTTACTGCAAAGCTTCATCATTTGATACAACGAAGTAACAATAATCGATAATTCATTTGTTGATGTATTAGACGCCACAGTTACTATCGAATGCACCCTCTCGCTAGCATACTTCAAAAAACGCCTCACTACAAATTTCAACACAGAATAACGGAACCTGAAGCCAAAAGCGATAGCGCCCCTGCTCACAGCAATCTAAAAGTCTCCAAAATGTTTGGAACAACCGTGTTTATGCCAGCCTTTCGGTTAAGAAATCCTGCCATGTTGTGGATTTTGCCTTTTTCTCCGTGGCACACGAAAATTCTTTCAGGCTTAGGTTTAAGATGAGTTAGATAGTTGATTAGCTGCCGCCTATCGGAATGTCCCGAAAAGCCTTCTATGGACTCGGTTTGCATTCTAACTTGCACCACAGCCATCTTTCCTTCATTGTCCATCATAGTGACTTCGTTTACGCCTTTCTGTATTCTCTTACCCATGGTGCCTTCGATCTGGTAGCTAACGAATATGATAGTGTTTTTTTCGTCGCTTGCCCAGTTTTTGAAGTATTCTATAACGGGTCCGCCTTCAAGCATTCCAGAAGTCGCCAGCACTACGCAGGGTTCGCCTTCGATTATGCTTTGCCTGACGCTAGGGTGCTCCACGATGGTGAAGTAGTCTGACTGGAACGGGTTAACCTCTTCGTGGAGGATGCTGTGGCGGACTTCCCTGCCTAAATATTCTGGATATGCGGTGTGAATTGCGGTGGCTTCTGAAATCATGCCTTCGATGAACACGGGTGCTTCCTTCATCAACCCGCGCTTCATGTAGCCGTCGATTATAAGCATGATTTCCTGCGCTCTGCCCACCGCCGGCACTGGAATAAGCACTTTGCCTTTGCGCTCCAAAGTTTCATTTATAACATGAGTTAAGCTTTCTTCAGCTTCCACTCTGGAAGGCATGTAATCTTCTTGTCCTCCGTAAGTGCTTTCGGTGATCACGGTTTCAATCCGCGGAAATTCGGTTGCCGCTGCTTCTAACAACATTGTGCGTGCGAACTTGTAGTCGCCAGTGTAGACGATGTTGTGTAAGCCCTCGCCAATATGCAGGTGCACCATGGAAGCCCCAAGTATGTGACCAGAATTGTGCAAAGTTAAACGAATATCCGGCGCTATGTCTGTAACGACGCCGAATCTGAGAGGAATGGTGTGTAAAACGCATTCGCGAACGTCCTTTTGGTCATAATGCGGCGTTGCTCCCTGCTTGTTCGCCACGTCCAAGTAGTCCAGCTGAAGCATGGTCATCAAGTTCGAAGTCGGCGCGGAACAGTAGACCGGGCCGTCATAGCCGTACTTGTAGAGAAATGGGGTTAAGCCGCAGTGATCAAGGTGGGCATGAGTTATTACAACAGCATCCAACTGGTCTATTTGAAATTCTGGGCAGTCAAACCTTGGAAAAGCCTCAAAAGGCCTCTGTGAACCGGGGTTGATGCCGCAATCTAACAGAACACTGCTTTCTCGGGTTTTAACAACGAAAGCTGAGCGCCCCACTTCCTGCGCTCCACCGAGCACAGTTAACCTGACGTCGCCGACATCGTAAACTTTCGGTCGGAAAATTCTTTCACCCACAGTACGCAGTATGCGCTCGCGTTCTTTGCTTTCTGAATGCATATAGTGACGCATGTGGGTGACAATCTTGGACTTTATAGGTGGGCTTCTCAAGACGCGAGGGCGCCACTTTGTTTTCTTGATAATCTCCTGAAGGACGGTGCCATTTCTGCCGATGACCAAGCCGGGCTTTTTGGTTTCGATTATTATTTCGCCCAAACTGGGGTCAAAGTTTATGTCTGTTATTTCGGCTTCTGGAGAGATGAGTTCCCGCGTTATCTTCTCTGCCTCTGTCTCTAGAAGCCTGACTGATGGGTCTGGGCGGACGACTATGCGTTTTCGGATTACGCCGACTATTTCTGCCACTATGCTGCTTTTATCAACAAGAACCTCGGGTCTTTTAGTGTAAACCGCTAGCATAGGACCTTCGTATTCTATTCTGGTGACTCCTGCTTCTCTGGGAACCTGTTCAAGAATGTACTGACTGATTTCAATCTTGTCTTTTTCTTTGTCCGAGTTTCGCGCCACGATTTTTACTTCCTCAACTTGCCAGAAGCTTGGTTTTCTCTTCTTTTGATAGCTCGCGGTAGCCGTTGCCGTCTATTATAGTGACGTTATAGCTGTTGCCGCTTGCGATGTCACGTTTCATAGCCGCGTTAACAGCTTTGACAATGGTAGGCAGCAACTCCTCAATAGACATGTTTTCCTTGTACTTGTCTTCAAGTACGCCGTAGGCTATAGGTGAGCCTGAACCAGTGGATACGAATTTCTCCTCTGTCAAGCTCCCGTACGGATCTAAGTTGTAGACATGGGGACCTGTTGTGTCTACGCCGCCGATTAGAACTTGGGTTGCCAGTGGGACGTATCGGGCTGAAAAGAGCAGGTTGGCGATTAGGCGAGCTGCAGTGTTTACGGGCATTGGGCGGTTCATTTTAATTTTGTAGAGTTTGGCGTTGGCGGTGAGTATGTCCACTACGCGTTGGGCATCGGCGACGGTTCCAGCTATGGTCATGCCTAAATGATTATCTACTTGGTAGACCTTTTTTCCTGCTTTGTGGGCTATATAGTAACCCATGGTTACGCGGGTGTCTGAGGCTAAGATTACACCGTCTTTGCAGACGACGCCTATGGTTGTGGTTCCTTTTAGGACTAGTTGGCTAGCTACATTGTTCTGTGTCATGTTCTTTTGTCTCCCTAAAACTTGGATGAACGCAATTTCCACTGCTAGGAAGTAGCATGATGTAATCTTTACATGAGATTTATTAATATTGTGGTGGAAAAATTTTGAATTAACCACCATATCTGTATGAGCGAAGTACGGCAGAGATCCTGATGGTGATTCATTGCAGGAACCTCTAGATCATCTCTCCGCGTAGAATTCAATGCAGCCTACTTAATATGAGAGGGCTGTGGACTACTCCAATCACCAGTTCTGCGCGCTCAAAACAAGGCGGCTCACGGAACTTTTTGCGACATTTTAGGACATTTTGGGATAAAGACGTAAAAAGGCGTGAGAAAGCCCGTTTCAAAGCCAGAACAGTGAATAGAGTCCCAAAACAAACAGCCCGTAGGGGAGCACAGAAAAAGCACGCAACAGAGCCTAATGCAAAACGACATCTGAGCGTTTCTCAGGCTGAAAAACTGTGCTGCATAGCTGTCTTTCGGGCGGAAACTGTTCTAAACTTCTTTGTGTTTTTTGATAATCTGCTGAAAACTTTATATTGATTGAATTTTACTCTTCCCCGAAAAGATTCATGGAATGAGAAGAAATGTCTGAAACAAGTTTACCGTTCAACGAAAAGTTCTGTCCAAATAACACGCCGCCATCCTCCGGAGAAAAACGTCTGCAGGAATGGGAAAAATCGATACAGAACCCTCAAGAATTCTGGGCTAAAAAAGCAAAAGCAATAGACTGGTTTAAACCATTTGATCAAGTCCTGGACGACTCAAATCCTCCTTTCTACAAGTGGTTCCAAGGCGGAATCCTCAACATAACACACAACGCACTCGACAGACATATCAAAACCCCACGAAAAAACAAGCTCGCCTACATCTGGGAAGGCGAAATGGGCGAAGTGAAAACCTACACCTACTACCAACTCTACCGAGAAGTCAACAAACTCGCCAAAGTCCTCAAAGACTCAGGACTCAAAAAAGGCGACAGAGTAGCCGTTTACTTACCCGTAATCCCCGAACTCCCAATCACACTGCTCGCTACAGCACGCTTAGGTGGAATCCACACCGTAGTCTTCTCAGGCTTCAGCGCTGAAGCGCTGGCTGACCGCATCAACGACTGCAAAGCAAAAATACTCGTCACCGCAGACGGCTCATTCAGACGCGGAAAAATTATCCCCATAAAGGACAATGCAGACCGCGCGCTGCAAACAACGCCAACCGTGGAAAAAGTCATAGTCGTCAAAAGAACATGCCAAAACGTCCAAATGAAAGACAGCAGAGACCTGTGGTACCACGATGCACTCGCACAAGCAGGGGCAAGCGCTTACGTTGCACCCGAGCCCATGCAAGCCACAGATCCCCTCTTCATACTCTACACTTCTGGCACAACGGGCAAACCAAAGGGCGTCCAACATGGCATAGGCGGCTACAACGTTTGGGCATACTGGACCCTCAAATGGGCTTTCAACCCTAGTGAAGAGGACATCTGGTGGTGCACCGCAGACATCGGTTGGATCACAGGGCACACATACAACGTTTATGCGCCGCTATCACTCGGCATAACCTCTTTAATCTTCGAAGGTACGCCAGACTACCCTGAAAAAGACCGCTGGTGGAACATTATAGAAAGACATGGAGTAACCATACTCTACTCCACCCCAACAGCAGTAAGAATGTTCATGAAATTCGGCGAAGAATGGATAAACAAACACGACCTCAGCACCCTCCGCATACTCGGCACAGTCGGCGAACCCATAAACCCCGAAGCCTGGAAATGGTTCTATAAAGTAATCGGAAAAGAACGTTTAGCCATAATTGACACTTGGTGGCAGACAGAAACTGGTGGTTTCATGATCGCTCCACTATCGGGAGTTGACCTAGTTCCGCTAAAACCTGGCTCAGCCACGTATCCACTGCCAAGTGTCAAAGCAGAAGTCTATGACGACAAAGGACAACCCGCACCAGCTGGAAACAAAGGCTTTCTCGTAATCAAATCCCAATGGCCGGGAATGCTGCAAACTCTCTGGAAAGATCCTGAAAGGTTTAAACAAACATACTTCGGTAGATGGCCCAATGTCTACTACACAGGTGACTATGCAGTCCAAGACCAAGACGGCTACCTTTGGCTTCTCGGAAGAGCGGACGAAGTGCTCAAAGTAGCAGGACACCGAATCGGCACTGTTGAGCTTGAAAGCGCTTTGGTTTCGCATCCAGCAGTATCAGAAGCAGCAGTCATGGGCAAAGAGGACCCTGTTAAAGGCGAAGTGCCCGTAGCATTCATCGTCCTAAGAAGCGGCTTCACACAATCAGACGAGCTACGCAAAGAACTCATAAAACACATCCGAACAACCATAGGACCAATAGCCACACCAGCAGCCATAGCCATGGTCAACAAACTACCGAAAACACGCAGCGGAAAAATCATGCGCAGAATACTTAAAGCTGTGATTATTGGCGCACCAATAGGTGACACCTCTACCATAGAAGACGAAGCCTCAATCGAAGACATAAAAGCAACATATGAACATTTGCGAAAGCAGCTCTCGCAATAGCATTCCTTTTTTCTTTGCCTTTTTCAATTTTGCCATCCTTTCTGAGTCAATCTGCAAAGCGCAGAAACTATGAGAATTTTGCGTACTTCTGCTTTTTTCAAAAAATAAGGAAAAACAGAGTAAGTTGTGACTTTTGTGCTATACTAATGCCCCTGTGGTAATTATGGCTACTCCAACTATTATTCCGATTATCACTGCTATAACAATCCAGATTACTATGGCTACTATTGCTATTATGAGCGCCCTTATCCATCCTGTGTCAAAGAAGTGTTTCACCAAAGCCAGCCAAATGAATAGCACAATTATGCTTGCGATGATGCCTGAAAAGAGGTATTGGAAAAACCCGCCAATTACAGTTCCAAGAATCACAATCCAAAGAGCATCAGTGAACTTCGCTTTGTCTTTGCCCGCGAAAAGTCGTCCTGCAATCCAAAGAACTGGTGCCAAAATGATGATGTTGACAATTATCTGTATTATCAGATTCACTATCGCCGAATCTAGGTTGATCACCAATTTTCACATCCTGTATCATATTCGCGTGCTAGTTCGTTTAAAACTTTTCTAACAAAAAAAGTAGCGCGATAGCGTTGTTTTAATCTCAGCTCAGAAACTGAACCTACCTTTCTTATGTTTGACGTCCTGATTGAACTCTTCCGCTAGTTGCTCCAACAGCTCTCGCTGCTTCTTTGTTAGCCTCTCAGGTACCGAAACGCCAACGCGCACCAACAGGTCGCCTTTGCCATAACCCCTGAACCTCGGCATGCCTTTGCCTCTCAAACGAATAGTCTCACCTGACTGCGTTCCCGGCTTAATCTTCACCGTAGCTTGTCCATCCAGCGTGGGCACTGAAACTTCTGCACCGAGAGCTGCCTGAGGATAACCGATAATCAGAACATGCCAAAGGTCGTCTCCTTCCCGTATAAACATCTCATGCTGCGCGATATGCACAAGAACATAGAGGTCACCAGATTCGCCTCCGTTAGGGGCCACTTCACCTTCGCCTCTGAGCCTAAGCTGATACCCCTCATCAATGCCCGCAGGCATCTTAACACTTATTCTTCGACGCTTCTTAACCAGTCCCGTTCCATGACATTTCTTGCAAAGTGACTCAATTATCGTGCCTCTTCCTCTGCATTCACTGCAAGGCGTAACCTGCACGTACATGGCGAAGCTGCTTCGTCTCATGTTTCTGACTTTGCCCTGACCTTTGCATTTCGGGCACGTTTTGGGTGAAGTTCCTGGGCTGGCTCCTGAACCGCCGCAGACTTCGCACTTCTCGGTTCTTGGAACCAAAATCTCCTTCTCAACACCCTTCGCCGCCTCTTCAAGTGTTAACTCAAGGTCGTAAACAAGGTCTTGACCTCTATTGATTCTTTCTCTGAAGCCACCTCCGCCGAATCCGCCGCCAAAAAAGGTACGGAAAAGGTCTCCAAAGCCAAAACCTATATCGCGGAATATTGATTCAAAATCCGCGCCGCGGAAAATGTCTTCCGCTGAGTAGCGCTGGTCAAAACCCGCATGCCCAAGCGTATCGTACTGTTGCCGTTTCTGGTCGTCGGATAAAACGGCGTATGCCTCGGAGATTTCCTTGAATTTTTCCTCTGCATCCGGCGCCTTGTTCCTGTCAGGGTGAAACTGCATGGCTAGTTTTCTGTAAGCGTCTTTGATTTCGTTTTTAGACGCGCTTTTGGATACGCCGAGAACCTCGTAATAATCTCTTTTTTCAGCCATGCACTCTACCGCTAAATTCGAAATGCAACTTCCCAATCAAAACTCTTTCGGCTGATTCACTTCACTTCGTAATCTTTCGAGTCAACAACCTTTTCGCCGTCACCTGCCTCTCCGGATGGCGGAGGCTGCTGACTCTGCTGTCCTCCAGCTTGCGCTTGCTGCTTCGCTTGCTCAGCCGCTGCCTGCTGATAAATCACGGTACCGACTTCTTGAAGAACCTTTTGCAATTCTTCAGACTTAGTTTTCATCTGCGCTATGTCATTGCTGGCTAACGCGTCTTTCAAAGCGGAAACGGCCGCGTCTATTTTACTGTTCTGCTCCTGCGTCAGCTTGCCCGTCAAATCCTTCTTAGTTCGTTCCGCGGTGTAAATTAGACCGTCCGCGTTGTTCCGTAACTCAACTTCTTCACGCTTTTTCTTATCTTTCTCAGCGAACTGATCTGCTTCTTTAACCATGCGCTCTTTCTCTTCCTCTGACAGCTTCGTGGACGCCGTAATTGTTATTTTGGCTTGCTTTCCCGTGCCTAAATCCTTGGCGGTTACGTTCAGAATACCGTTGGCGTCTATGTCGAATGTGACTTCGATCTGCGGAACGCCTCTCGGCGCTGGTGGCAGATCTACAAGATTAAACGTGCCAAGAGACACGTTGTCTGTTGCCATGGCTCGTTCGCCTTGAAGCACATGGATTGTGACAGCTGTTTGAAAGTCCGCTGCAGTCGTAAACACCTGTGTTCTTTTCGTGGGAATTGTGGTGTTCTTATCAATTATTTTGGTGAATACGCCGCCTAAGGTTTCCACGCCCAGCGATAACGGTGTAACATCCAGCAGAAGCAGGTCTGTGACTTCTCCTGTGATGACTGCGCCTTGTATAGCAGCGCCTATGGCGACGCACTCCATTGGGTCAATTCCACGCTCTGCTGGTTTGCCCAGAATCTTCTCGACGAACTGTTGCACGAGTGGCATTCGGGTCATTCCGCCAATCAGAATTATCTTGTCTACATCAGATGGAGTCAACTTGGCGTCTTCAAGTGCTTTGAGTAGGGTTTTCTGGGTTTTTTGCACGATGGGCTGCGCTAAACTTTCAAGTTTAGTTCTAGTCACTGCGTGATGTAGATGCTTGGGTCCTGAGCTGTCAGATGCGATAAAGGGCAAGTCAATGTCTGTGCTCATCAGCGCGGACAGTTCTATCTTCGCTTTTTCTGCGGCTTCCTTTAGTCTCGCAGTAGCCATTTTGTCATTGGTAAGGTCTATGCCTGTCTGCCTTTTGAACTCGTCTATGATGTGATCCATTAAAGCCTTGTCCACGTCGGTTCCACCTATCTGCGTATCTCCGCTTGTGGAGAGCACTTGGAACACGCCTTTACCGAAGTCCATAAGTGTAACATCATGAGTTCCGCCGCCGAAGCTGAACACGAGTATTTTCATTTCTTTCTCCAGCTTGTCGATGCCATAAGCAAGACATGCGGCTGTTGGCTCATTGATTATGCGCATGACTTCGAAACCTGCGATTTCACCTGCGTCTTTGGTGGCCTGTCGCTGGTTATCGTCAAAATGCGCTGGAACAGTTATGACCGCTTTTCGCATCGTGCTGCCTAAGTAAGTTTCCGCGTCTTTCTTGATTTTCTGCAGGATAAACGCTGAAATCTGCTGTGGCGTGTACTCTTTTCCGAAAATGTTTGTTTTGTATGTTGTTCCCATTTTTCGTTTTATTTCAAAAATTGTTCCTTCAGGGTTAGCTGTTGCCTGGCGTTTTGCTGGTTCTCCGATTAGAAGTTGTCCGTCTTTTGTGAAGGCAACGACTGAGGGGAACATTTTCCCAGCCATCGTTGGGCCTTCGGCGCTTGGGATTACTGTTGATCGTCCACCTTCGTAGATGGCGGCTGCGGAGTTCGTGGTTCCCAAGTCTATTCCTAAAACTTTTTCTCCTGTTTTTGTGTTACTCATTTTTTTCTTTCTCCGTTTGTAATTTTGATGATCTGACTGCAACTTTGACGATGCTGGGTCTAATCACTTTGTCTTTCATTTTATATCCTTTTCTCACCTGTTCGGTTACAACGCAAGCTTCAACATCGTCTCGTTCTGTTGCAGAAACAGCATGATGACACGATGGGTTAAAAACGTTGCCCATTTCACATTCTATGGGAGATACACCTTCTTGCTCAAGAACTTTTCTAAGCTTTTTAAGCGTCATTTGAACGCCTTCAATGAGAGGTTTGGCAGAATCCGAGGACTGAGCTGTCCTAAGCGCCATTTCTAACTCGTCTTGAACATCTAACAGCTGAATAACCAAACGTTCAGTACAGTACTTCTCCGCTTCTTCAACCTGCCGTTCACAGCGTTTTTTCAAGTTCTCGAAATCCGCCTGCAAATACTTCAATCGCGTCAGGAAGTCCTCTGAACGCTTCTTCTCGGCCTTTAGAAGCTGTTCAAGGTCAACTTGCTGCTCCTTTTTTTCTTCCACCATTGAGGTATTTTCCCTCTTAAATCACAAAATTTACCTTATGCAATCAGAAATATATTTTTCGGCTAACAATAGCGATTTTTCCCGCGCAAACTCTCTTTTTTTCTTTCCTAAGAAAATCATTGCAGTTTAGCTAATATAAGAAAGGTAAATGTACATACTATTAAAGCTAACTTGAATTGAAAAAAATCCCGTGCACGCTGAGAATAGCTCAATTTAGTTACCCATATGGTTCAACTCTTAAAATATACTGCAGCCCACGTTTAATACATTTAAGCTTAATCCTCAAATTCTTCACCAACCATTGGATATTTCAATCGTTCCAAGATTATCTGATGAAGAGTAACTTATGACTGAGCAGCGAGTTCAAGGTTATAGTATTCACCACCGTTCATTTTAAATTCAAACGACGGCAGTTGTTCCGATGCACTTCGTTAATAAAAATCGGAAACGTAGCTTTTATCAGATTTTTCGGAAAAATATAAATATTCGGATTGCGAGGTATAATTGACCGAAAATGTCGGATAATCAAGGATGTTGCAAGATTGAGGCTGTTGTAACAATGGACGCTAAGGGACAGATAGTTCTGCCCAAAAATTTGAGGGAGAGAGCAAAATTGGAATCAGGCACTAAATTAGCGATTGCAGCTTTGGAGCGAGAAGGTGTTGTGTGTTGCTTCGTAATGGTAAGGGCTGAAGCTTTGGGTGGCACGGTCAAAAACATGCTGGGGACAATGTTTCAAGAAGCGCATGAATGACGGGGGTGATATTTTGAGACAAGAAGAAATTAGGAAGAAGGTTCGTGAAGGTTATGGCAAAATAGCCAAGACAAAAACGTGCTGTTGCAGCTCAGAGGTAAGTGAGAGCATAGGATATAGCAAAGCTGACTTAACGTCCGTGCCTGAAGGTGCAGATTTGAATTTAGGATGCGGAAACCCCGTGGCATTGGCATCTTTGGAGAAGGGTGAAACCGTCATTGATTTAGGCTCAGGTGGAGGTTTGGATTGTTTCCTCGCCGCAAAAAAAGTCGGTACAAGCGGACAGGTGATTGGTGTTGATATGACGCCTGAAATGCTTGATAAAGCGCGTGAAAATTGCAGCAAATGCGGCTATAAAAATGTCGAGTTTCGATTGGGTGAAATTGAACACTTGCCAGTCGCTGACAACACTGCGGACGTAGTAATTTCCAATTGTGTGATTAACTTGTCACCTGAAAAGCAACGAGTGTTTAACGAAGCCTTTCGGGTTCTGAAGCCAGGCGGGCGACTTGTGATTTCAGATATGGTGCTCCTGAAAGAAATTCCGAAGCAGATTAAGAAAAATGTGCTTGCCTACGTTGGATGCATTTCAGGTGCGGAAATGAAATCAACGTACATTCGAATGATTGAAAGAGCCGGATTCAATGAGATTGAAGTAGTTGAGGAAACAACGCTGAGACCGGAACAGATTCTAAGTGATGCGACTGCTACATCCATAATGGACGAACTCAATTCAACCCGACAACAGGCTGAAGAAATTATCGGTTCAGTTGCAAGCTTAAAAATTTCAGCAACAAAACCCTGAATCCAAACTCTTACTTTTTTTGTTGTTGTGAAAGCATAATACTGCACTCGAACAAGTGACCTTCTAAATTCCTAATAGCATTATTTTTGTTGTGTTTTTTAGAGAGAGGATTAGTAGAAGTAGGAGAGCAGGGAAAAAAGAGGATTGTTGTGAGTGTAGCGCGCGCTACTTTAGGTTTAACCGCTCAGCCACAGGTCAAAAATAACTATCGCTGGAGTTATCAGCTAAAAATAGCGCGTGATTTTTATCTCAGATGACAGTATTCAATCTTGGTGAGATTGTGAATAATTCTGTTCTTAAAGCAATTAGAGGTAGAAGAAGTAGTTCAGGGTTTAAGTCAACTCCAGTAGATAAGGAGAAGCTAAATGCAATTTTGGAAGCTGGAAGGTGGGCGCCTTCATGGGCAAACACTCAACCTTGGCGATTCATAGTAATCAAAGATAAAGGTATAAAGGAAAGAATGAGCGAAGCTGTTTCAACGTTTTTCAAATCAAGTATTAGGGATGCGCCCATTTGTGTTGCCATTTGCGTTAATCCGAAGAAAGATTCTTTCCATTTTATCGAAGACGGGACAACAGCAACCCAAAACATGGCTTTGGCAGCGCACAGCATAGGTTTAAGTACAAGCTGGATAGGAGTTTTCTCTCTGCGTAATGAGAAAAACTCTAGCGAAAAAAAATTGAAGAAAATACTGGACATTCCTAAAGAGTGGAGATTGATTTCCATTCTACCGCTAGGAGTTCCAGAATTCAAGGAAACTAGTACACGAAAAGACCTCACTACGATATTGGATTTTAACCGTTTCATGATTAAGGAAGAGCACAAATCGGAGTTGGAACCAAGGGAAAAACCTTTGACAGAAACGGAGAAAGTGCATGAACCAGAATCGTCTCGCGAACTGGAACGTGCATTGGTTTAGCGGGGAATTTAAACAGCTGAAACCTATATAACTCATAGTTATAGAAAACTGCAATGTTATTTCAAAAGCGAAATTTTGTTACTGAGCATGTACAAAGGTTGCCGAGGTGAGATGGTTCCGGTGCGAGTGGAAACTTCTGTTTGAAATTTTTTCTTGTTTGCTATTTCGCTCCTTCCACGAATCTTCTGTATTTAGAATTGCTATGCGAGTTTAAATTCGGTTTTTCAAAGGTCCGACAAACTTTCTTTAGAATTAATCTGAAAAAACAGAACAAAAACACAGTGATCCGTAGACTATAATAATTGAGGGCCCAGGAATAGAAGATTTTTCTAGAACTCTGTTTCATCCTTAATAAATACATGCTTTGCGCAGTAAGAATCAGCTTCTGTAGATAGAAAGGAGTAATACGAATTGAGGAAATCAAAAATACTAGTTTGCTTTATGCTCGCAGCTTTGATTACCACACTGTTCACTTCACTTGCAGTTAACGAAGCACACTCGCTCGTTGATTGCATAGTCACACCTCCGTACGCGGGGATTTCGTTGACTAAGACTCCTAGTGCAAACGATGTCGTAAGCGGGTCTACTGTCAGCTTTCTTTATAATGCTACTAATACGGGTGATACTGTGTTGACTGGGGGGATCTTTGATGACGTGTTCGGGTCTGTTGGTAGTTTTGTTGATTTGGCTCCTGGT
>Ga0209427_10005508_pt1 | contig 14528 bp, 13 predicted proteins | sample DeeMarSWOR136_30_FD_187465 | JGI IMG/M metagenome (GOLD analysis project Ga0209427, IMG submission 187465) | Marine sediment microbial communities from White Oak River estuary, North Carolina - WOR-1-36_30 (SPAdes) (version 2) | ecosystem: Environmental > Aquatic > Marine > Intertidal zone >... | reverse complement strand
CGAAAGAGATTGTGTTTGAAGGGCTTTCTACGACCTTCGATGTGATCTACCGCAATCAGGACATCAGCAGGCTGAAGATTCAGATGCCAGGGTTGCACAATGTCTATAATGCGTTGGCCACCTTGGCTACGGCATTTGAACTGGATATTCCCTTTCAAGTCGTCCAAGAGACACTCTGTGATTTTAGTGGAATTCAGAGACGGTTCCAGATAAAGGGAGAGAAGAAGGGGATCCTCATCGTGGATGACTATGGCCATCATCCTGTTGAGATCATGGCCACGTTGAGAGCAGCGCGAACAGGATGGGAAAAGAGGATCGTTGCCGTTTTCCAGCCTCACCGGTATACGCGAACCCAAGCCCTATTTCATGATTTTCTGACTGCTTTTAATGAAGCAAATGTCCTAATCCTCACCGATATCTATCCAGCTGGGGAGGATCCGATCGATGGAGTGGAGGCGAAAGCTCTCTTTGAAGGGATACGGGATTACGGCCATAAAGATGTGACCTATATAGCCGATAAGAAGGAGATTGTTGACCATCTTCTCCGAATCACCACACCAGGAGATTTGGTGATCACTCTGGGAGCAGGAGATATCTGGCAGGTCTCCGAGGAGCTGATGAAGCGACTGGACTAAATCGAATTCGAATTTCGCCTGCCTGCCGGCAGGCAGGGGATGCGGAGTTCGGAATTCATTCCGCACTTGGAAGATGGAGCGCGATGACAAAAAATGGGCAAAGGGTCTGATCAAGGGAAGGGTTCTTTTTGATGCACCCATGAGACAGTTTACTTCGATGAAGGTGGGTGGGCCCGCAGACAGAGTCCTATTTCCCAAGAATGTAGATGAGTTGAGGAGGGTGGTTCGATATAGCCGGAAAAAAGGCATCCCCTTCCTTATTTTAGGAAAGGGCACAAATCTGATCGTAAGGGACAGAGGGGTACGTGGATGGGTGATCAGCCTGACTCAGGGGATGAGAAAGGTCCGCATGGACGGCGATGTGGCAGAAGCTGAAGCGGGTCTCCCTCTTCAGAGGTTGGTTCAATTCACCGTTCAGAAGGGGCTCACAGGGCTTGAACCCTTCTTCGGCATTCCAGGGACAGTGGGAGGCGGTTTGGCGATGAATGCTGGAGCATGGGGTGTTGAATTGAAGGATATCCTCCTTTCCGTGATGGTAATGAACGGAGATGGAGAAGTCGTGGAGAGACCTCGGAAGAGGCTAAAATTCTCTTATCGAAGACTGGACCTTCCATCTTCTTGGATCATTCTGAAAGGACGGTTTCAGTTGAAGAAGGGGAAGAAAGAGGAGATCCTCGAGCGAGTGAAATCTTATTCAGAGATCAGGAAGAAAACGCAACCCTTAGATTATCCCAGTGCAGGTTCCATTTTCAAAAACCCTAAGGAAGGTCCTGCAGGAAGATGGATCGAAGAGGCAGGATTGAAAGGGTTTCGGATGGGACAGGCAATGATTTCAGACCAGCATGCCAATTTCATCATCAATCTGGGAAAGGCCACGGCTGAAGAGGTGATCCATTTGATGGAGTTTGTGGAGAAGAAGATTTACGAAGATAAAGGCATCTCCCTTGAAAGGGAAGTAGAGGTGGTGGGGGAGTGAAGAATCAATCCATGAAGAAAAAGAAGGTAGGGGTGATGATGGGCGGCCTCTCGCGGGAGAGAGAAATTTCTCTGAGAACTGGAAAAGCCATCCTGAGAGCTCTGATCGAAAAGGGATACCATGCCTCACCGATTGATCTAGGTCAGGAGATCGCTGAAACATTGATTAAGGAAAAGATTGAAATTGCTTTTATTGCCCTCCATGGCAGATATGGAGAGGATGGGACGGTACAGGGGATGCTGGAGTTAATGGGCGTCCCCTATACGGGTTCGGGCGTCCTGGCAAGCGCCTTAGCTCTTAATAAGATCATGGCCAAGAAATTCTTCCTCTGCGAAAATATCCCGACTCCTACCTACGAAGTCTTTCAACGGGACGAGATCGACAAAAATGCACTGCGACCCCTCTCCCTTCCTTTACCGCTTGTTGTCAAACCGGCAAGAGAAGGGTCCACCATTGGAGTCTCCATTGTCAGAAAGGAAGAGGAACTGGTTCCCGCTCTAAAGGAGGCAGGGAAATATGACGATGAGATTCTGCTGGAAAAGTTCATGAAGGGCAAGGAGATTACGGTTGGCATCCTCGAAGATATTCCTCTGCCCATCATTGAGATCGTCCCCAAGAGCGGCTTTTACGATTACCATTCGAAATATACGAAGGGGGAAACGGAATACATCATCCCGGCTCGAATCCCAAGGGAAAAGTATCTCTATGCCCAAGAAATTAGCTTGAAGGCCTTTCGCGTGTTAGGTTGCTCAGGTTGTGCGAGGGTGGATTTGATGACCGATGAGGATGGCAATCCGTTTGTGATTGATGTCAACACCATGCCAGGGATGACAGAGACAAGTCTGGTACCTAAGGCTGCCAGTCATGCCGGTATTACTTTTGAAGATCTCGTGGAGCGGATTCTACTGGGGGCATCGTTGAAGTTGTAATCATCTTCCTTCCCTCCCTTTAGAAAGAGGGGGATTTGAAAATTGGAAGGGTTAGGAGATACGGTCACGATGAAAGAAGGCGAATTCTTTCGGCCAAAGGGAAAGAGGGAGACAAGGGGAGAAGTGAGATTTCAGGGTTTCTTGAAAAAGGTTTTCCGAATCGCTTTTCACCTTCTCTTGGTCTCTGTCTTTCTCTTTGTGGGTCATCGAGTTTATGTTCATCTCTTGGGAGACCCCTTTTTTCGAGTCAGGGAGGTAGAGATTGAGGGATATCGAAAGATTTCGAAAGATACTCTCCTCTCTCTCGTCACCATTGACGGGATGTCCAATCTCTTCACCATCCGTTTGGGAGAGGTCGCCAAACGATTGGAGTCCCATCCGTGGATTGATCACGTAACGGTGAGGAAGGTCTTTCCCAATAAGATATCGATTCACATCGAGGAGAGAAAACCGATCGCTATCCTTCAGTTAGAAGAGCTTTACTATATCGATCACAAAGGGGTGATCTTTTCGCGTGTAGGGGATAGAGATGAGTATAACTTTCCATTTCTCACCGGATTGACGCGTGGCATTTTAGAAAAAGATCCAGCAGAGGCAAACCGTCTGATCACAAAAGCTATTGAACTATTAAGAATTGCCGACAGAGAAAAGGTCTCGCCCCTGGAAGAAATTTCAGAGGTCCATATGGAAAAGACTTTTGGACTTCACTGTTTTGCGCAGACCGAAGGGTTGGAAGTGAGATTGGGGTGGGACCGGTTTGGAGAAAAGTTAAAACGATTGTCTCTCATCTGGTCCGACCTTCAGAAGCGAAGGTGGTCTGCCGCCTCGATTGATTGCAGTGATTCAAAGAGAATGGTGGTGAAAAGAATGATCAAAAGGGTGAAATAGAAAGGGGGTGATGAAAAGGTGAGCAAGAAGGATTCAGTAGTTGTCGGATTGGACATCGGCACCACAAAGATCTGCACCGTGGTCGGAGAAGTGGGCGATGGCCAGGTCAACATCATTGGTCTTGGGACCCACCCATCCAAAGGGTTGCGAAAAGGCGTGGTGATCAATATTGAAAGTACCGTCCTTTCGATCAAAAGGGCGGTCGAGGAAGCCGAATTGATGGCGGGAGTCCATCTCACCTCGGTCTATGCAGGGATCGCAGGGGGCCACATCAAAGGGATTAACAGCCATGGTGTGATTGCGGTTAAAAACAAGGAGGTCGGGCCGAACGACGTGAAGCGGGTGATCGATGCAGCGAGTGCGGTGGCGATTCCCATGGATCGGGAAGTGATTCACATCATCCCCCAGGAATTCATTGTGGATGATCAGGATGGGATCAAGAATCCTGTGGGGATGTCGGGGGTGAGATTGGAGGGAAGAGTCCACATCGTCACTGGCGCCATTACCTCAGCTCAGAACATTATTAAATGCGCCAACCGAGCTGGACTCGATGTGGATGACATCGTCTTAGAGCAGCTAGGCTCGAGCGAAGCTGTCCTGACCCCAGAGGAGAGAGAGTTGGGCGCAGCCATTATTGATATCGGAGGGGGTACGACGGATCTGGTCATCTTTTCGAGTGGTTCAATCAAGCATACGGCTGTCTTTTCCTTAGCGGGAAGCCATATTACGAACGACATCTCGATGGGCCTTCGGACGCCGGTAGAAGAAGCGGAGAAGATCAAAATACGATATGGGTGTGCCTTGACCTCCCTGGTTCGTAAAGATGAGACCATCGAAGTCCCAAGCGTTGGAGGTAGGAAGCCACGTATCCTCTCCAGATATACTCTGGCTGAGATCATCGAGCCGAGGGTCGAGGAGATCCTGACGTTAGTCCACAATGACATCCTGAGGACGGGTTATGGGAATTTGATCGCTTCCGGTATTATCCTCACCGGCGGGAGCGCCCTCTTGGAAGGAGTCCCTGAATTGGCCGAACAGATTTTCAATGTGCCCGTTCGAAGGGGAATCCCTACTGGGATTGGTGGCCTCGTCGATCTGGTCAACAGTCCGATGTATGCGACGGGGGTGGGACTGGCCCTATTTGGAAGTCGAAATAGGGCTAAGAGCCGATTCAAAGTGGGCGAGGGGAATATTTTTAGCAAAGTGACCCACCGGATGAAGGAATGGATCGGAGAATTCTTTTAAAGAACGGAATAATGGAGTATTGGAATTTTGGAATGATGGGAAAATCCAAATTTCTAAACCCATTATTCCACTACTCCATTCATCCAATATCCCAATTTTTAAGAGGAGGGAGATATGATCGAATTCGATGAGAATAAGAATTTGGCCGCCAGGGTCAAAGTCATCGGGATTGGAGGGGGAGGAAACAATGCCCTGAATACCATGATTTCCTTTCAACTCACTGGTGTCGAATTCATTGCAGCCAATACCGATGCCCAAGCATTGGCGGCAAATCTGGCTCCTATCAAGTTACAACTAGGGGCTAGTTTGACGAAGGGCTTGGGAGCTGGAGCCAATCCTGAGATTGGGAGAAAGGCGGCTTTGGAAGATGTAGATAAGATCCGAGAGGTTTTGAAGGGTGCTGACATGGTCTTCATCACCGCGGGATTGGGCGGGGGAACAGGAACAGGAGGAGCACCCGTTATTGCTGAGGCAGCTCGGGAAGTAGGAGCCCTCACCGTGGCCATCGTGACCAAGCCCTTCCACTTCGAAGGGAGGAAGAGGATGAAACAGGCTGAGGAAGGGCTAGCCAATCTGAGAATGGTCGCCGATGCCCTGATCACCATTCCCAATCAGAGACTTCTGAGCATCAGCGGGAAGAGCATGACACTCCTCGAAGCCTTCAAAAAGGCGGATGAAATCCTCTACCATGCCGCCAAAGGGATCTCAGACATCATTGTAGGCCAAGGGATTATCAATCTCGACTTTGCCGATGTCCGAACCATCATGTCTGAAACCGGAATGGCATTGATGGGGACAGGGATCGCCGCAGGAGAGAACCGTTCGATCGAGGCAGCCCAGAGAGCCATCTCGAGTCCTCTCTTGGAAGACATCTCCATCGAAGGGGCGAGAGGGCTTCTCATCAACATCACCGGAGGCCCAAATATGACCCTCAACGAGATCAACGAAGCCACTACGCTCGTCCAGAAGGAAGCCCATGAAGATGCGAATATCATCTGGGGGATGGTGATTGACAAAGCGATGCAAGAGGAACTTCGTGTAACGGTCATTGCCACCGGCTTTGGAAGAACAGAAGAGAAAACCGCTTCCCGATTCAAAAGGATTGCGCCCATTTCCATCAGCGTCAGAGATAGTGTCCGGGATAGTCTTAGAGAGAATAGAGATCTCCCTGCTTTCATGAGAAGGGTGAAGGTCAACGAGCGGTTCGATGAGGTGAATTTGGTAGAGCCGCCTGATTTTTCTCTCGAGGATGAGGATCGTTTCGATATCCCCACATTCTTAAGGAAACAGGCCGACTGAAACGGAGTATAGCGAGCCGTAAGTCGTGAGTCGTGAAAGCCAAAAAATATTCCATGGAAACATGGAAATCTGTTATATTTAATTTGCGACATTCCACTTTCCACTTACGACTTACGAAAAATGACGTCTTGGAAACTGATTCAGAAGGCTAAGCAGATTCTTGAAAAAGAAAAAGGGACTGTCCAGAAACCATGGGGCGGCAAAAATTCCATTTGTCTCATCTATCCCAACTCCTACCATGTCGGAATGTCCAATCTGGGATTTCAAACCCTCTACCATCATCTTAACATTGAAGAAGATGTTGTCTGTGAGAGGGCCTTCCTCCCTGACGCGGGAGATCTTCAAGAATATCGTCAGACTCAAACTCCTCTTTTTTCATTGGAATCTCAGAGGCCTCTTTCCGATTTCGATATCTTAGCATTCTCCATTTCTTTTGAAAACGATTTCGTTAATATTCTCTCCATTTTTGACTTGGCACATGTTCCACCGGAGAGCCACCGGCGCGAGCATGGATACCCTTTGGTGATCGCAGGAGGGGTGTCCGTCTTTTTAAATCCAGAACCCCTCAGTGAATTTATTGACCTCTTTATCCTTGGCGAAGCGGAGGAGGTTGTCAAAGAATTTCTAGAAGTCTACCGCGCCGCTCTTTCAGAAAAGGGGAAGAGGGGGAAGGGTGATCTTTTGAAAAGTCTGGGTGCCTTGGAGGGAGTTTATGTCCCAGGGCTTTATCACGTAGCCTACAGGAAGGATGGAAAGATTGAACGGATGGATGCTGAGCCAGGATTCCCTCCGCAAATCAAAAGAAGATGGGTTCGTGAGATCGACCGATTTCCAACACGATCCGTGCTTTTTACTTTGGATACGGAGTTCAAAGAGATGGCTCTGGTGGAAGTGAATAGAGGGTGCCCAAGAGGGTGCCGCTTCTGTGCAGCCTGTTTCGTTTATCACCCTTTTCGGAGCCGAAGTCTTCCCGTCCTTGAGCCTGTTGCCAAACAGGGCCTCGCTGAAGAACATCGTATTGGGCTTACAGGAACTGCGGTCTCTGACTACCCCGATCTGCTTCCCCTGTGTCAAGGCATTCTTTCTCAGCGAGGGGGGATCTCACTGGCTTCCATCAGAGTGGATGCCATTCGTGGTCCACTCGTCCAGTGTCTGAGAGAGGGCCAGGTTCAAACGGTTGCCCTTGCACCCGAGGCAGGTTCAGAGAGACTCAGGAAGGTATTGAGGAAGGGTTATACCGAGGAAGAAATTCTAAAGTCCATCGATATCCTGGTCGAGAATGGTCTTTCCCAAATCAAATGCTATTTCTTAATTGGTCTTCCATCTGAAACAGACGAGGATGTGAGGGCGATTGTCCGCTTGGCCAAACAAGTTCGACATGAGATCCTCTCACACCGGAAAGGTCAGAAAGGAAAATGGAGGGTCGTGCTGAGCGTCAATCCCTTTGTCCCTAAACCTGCGACTCCTTTCCAATGGGTTGCATTGGAGGAGGTGGGTGAACTGAAGAGGAAGTTGAAGATGATTCAGAGAGAAATCAAAGGAGAGAAAGGGATGGAGTTGATTCATGACCTTCCTAAGTGGGCTTATATCCAGGCCCTGCTCTCAAAAGGAGATCGGCGAGTTGGGAAAATACTGATGGCTGCTTGTCGATACCAAGGGGACTGGAACAAAGCCCTCCGGGAGACGGACATCAATCCAGACTTCTATGTCTACCGAAAGAGAGATTTGGATGAGATCTTCCCTTGGGATTTCATTGACCATGGAATACCAAAAGAGAAGCTGAGAGAAGAATATATTAAGGCGATGGAGGAAGCAGGTATCCAACTGACCCATTGAGTTATTGGGTTATTAGGTAATTAAGTTATTAGTTTAACGACTTACTAACCCATTTACCCAGTTACGTAATTGCCAATAACTAATAACCAGTAACCAATAACTAAGTAAAGAGGGTATGGAATGAAGATCGAAAAGGTTTTTTTTCAAAGTGAAGGCGAAAAAGTCGCGGGTATTCTTCACCTGCCTGAAAAGAAGAGTCCTCCATGTATCATTGCCTCCCATGGGCTTCTTTCGAGCAAAGAGAGTGAGAAGTATATCGCTCTGGGAGAGAGGTTTTCTCAGGAGGGGATTGCCATGCTTCGCTTCGATTTCAGAGGAATTGGAGAGAGCGAAGGAAGGATCGAAGACGACACGGTCAGCAGGAGGGTGATTGACCTCGGCTCGGCCATCGATTTCATACGATCCCGTAGGGATCTGGGAAATCGGATTGGGTTACTTGGATCGAGCCTTGGAGGCTATGTTTCTCTGATTAAAGCTTCTTCGGAAGAAAAGATTCGGGCAGTTGTCATTTGGGCTACGCCTTTTCACTTGGACGATCTCAAATCGAATAAAGGTGCGGAAGGTCATCCTCTTCCCGAGGAGGCCTTTTTTGAGGATCTCCCGAAGCACCAGCTCCTTCCTCTTTTACCAAAGGTCTCAAACTGTTTGGTGGTGCATGGCGAGAAGGATGAACTCGTTCCCTTGGATCAGGCCTGGGAGATCTTTCAGGGTTTGGGTGCCCCCAAAGAGATTCGTATTATCGAGGGAGCCGACCATCGCCTGACAGAACCAGCCCATCGTGGCCGTGCCATGGAACACAGCACTGCGTGGTTTAAGAGGTATCTGCAACCTGTTCGAGGTTCGGAGTGACGATTTCGGAGTTTTTTATTCTATTTAAGTCTCCGAACTCCCAACGATACACTCCGAACTGTCTTACCCCCAAGCCGTTTGCTTTTGTGGTTATCTGCGGGTTAATATAAAAAAATGGATTCCGTGACTCACACCCTCACAGGGGTGGTGATTGCCAGAGCGATTGATGACGAGAAAGTTGGCCATTGGGGAACGATCGCCGGTCTGAGCATGGGATTCTTCCCGGACACCGATTTCGTTCTTGGCCTTTTCAACCGTCAATTTTATCTTGAATATCATCGAGACTTTACCCATTCCCTGATACTCATCCCTTTTTACGCTCTTTTCTTCAGTTGGATCTTCGTTAAAATATCAAAGCGTACTCAATTCTGGAGTTTTTACAAGATCTGCCTCGCTGTTCTGGTCACTCATGTTTTGCTCGATCTACTGACATCCTATGGCACTATGATTTTTTCGCCCTTCTTTGAACGTCGCTTTGCCTGGGATCTCATTTTCATCATCGACATGATCTTTTCTGGAATCATCATTTTGCCGCTGATAATCAGCTTCTTCTGGAAAAGGAGGGCCCAATGGATCTGTCGCGGATCCTTAATAGGCCTGACCCTTTATGTCCTTTTTTGCTGGATACAGCATGAGCGAGCCATGGAATTGACGAAGGCCTTTGCTCGAAACTCAAATGAAGAGGTCATTCAGGTGGCCTCTTTGCCTCAACCCATCTCTCCTTTTCGGTGGGCAAATTATATTGAGACCAAGGAAAGGGTCTATCAGGGGTTCATCGATTTTCTCAGGAGGGAACCACCGGAGCTGATGCCCCATTCCAGGTCCTTTTTTAAAAAGCTAAGCAGCCTGTATTATCCTCCTGAAAAAATTCAGTACCGATCGTGGACTAAACTTCAGAATTCTCCATGGGTGGAAAGGGCTTTGGCCACCGATGGAGTGAAATTCTATTACTGGTTTGCTCGTTTTCCGGTTGTAAAGTCCGTGAATTCTACGAACGCGAGACACCGTGTAGAGTTTCTGGACGTCAGATTTCATCTCCCGGGCATTCGATCGCCCTTCGTCTACTATGTGGAATTCGAAGAATCGGGCAAGATTCAATCGGAAGGGTTTACAAGGGACAGCAAAGAGCAGAAGGAGTGACGGGTTATTCAATATTCCACTGGATGCTGTCTTTTGATTCGGACTTTCCTATTGCATGAGTAGGATGGTTTGCCATACGGAAAATGGCGATCATCATTTCAAGGAGGACGCGGCTATAGATCACCATTAAAAGGAAGATCAGTGGAGCACAGACGAATGCAAGAATGCCAAGTCTTGTTTGGGAATAGAGTCCTACCGTTACAAAAATAAAGCCGATCAGGGCAGCCAATAGGATTGACAGGCCGTAAAGGAATTTAATGATATTAGAGGTGACAACCCCATCGAATGAAAAAATAAAGAGGGCTTTTAGAAAACTGATTTGCTTAAAGAAGACCAACGCCGCCCGTAAAAATCTTTCCTTTCTTTTAAGTTCGCCACACGTTTCGCCACAATTGACACAGAACTTTGCATCCTCCTTATTGGAAGCACCACAATTCGTGCAAAACATGAATAGCCCTCCTCTGTCCTTTCAAAAACTTAACTCACAGGGTTGGTTTCTTCAATTTTCCAATGGCCGTCTTCTTTCTTTAACAGGACATCCAAAACGGCTCTGCTCTCTTGGGTTTTTCCACGCGATCGTTGAGAAATCTTGATCTTCCACTCCACCCTCACGTTGGCGGTATGGGCTGATATCTTTTGGTTCTTCAATTCATAGGAGAGGTCAAGGTAATCAAAATGTTTCCAAGTTTCGAGCGTCTCCAATCGTTTTTCTTTTCTGTCTCGATAATCGAGAGTGTAACAGGACATAAAGAGTTCCATGTCCTTCCGTAAATTGGCTACTTTAATATTTTCAAAAAGTGATCTTATCCCCTTGATTTGGCGGTCTTCAACATGAGAGGGTTGGGTCTGTGGTGAAGTGAAGCTTTCGTCGGGAATGAGTTTTCCTGATTGGGAGTTTATTCGCAAGTGATAGTATCCCCATGCGACCATCAACATAATGATCCCGCTCGCAACGATTACAGGTAAGGGACGAAGAAGCGTTCTTGCTGGCCAAGGGGAGACGATATCCTCTCCCATGTTACTGGGCAAGAGGGAGATGATTTGCCGATGTTTTTTTAAATCTTTCTCTCTTAGCGCTATTTCCTTTCTTGTTTGCTTCTTTTCTGTGGAAAAGTCCACTTTGGTGATTGCACCTGATCGGTGGAGGGACTGCACTTCCTCACTCTTCTTTTGAATAGGTTCCAACTCCTTTTCCAAAAAATCTATTTCCTCCGATATCCTTTTTCTAATAGATTCAAGCTCCGTTTCAATTTCTTTTTGACGAGACGATAGCGACTCCAATTGTTCCTGATAGCGGGCATAGAGGGAATTCAATACGTCACTGGAGATTCTATCACGCTGCGTCTCCAATTGGCCCACGCAACTTTCTAATTTTTTCTTTTCTCGTAAGAGTGTCAGCCATTCCTTTGCCCGTCTCTTCACTAACCTTTTCCCGAAGGGTTGAACGTCCGTTTCTTGAAAAGTGGCCTTTTCCATCAATAGGGAACCGCACTTTCTACAATAGTTTCCGATTCCATACGATAGCCTGCACTTTGGGCAGAGGAGTTTATCTTCCATTGTTTCACTCTCAGGTAAATCTATCTCCTTAAACCCGGGTAAGGGCTTTGCTTCCGCCAAAAGGAGACTGCCACACTTTCGACAATACTTTTTCCCTGCCCCGTAAGCGATATGACATTTAGGACAGACGGCCATTCTGGCTTCTCTCACATCGGACTCTTTGGCCTCGATGAAGCAGAGGGCGGGGAAGAAGAGGGTGATGGAACCGCTGTGGGTGGTGATGGAGGAGGAGAAGTGATGAGTACTTCGGATGTGGCTTTTTTGATTATCCATGCCTCTTTTCCATCGTGAAGGCGGATATGTAACCATCCCCCTTCTTCTTCGAGGATGTTTAATAGTGTTCCCTTCTTCGTTTTCCCGACTATTTTATGTTTTGTTCCCGGACCTTCACGTAGGTTGACGATAGTCCATTTAACCTTAGCCTGGCGTAGGGAAGGCGACGCTGTGGGGAAGGGGGATACTTTCGGAGTTTCCTCAGGGGGTGATGCAGGCGGGGCGGACTCTTTTTCCAACTCCGCCGGTTTCTTGGGAAGCGCTGTTGTTTGCTTAGGAAGGGATGCTGTTGGACTTCTTTTGACCAGCTTTTCGAAATCGTCACAGAAGCTGCAGAACTTGGCGGGCCCCGACGATCCGCCCGCCGCTTTTGAACTGAGATAAACAATGAGAGACGTTTTTTCTTTTACAAGGTTTATTTCGACAGGATGGAACGTTTTCTTTTGTTCGTCGAAGGTCATTTCTGCCTTTATTGTTCCGGATGTTCTGTCGGTAGAGATGAGTCGACTCCCACGGGCTTGAATCGTTTTGATGGCGGTATCGAATCCTTTCTTAAAGTCCAGATTTTCATATTTCACCCACGTTTTATAAATTCGGCCAGTAATAAGATTTCCCTCTTTAGTATAATTCTTCTTGCAATCGGGGATCGAGGTAGGCTCTGGGGTCTCCTTTTTTGACAGAAAGCCTAATTGAGAACAACCAAAGATGAACAGACCCGACCAGAGGATCATCAGATACATTCGCAATTGATTCTTAGACATCATTCCCTCCCTTTGTTCTTATTAATATTATTAATATTAAGAATATACAAAATCTTAAGAAAGTCTAATAAAATTAAATGGTTAAATTTTAAACACCCTTCTTGAACCTAAAATATGTCTAAAGAGGCCTGACTACGCAAAAATTAAGGTTTGCATTTTGCATGCCGTAAAATGGAATAATTTTTGTCTTTAAATTTCGAGGTGTTTCTTATCATGGGCGATGATTAATGGGCTGGAACTGGTAAAAAAAATCAGAGTGTGGGTAGAAATTGTCCATTCCAGGCCACCCGAGGGGGCATTAGGTGGGATGAACAGATGGGATAAGAGGGTGCATTGCAAAATCTGTCACATTTCTGGGAGAACCAGCGTGCGGGTGTGAAGTTTAAATGAGTTTGAAACCTCACCTCAGATGAATTATCTCTTTTACTTTCCAATCACCCCTTTCTTTTTTGAAGATAACATCGAGAGCACTCTTGGTCTCCTCAGGTTTGCCCCCAGTCCTTGGAGAAATTTTCATCAGCCATTCCACTCTCGCCTTAGCTGTATTACCCGATATCGAATGGCCCTTTACATTGTAAGAGAGGTCATTATAGTCAAAATCTCTCCAAGATTCGACTGCCATCTTTCTTCTCCCCTCTAGGTTTTCGAAGTCATCAGAATAGCAGGACATGAAGAGCTCGATGTCCTTTAGCAAATTTGCCAGTCGGATTTTATCAAGAAGGGCTTCTATCTTTTCCATCTCCTCCTCTTCCTCAACAGATAGCTTGGGCGTGGCACGAGGGGAAGGTGGTTTCGCGAGGGTTGTGGTTTGGTCCGTTGGTTTGGAGGTGCCGGTAGAAGTCATTTGACCAGTGTCTCCAGGAGCGGAGGGGCTTGGTTCGGATACTTTTTTTGTAAAATACGAATAGAGTGAAAAAAGGAGGTAAATGGCCACCGCCACCAAAGCCAATGTGCCCAAGAGACCAACAGGTTTCTGGAAAAAATTCTTTTTGGCTTCATCTGGAAGGCCAAATCCGATTCCCATATCTTCTGGGAATTTTCTCTCAGGTTGTTTTTCCGGAGGTTCTTTTCTAACGTCCTTTTTTGTTTCAAGAAAATCCAGTGACTCGGGTTCTTTCCTTGTGACTTCGGCCGGGGGTTTCACGGCGGGTTGACTTGGAGGAAGTTCTTTTTTGACCTTTCGTGCCCCGGCGGCTTCCGACTCTCTCTCCTTGTCTCCAGGCACCTCAGAGGGCTTAGGTTTTTCCTTTTCTTCGGAAGGGATTTGCTTCACAAGGGGGGCGCCACATCTGACGCATGACTGCATGCGTTCGTAGAGTATTTTGCAATTGGGGCAGATGAGTCTTTCCTTGGATTTCGCTTCTTCTTTTTCGTTTGTGTCCTCGTGACCTGACACGGGTTTTTCTTTGGTCACAAGAGGGCCTCCACATTGAGGACAAAAGTCCATTCCTTCTTCATAGTCAATATGGCATTTCATGCAAATTAACATTTTTTCTTCCCCCCAATCGTTTCTTCATCCTTTTCGCATTATTTTCACTTTTTCCAAAATAGCGGCCATGGTAGGACCCGCCTGGCCATGGATGACCATATCCGCCATATCATCGTAAGGCGTTGGGTCGCGGTTGATGATGACCAATTTTGCTGCGTTTCTCTTCGCTACCAATGGCATGGAGGCCGCGGGTTGAACCACCAAGGAGGAACCAATGACGATGAAGAGATCACAGAGTGAAGATCGATGATAGGCCTCCTGGGTTTCCCTCTCCGGCATGGGTTGGCCGAAGGAGATGGTGGCGGGCTTGAGTGGCCCATTGCAGTCGTCACAATAAGGTACCTTTTTAGTCTTTTGAAAGCGCTCCTGAATCCCCTCCCTGTCAAATTTTTTTCCACAGTTCAGACAAGAGACATACATTGCCGTTCCGTGAAGTTGAATCACCTTCTCTTCTGAATTCCCAGCCTTGAAGTGAAGGCCATCGATATTTTGGGTAATCACACAATCGAGCTTACCGAGTTTTTCCAGCTCGGCAATGGCCAGGTGAGCCAAGTTGGGTTGAGCTTTTTTCATAGGCTCATACATCTCTGTGGCCATCTGCCAGTATTTTTCCCGAGAGGCCTCGCTCGCAAGGAAATTCTGGAAGTAGAA
>Ga0209427_10005507_pt1 | contig 14529 bp, 10 predicted proteins | sample DeeMarSWOR136_30_FD_187465 | JGI IMG/M metagenome (GOLD analysis project Ga0209427, IMG submission 187465) | Marine sediment microbial communities from White Oak River estuary, North Carolina - WOR-1-36_30 (SPAdes) (version 2) | ecosystem: Environmental > Aquatic > Marine > Intertidal zone >... | reverse complement strand
CATTAGTTTCACTTATATATGGGAAGGATTTAGGCTTCTGGGATAACAGGTTATCCTTTTCTGAAGAGGTTGTTTCTAAGAGTAAAGATGATAAAAGTGAGTGGGCATCTGTGTTTTATAAAAATTGGCATATATTAAATTCTAATAAAATAAGAGACGACTTATTTAAACTAATAAAACTGAAATCTGGCAGGAAAATCTATGAAACTTTCTTTACCACAAGGGTGTTTGACTACTTAAAGGATAAAGAAGAAAAATATTATTTAGATAGTTTTTTGGCCGATATGTTTTTCAACTACAAAGTCAAACGTTTTGTGCAAGAATTACAAGAAAACAATGTGGTAATATGGAAGGCATTAACCGAGGACACTAAAAGAATCATCAAGTATGATCCAGAGGTAGTAGAGAGGTTAAGAGGTTTAGGTTATCTACAGTGAAATGTCTTTATCCCATTAAAAAGACTTACCTTAGCAAAATATTGTCAATTTATTATTCTGTATACTTAACTGCTAGACGGCGCATGAACCACTTGCCTCTCACCGGTGTCGAGATCACCATGCAGGCCGCTTCGGGAGAATAGCTGTGCGGAACTTATACGATCCCCGGTCGTTTGATCACCTCGTCGACGAGTTCGATTTCGCAGCTTCGTTGAAGCGGCGCCCGGATTTCTTCTTAAAGCATCTCCCGAAACGCCGGCGTCGAGCGCTGGACGTTGGCTGCGGCACCGGCACCCTTGCTCATGAGCTTGCCCGCCACTTCGACTCCGTACTTGCGATCGACATATCAGAGCCAATGCTGGCATTCGCCCGCAAGAAGCGTTCCGCTCCCAATCTGGAGTATCGGCGGGCTGATGCGAATGCGCTCGAGCTTGAGGGAGAGTTCGACGCCATTGTCAGCCATACAACTTTCCATCACCTCGAAGACGTCGGGAAGACGCTTGCAACGCTCCGGGCAGCGCTTGCACCCGAGGGTCGAATAGTCATAATTGACATGGTCAGTGAGCGAGAGGCATCCTCACGTTACGTTTACGCCTCTCACGCATTCGTGGTGTTCATTCCGAACATCTTTTATCACGGCCTTCGCGCGGCGGTGCGCCTTTTCCGCTTCCAAACATCGCGTGCATGGCTCGACCACCTCACCACGGATTGCTTTCTAACCGAGGCAGGCTTTCGCGAAGTGTATGGACAGGTTCTTCCGGGTGCGTCCTTTACACGGTTCAAGTATTTCGTTGGCGTCGTTTGGCAAGCTCCCGCCAAGTGAGGCACCGACTAACAAGGCACTACACTGACCGGCTCCGGCGCAATGGGTCTCTGGAAGTATTCGGAAATGTGGGGGGTCTGAAGACAACTTGACAGGAGGCACCATATGTTTTAAAGTTAGTCCATGCCCAGACAACCGCGCTTGGATGCACCCGACACCCCCCATCACATTATTGGGACGGGGTACTGATCGGCTAAAGATATTTCAAAACAACACAGACCGGAATGATTTTCTAAGCTGCGTTGCAGATTTACGCCAGTCAGGGCATCTGATCAACTATGCCTGGGCACTTATGGAAAACCATTTCCATCTATTAGTGAGAACCGGCAAACAACCTATCTCCTCTAGCATGAGGAAACTTCTCCATACTTACTATTGACTTTCAATGATGAATTTCTTATTCTTCACCATCAGAGAACAAATCATATCATTTCAAAGATACTCAATATGCACATAACATCTAAATTCTTAAAGTTTGAATCCCTTTTAAAGAGATTATCTAAACGGCTTTACGATAGGGAGCGTATTATCAATAACCGTGATTACAAAAATTTATGCCGCTACCTATCTAACAACCTACAAAAAACTTCTAATTGCATTGATGTAGGATGTAATCAAGGCAAAATATTATCACAATTCTTAAAGTTTGCACCAAATGGCACCCATTTTGCCATAGAACCTCTCCCTGATTTCGCAAAAATGATAAAAGCAGAATATCCTTCAGTCAAGACGTATCAAGTTGCTGCTAGTGACACAGATGGAGAATCTGATTTTTTTCACATCACTAACAGACCAAGCTATAGCGGTTTTAAATTTCGTGACGATGATCTTCTTAGAAGAAATATTGAGAACATTAAGGTCAGAACCGTTAAGCTTGACACCCTAATTCCGCAAAATATCAGAATTGATTTTATTAAAATAGATGTTGAAGGAGCGGAGTTCAAAGTTTTAAATGGTGCAAGATCAATTATAAAGAAGTGGCATCCCACAATTGCCTTTGAACATATCATTTATACATCAAGAACCCTCTATAATATTAGAGCTGAAACCATTTTTGAATTATTAACAGAAGATTTTGATTATTATATTTTTCATATGGATGGCTCTGTACCTTTGACTAAAAATGAATTTATCAATTTTGTTGAATCTGTTTTGGGGTGGAATTTTATTGCTCGTCCACATTGAATAAGACTCCATACATCAGGCATAAGTTTCATAGAAAATGAAAATATATGTAATATTTAGTGTTTAATGGTCATGCTACCAAGCTATTTCTTTTCTTTCCGAAAAAAACTTTCCCGTTTGCATGTTATCACCTATAGCAAGCCACACAACAGTGTCTGCACCCTGAATAGTTGATCTAACTGCTTTTTCCCCCCCCATAGTGGTTTTAATAAGCCCAGGTGTCATAGAATTAACAGTGATACGAGTGTTTTTTAATTCTATTGCTAATGTGCGAGTTAAGGCATTTAAAGCAGCTTTAGAAATTCTATAGGCGGGAGCACCTTTTCCCATGAAGGATAGAGCACCGCTCCTACTTGAAATATTGATAATACGACCGTTTTCACTTTTTTTCATCAGTGGAATTAACTCCTGGCTTATCAATAAAGCACCGCATACGTTTGTTTCAAATGTTTTCCTAACTACATCTATATCAACGGTTGTACAAAGGTCTGAAGAATCTATTAAAATCCCAGCATTATTGATAAGAATATCCAATTTCCCATACTTTTCTTTAGCATACTCAGCAAGCCGGTGAATGCTATTTTTATCCGTTACATCCAGCTGGTGAAAATCTACCTCCAAGCCTTCATTCTTAAGTTTTTCTGCAGCTTCTTTGCCTTTTTCCTCATTTCGGGCAGAAAGGATTACTCTGACACCTTTTATGGCTAATTGACGGCAGATTTCAAAACCGAGTCCACGGTTTGCTCCTGTTACAACTGCGATTTTATTTTTTGCCACACCAAGTTTTCTCTTTCTGGTTCTAATGCACAGAGGGTGATTATCGATCTGAGAAAGAAGAAGGTAAGAAAGGGATGAAATAATTATTAATAAAGGGAAAAGGAAATATATTTTTAAAAAAGGGGTTATGCTAAAAGCAAGAATTAACAGCACTATACAGCTTATAAACGATATTTTCTTAATTTGAAGCCCGATAATCAGGGCTACACCTAAGAAAGCTGTAACACATAAAACTATCTGATATGGAATCGATTCTGCCTGGAAAAGGCTTACTGCAGCTGCAATAAGAATAAATCCCAAGCAGACTCTCAATAACAGTATAATAAGAGGACCAGTTTTGCGGTTGTAAATTATTTCCATGATTATTTTCCCTTAGAATTGATAGGCGCTTCGCCCAATCGTCTGTACAGCCTGAGAGAAAAATAAACAATGTCCTAATTTTGTGGACCACCGCCATATTCTAACTTTAAAAAAGTAAGGTGACAAGATAAAAAATAAGGGTAACTGTTTAGCTCTTTTCAAGATATATCTTGACGTTACTCGATGGATTATATAGTATATAAAAATTAAGTTAGGACGCAGATATCCGCAGAAAACTACTTTCTCATATTTTCGCAGGTGGTTCTTTATATTTATAATCTAGATAATCTGCGTTCATCTGTGTCCCTAAAAGAAAATTCTTATACAATAAAGTTAAAGGAAATTCCCTTTCTTCTCATATTAGTGGATAATTGAAGAATGAAGATTTTTCCCAAAGATATACATAGAAGAATGAAGGTTTTTCTCAATGAGATATATATTTTCATAAAGATGAAAAAATATATGCTAGCTTTATTTGTAGTAATACAAAAATTTCTTCAAGTAGTTTTTAAATTTGATATTATACCTCCACTTCCGATATATATTCATATAGAAGTTTCAAGTATATGTAATTTACGTTGTCCTCTTTGCCCAACAGGGGTTGGGACACTTAAACGTACGAAGCATCTAATGAGCTACGAAGACTTTAAGAAAATCATTGATGAAATCAAGTGGTTTAATGGGAAAGTTATTCTTCATCATTTTGGTGAACCTTTCTTGAATAAAGATCTGCTTAAAATGATTAAATATGCAAAAGATGCGGGTTTGTATGTAAAACTAAGTACCAATGGAGAATTTTTTCATTCGAAAGAATATGCAAAAATTTTTATAAGAAGTGGTATAGATTACGTATTTGTGTCTGTTGATGGAAAAGATCAGGAAACCCATGAGAAATATAGAATAGGTTCGGACTTTAATAAAGTGACTGAAGGTTTTAAATTTTTAACGGATGCAAAAAAAGAACTAAAGTCTTTAACTCCTATAATTGAATTGCAATTTTTACGAACAAAATATAATGAACACCAAAGAGATCAAATGCAACAATTTGCAGAGCAGCTAGGAGCTGATGTCTATGCTGAAAGAATTTTTGGGGCGTGTAGCGGCGATAAAGAATTGGCAGAAAAGTTTACATTGGATGATCCAGAATCAACTCTTTTAAGAGTAAAAGACAATGGCGAAATTGATTATGCAGGAGAATACATAAATTATTGCTATTGGATCTATAGCTTTATGGTAATAAACTCAGATGGAACCGCTTCTACTTGTATTGAAGATCCTTTTGTAGAGCATAATATGGGAAATATTCATGAGCGATCAATTAAAGATATCTGGAAAGGGGAGGAATATAAGATATTAAGGAAAAAAATGAAAACAGACAGAAAAAGCATTCCTGTGTGTAATGCTTGCTCCCATGCAAAAACTGAAAGCTTTTTCTGGAAAAAAGAATATATTATTAAAGACAAAAAGATAAATTAAAAAAACATTACCTCCTTCCCTCCTGAGTTTATGTAATCTGTTTATTTTTTGGGCCTTTCACTATTTATCAGGGCAATCCAGATGAATTTGATTCCGGTATTTTTTTAGGACTTTGACCTTTTTAATATTGCCTTTCCTTACTACAATTATACTTCCTATCATTATCGTCTTTTTATTATCAAAAAGTTTAGCACTTATATCTCTTTGCTGTTTATCTTCTGGCTCTTGCTTTGGTTTCGCGGTAGGGTTTTTAAAATGCTGCTTTTCCCTTTGACACACAAGGTGCTTTCCCTTATACTACTTCCACATAAGAACGAGTTCTTGTCAAATTTTCTTGCATACTATTCAGGCATAGTAAGCTTGTTGTGTTCTCTCAGAGACTTCGATGTTCACTTTTTTAAAAAACACTTCAATCTATACCTTTGTTTACCTTCTCCCTCAGGTGGTTGGTTTTTTATTGCTGCCCATCATGAGTAGGTATCTATCACCAGAAGATTTTGGAATCATATCATCAATGGAAGTTTTGGTTTATATTCTATCGATTTTCATTATCTTGAATTTGGACCGGGCAGCCTTACGATTGTATTTTGATTACAATGATGACGAAAACCGCAGAAAATTGCTAGGAACATTGTTCGTGGCTTCCGGAGGGACTGCTCTGATCTTTCTAGGCATAACTTTTCTTCTCCGTCCTCTATTGCAACAGGTTTTTGAGAGTATCCCCTTTTCCCCTTTTTATGTTTATGCAATCCTTGCATGTTTTTTCACCAGTTTTTCACTAATTCCCAAAAGATATCTGCAAATGACCGAACAGGCCAAAAAATTTTTATGGCTAAGCCTCAGCCTGTTTGTGATTCAAACGGGATTGATGTTGTGGTTTGTTATTATCTTAAATCAAGGAGCGGAAGGGCTATTGAAAGCCAATTTAATCGCCGCCTTGTTGTTCTTTCCCGTCTGTATAGTGATGGGGCATAAATACTTTCGCTGGCATTTTAATGTTAAGGTATTCCAAACTGCTGTCAGATTTGCATGGCCCTTTATCCCAACCCTTTTATTAGCATGGGTTTTATATCTTTCTGACCGAATTTTTATTGAGCGGTACTTTGATTTGCACGAATTGGGGATTTATACCATGGGCTATAAGTTGTCGATGATACTTCCTTTTATTGCATATGCACTGACGACTGCTTACACACCGGTATTTTACAGACTAGCTAATTCTGAGGATCAAAAAACAGCTCGAAATCAGTTGATGCATTACTCCTCTTTAACGGCAACAGGATACTTATTGATCGTGTTTTTAGTGGCCTTGTTTGCCTATGAAGCCGTTGTATTAATGATAGACGAAAGGTACTCCAGGGCATATGAGATTATCAGGATTATTATTTTTTCTCACTTTTTTTTTGGAATTCAAGAAGTTACATCTTTATTATACTTGATGCAGTCAAAAAAAACAAAAGAAAATATGTATATGGGATTCTTTGTTGCAGTTATTAATATCGTATTAAACTTTTCTTTAATCCCACCATTTGGAATATATGGAGCAGCGATAGCTACCGTGTTATCGTATGTTATCTTAACAGTAATCCAATACCAATATTCCAAACGCTGGTTCTTTATTCCATTACCCTGGAATAAGATTGGGGCCGGGATCCTTTTGGCTGTGGGGATCTTATCACTTTACAACTTCTGGGTGGAGCAGTGGTTCTGGTTGTCACTGGCTTCCAAGGTACTGCTGGTGGGAATCGTCATCTCAGCCGGCTTTGTAAAAAGGCGTGAACTGATGAGGTACATTCGTTATGAGCCAATACAAGATCTTACTATAAATTAAAAATTTTCTTTATTCACAGTTTTTCAGAAGATACCCAGATCTGATTTAAAGCCGTTGCAGCACAATCCTGAACAGGTTGAGCAACATCTGCACACACTCACACACATCCCGTATGTCCCCCTTATGTTGTTTATGTCAAAGTCTTCTACCATCACTGATACTCTGGTGCAGAAAGTTGTTGAGCAAGGGCATCACTACTAAGTCGTTTACGAAAAGTACCCGGCAGTGGACACATAGAGACAACCTTTTTTGAGAGTGGGGCTTTCTTGATCTTCTGAGTTTGCTCAGTACGGCAGTTGGCACAAGCAATCGAAAGAAAAAAGAGAGGAAAGAAAAGTTTTGTTCACCTTTAATAGAGTAAAAAGCGATAAGGTATTTCTTAATAAATATCCTTCAGTAAATAAAATAGCGTTTCTCAGGAGGCTTGTTTACTGGATGTATACCGATGGCTTATGGAATTTTATTGGTATTTTACTCATTTCATTTATTTTTTTAGGGTTTGGATTATATCGTCTCGGGAAACATTTTACTTCAGATGAGCTTATATTTCTATATAACATACCTAATTTTTATAAAGGAATTTTAGAAGGAGACTGGGCTAAAACCTATATTATAGATAAACCTGCTGTTATTACATCTATATTGTCCGGTATTCCGGAATTAATAAAAAGTTTTAGAGAATACTCCCCTGCTGAATTCGAAAAATATCTTTTTCTATGGAGACTACCTACGGTACTGTTTAATTTTCTCAGTCTATTCATTATTTATTCATTCCTTAAGAAATTAACAAATAAGAATTATGCTTTGTTAACTATAGGTTTAATAGCTTTTACACCTCTGATTATCGGAATGACACAAATAATAAATGCAGATGCAACTCTCTGGAATACAAATTTCCTGGCTCTATTGGCACTTTTCTTATATTTTACGAATAGCCAAAAAAAATATATTATTTATTCAGGTGTTTTTTTAGGATTAGCTTGTTTGAGTAAATATAGTGCTAAATTATTATATATCGTTTTCTTTTCGTTCTGTTATTTGGAATATTTGTTTCGTCGTTTTAATACAAAGGAATTTTCTCAAAAACTTTTGGGCTTAAGTTTGATATATCTAATATCTGTTGGTGTCTTCTTTATACTGTGGCCATATTGCTGGATAGATATTAGAATTGTATGGTATAAAACTGTTGAGCTTGCATTCAGTAATATGCCTTTTTTGTCATTTGTTGTAGTAACCGTTGTAGAAGCTGTTTTTTTAAAAGGACGATTTAGTCAGCTTATTATATCAAAAATTAATATTAGAAAGTGGTTCATTATATTTTTTAATGCCCTAGTTTTAACTTTATTTTTAACTTTACTATATTATTATACTATAAGTGATGAACCGTTTTATTTACTAAAATATGGAGGGCGCCAATGGGAAAAACCCTTTATTCCAACATTTTTTGGAAATATGCATTCTATTGTCTGGGGGACAAACATACCAACTCTTGTTGCCATTCTACTATTTCTAAGTATTTCATTATTCAAAAAGGGCAGAATAAAAATTGGGGAGAATTTAAATATTCTTGTCTATTTTATATTGTATGTTGTGCTTTTCAATCTCGGAGCTGCAATGAAGGGAGTGAGTGTTAGTGGAAGATATCAAATTACACTTTTTCCTTGTTTATCTTTAATAACAGCAATTATTTATATAAATTTTACAAGTCGCACCAAAATCATCACTTTAGTTCTTTTGATAGTTTCATTGATCGATATAATGCTTGTAATGCCCCATAATTATATAACATATAATAATAAATTGTACTTCAATTATTCTGGACCAGGTTATTCGGGACCACGTCTTACCTGGGGATTTGGCGGTTATGAAATCGCGCAAAAGGCAAACACATTACAAAATGCTCGAAACCTTAAAGTGTTATCAGATTATGTAGGATTTGGTGTTTTTTTTATAGGGCAAAACGAAAGAGCAAATAGACGTATGACGAACAAATATATTAAGCAATTCGATTATTTATGTTTAACTTCAGTAGGTAAATCATTTATTGAATCCTGGGGGGGGATGACTTATTCTGCCTTACAATATTATAACCAACCCATTGATTTTGCTATTTTCCATATTGGCAATGAAAAATGCGGTTATGTTAAACTCGTGAAAGTTGACAAAAACAAAAAATAAAAGAACATTACTAATACATTCGATCCGGATGTTTATTTAGAGTTATCAAAACCTTTTTCAATTTCGTTTTGGATAAATTCGCCTTTGGAAAATCCAGGAAATCCGATATATTTAAATGATGATTATGCAAATGGTATTTCTATCGAATCTTTCGCTAATGAAGGCAAAGGCAAATTATCAGATACGAAGAAGCAATTTTTTATAAAATGACTAATTATAATCAAATATTTCATGCCATTAGCCAAGCTTCTCGATATCCATTAAGGCATACATTATGATGATCCCCCAAAAAAAAGACGTAATTTTTTATAATGAACCAAGGAAGTTCACTATTAAAGATTATGATAATGAAATTGATAGAGTAGTTAATGTCTTGTCTAAATGTGATGATGTTATTTCAATTTGTCAAATTGGTGAAGTATCGTGTCCCGGAATATCTGATTTGGATTTCATAGTTGTAGTGCAGGATAAAATGAAAAATTCAGGTGACTATAAGAAGAGGATATCCGGTTTAAGGAAGAATAATTTTTTGTTAATGCACCCGCCATACTCATTCAACAGGAGCTTAGCTCCAAAAATTACTTATGCTATCTCAATATTTAACTTAATAAAACTATATGGGGGGGATATTCAGTTTCAAAAATCAGTTAATAGTCGATTACTTGACTTAGCGATATTAGTAGATTTGATTAGTGTCCATTGGCCAAGAGAATTTTTAGATCTTCTGACAATAAAAAAGCATTATTCAAAAAATCTCTATTTTAGAGTACTCATGACGGACATTCTTCCTTTCAAAAGCAAATATGTAATTGATACTCGTAATGTTCTGGTTAGACTAAATGCAATAAAATATCGTTTAGCACTATACAACAGGTTAACCGGGAAAAACATCCCCAAGCTTGAGACTACAATTAAAAAGGCAATTTCACTTAGAAATAACTGGTTTAAATTAGATGAGGATAGATATGACCAATTACTTATGATTATTCATGAGATGATTAATGGAATTGCTGATTTGATTGCTGCTGTTAGTACTTTTATTAGTGCGGAGAAGATAGTCAAGCAAAACCTGGAGCCTTTCTGTTTTAAGAATATATATGGAAAAATTAAATTTGGTGCAGGAGGGGAGAAAGGGAAGTTAATTAATGAGGCGATTATTCCAAATAATCTTTCAATAAATCTGAGGAGGTTTTTAGGAGAAAATATACTAATCAAAGAGAATTACTCTAAAGTTCTTGATGAAAGATATAATGTTTTAAAAAATCACATTAAATTTCTAAACGATAATAAAATTTATTATGGTGAAACTTTCAGCTACACTTATCCATTTAAGGGTCCCCTTTTGTATAAGATATACAATTCTTTTAAGCTGTTGAGATTGTTATCCTGAAATTTTTTCATAAATGCTTTCTACACGCGAAGAAAAAAGCTCTAAGTTATAGTTGTCCGTTATTTTTTGTCTGGCATTTTGGGTTAACTTGTGCGCAAATGCTTTATCTTTAAGAAGCCTTAAAATATGGTTTGTTAAGCCCTGAACGTCCCCTGTGTCTGAAAGCAAGCCGTCCACACCATCCTCCACTATTGAGGCAGGGCCACTGCTGCGAGTAGAGACCACTGGGCAACCACATGCCATTGCCTCTAATATAACAATACCAAATGGTTCATGGGTCGATGTTAAAAGAAAAATATCGCTATTGTGAAGCAAATAGGGGATGTCTTTTCGATATCCCATGAAAACAACATTTTGTATTCTGTGAGATTCAACATAGTCACGAAGTTTTTTTTCTTCAGGACCCAAACCAATAATCAGGAATAGACACGTTCTTCCAAATTCTTTATGAACTTGCTGCGCTACCTGGAGGAAGGTATTCCAGCCTTTTTGCGGATGAAGGCGAGCAATCATAGAAACCAGTTGAGCATCAGCAGGAACCCCTAATTCCTTTTTAAGTGCTCCGCAATCTTTTTGTAAGGTAAACTGACTGGTATCAATCATGTTTGGTAAAATTATGATCCTTTCCGGACAAACAGAGTAATGTTTCTTATACGACTGGCACGTATCCGGCGTAAGAACAATAATCCCATCAGATATTTTCACCATATAGCGATACATGGATAAATAAAAAAATCTAACAAGAGGATTTGGAAAATACATTTTCATCAAAGGTTGAGGGTACACATCACTCTGGTCATGTATAATTGATCTGCGATTCTTCCACCTGGCGGCAAGCGGTCCCAGAATACTTGATTTATAAAGCCAGCAATGGAGCAAATCATAGTTCCCGTATCTTATTGCTTTTATGAGTTTCAATATGGTCAAAGGATTCCACCGCCTACTGCCGTATTTGTAAATAGGAATTTCTAAAGAGGTATACGCATTTGATAATTTTCCAAAGGTACCTAATACGGCTACACCGAAATCGAAACGGTCTTTAAGTTTCCGTATAATATGATAGAGAATAACTTCCGCTCCACCCTCATCAATGGCATCAATAACATGTAATATTCGCCGTTTCATGGATTAGACAACTCCCGGATAGTTATATTGATCATCTGTTATTCCAATAAAGTGGTTTCAAAATTTCTTTTTTTCAAATATGAATTCATTACAACCAGTGGGAACTTGAGCAGGAATGGATTTGATTTTCTTAAAACCCATCAGCGATATAAAGGGCTCCATTTCCCCAATGGCAGCGTATTCATACGGATAGCCACCCACCCAGTCGATCACGTCATAGTAAAAATCCATTCCTCTTGATTGTTTTTTAGGATTTTTACCAGTAACAATAAATTTGGCTCCATAAATTATGGGGAAAAGTGCAACCACCATAATTTTTTTTATTATTTGGGGGGATTTGCAATATAACCACTTTATAATCAACCAAACAGGGCTTGTCCAATGACGATTATAAAGAGCGAGAATCAGATGACCTCCAGGTCGCACCATCGAAGCAGTGTTTTGAATAGCTTTTTTCATATCCCCGGTATGGTGGAGAACGCCCCAGGAATGAACAATATCGTACCCTTCCCTTCCGGGGGATTTTTCCATGAGTTCACCTACAACGGCATTGTCCAAAATCGATCCCATAACAATTGGAATGTCGAAAAGACTGACGCTGGGAAAGAATTTAACATTCTGCTCCAGGGCCTTGATGCACTTGGGATTAATGTCATTACCTATGACTGACGCTCCCATTTCGGAAGCGGCAAGTAGGGTGAGGCCCTGCCCGAACCCGACGTCCAGAAAAGACCTGTTTAGGAGATCAATACCCTTAATCAATATGGAAAAATCCTGTTTGGCCTGGGCAACTTTTTCCGGCGTTAAGGCATGTTGCGAAAATCCCAACCAGTTCTCACCGAAATCAAACTGCATCACATACCTATTCAAATAGTTGTATGTATTCCTGCGCCACTCTATTCCATGAAAACCGGTTTTCAACCAACACTCTGCCCTTCTGACCCATTCTGAACCCTTGCTCATTATCCATTATGATCATGGCGACTGCCTGACGAAATTCTTTAGGCCTATTCAGCTCAAATAACAAACCTGTTTCCCCATGCTTAACAACATTTTCATTACCTGCAACCCGGCTGGCTACGACAGGAAGGGCGCATGCCATTGCTTCAAGAACAACATTGGGCATCCCTTCATAAAGTGACGGATTAACAAGGCAATCAGCCTGTTGATACTTTTTTTTTAATTCATCTTTCGAACACCAGTTGTGCCAGAATATTTTTTCCCGAATTTCCATCGAATTCGCATGTTTTTTTAATGATTCTTCTAATGGTCCGTTTCCTACAATATGAAGCTCAAATACTTTTTGAATTTCTTTAGCCAGGATATTCATCTCCTCAAGAAGAAAAAAAAGGTTTTTTTGCTCCTGGAACCTGCCTGCAAATAAAAGCTTGAAAGGTCCGTTATTTTTAACTTTAGTTTCCGGAGGAGCAAAAAAACCTGTATCCACCCCGTTTGGTATGACTTTTACAGGGAATGGATCGGCATTTTCAGCAAGTCTTCTTAAACCTTCTGAATTTGCTATAATAGCTTTGCTATGCCTGAAAATTAACCGACGTAGTGGCTGAAAAATTTTGTGAATTTTTGCAAGGGATTTTTCAGTTCCCGGTACATCGCCACCTCTTAAGGAAATAACATAAGGTACCCCGCAAATAAGTTTACCCAACAAGCCCAAGGGACCACAGGGAAAAGAAAAAAAGACAATCATTACATTTATATCGTGCTTTTTAAGAATTTTCGTCAAAGCAACTGACGCCGACACTACATACGAAAACATCTCTAACATATTTGACAGCGAATCATATCTTCGCAGTGCCATAACTCTATAAACACATATCCCATCTTCAATGCGACACCCCACTTTGTTTTTAAAACTTGATGTCAAAACTGTTACGCCATGTCCATAATTAGTTAGACATCTACCAATATGATACGTTGCGTTTGCAGCTCCGCCTCCTATGGGAGGATATTCGTAATTTATGAGCAAAAAATTCATATCAAGCAGTTCTATTGTCCATTGTTTATTTTATTGAAACCTAAGGGTCAGGGTTTTAATAACAAAAGATTCCACAGGAATGCTCTCTGATCATGTTTGCAGGAAATTTGTTCGTTCATTGCTCGTTTAATAAAGTGGTTATTAAGTATTTATGGGAAATAAGAAGAGCGAATTTTTAAGGGCCCATTTTGAAACCATTTTCCAATAGGCACCCCAAATCCTTTTTTTTGGAGCTGTAGAGAATGTCATAGGGTAAAACCGGTTCCAGAGCTTTTTTTAGAATATTTTTTTCTGCCCATTGTGATATTTCCATTCGATTGTTCCTTAAAACCTTTTTTATCTCTCATGCTAAACCCTTCCTTTCGACCTTCCCTTCAGGGGCCCTGGGAAGGAGGTTAGCATGCCTGACAGGAAAAGCCTATTAGGATCTCACCAGCAGTGCTGGTAGTTTAACGTGATTAATTAAAATTAAATATATTATCATTTTTTGCTTAGCGATAATCGATAATAATTATATAGTAAATATTGCCAAAAATTCAAGACCATTCTTCTATTTTTTTCTTTTTTTAAATTTTTTTGAGATATAAAACATTACCTGCTCATCTGTGTAACCTTTTGATTTATAATATATTTATTGAGAAGTCTATAAGGGCATTCTATGAGAAATTTTCGTATCCTTCTTCTCTGTTAAACTTTTTATGCAATTGGGTTGACCCTATTGAACGTCTATTTAAGAATAATCCGCTTTGGAAGATATAAGACATCAATGGATAATATATGATGGATCTAGTATGTCCGCAACTGGTAAAAGGAGTAGAACTGATTAGTTCCCACCTTCGTATTCTTTTTTAGCCATCGGCCAAAATCAGCCTACGTTCTGCCAGCTTAGCTTCCAATTTTGAGCGTCCATATTCTGTGAGTCCACGCTCACTGGGAGCGCGATAGATAAGTAAG
>Ga0209427_10005506_pt1 | contig 14530 bp, 11 predicted proteins | sample DeeMarSWOR136_30_FD_187465 | JGI IMG/M metagenome (GOLD analysis project Ga0209427, IMG submission 187465) | Marine sediment microbial communities from White Oak River estuary, North Carolina - WOR-1-36_30 (SPAdes) (version 2) | ecosystem: Environmental > Aquatic > Marine > Intertidal zone >... | reverse complement strand
CAGCAGCCAGAAGGGCCTTAACCAGAGCTGCCTCAAAGCCGTAATCGATCCCCATAACCTCGCCTGTGGATTTCATCTCAGGACCAAGGTAGCTATCTACCCCGGTCAACTTGGACATAGAGAAAACGGGCGCCTTTATGCCTACCAGTTTTTGTCTCTTCCATAGCCCGCCTTGATAGCCTTGCTCCTTAAGGCTGATACCACCCATGACTTTGGTGGCAATTCTTACCATGGGCACACCGGTCACCTTCGAGATAAAGGGCACGGTTCGGCTGGCGCGGGGATTCACCTCAAAAACATATACGGTCGAGCGCTCGGCACTGGATGAATTGGGCGCTGTTTCCCTCATGATTACCATCTGGACATTCATTAACCCTTTGATTTCCAGAGCCAGTCCAATTCTGGTGGTGTAGTCCACCATGGCGTTGACTTCCTCTTGGGTGAGGTTGATCCCCGGGTAGATGGACAAGGCGTCACCACTATGCACGCCGGCTCTTTCAATGTGCTCCATCACGCCGGGAATGAGAACACTTTCCCCATCGCAAATGGCGTCTACCTCAACTTCTTTCCCATGGAAGTATTTGTCGATAAGCACAGGATGCCGGCTATCCATTTCCAGAGCCAGCGTCAGGTAGCGAATTAGCTCAGCTTCGTTGTAAACGATTTCCATGGCCCGGCCTCCCAGAACATAGCTGGGGCGCACCAATACTGGGTAGCCCAGGGTTTTAGCTACGTTTAATGCCTCTTCAACAGATGTTACTCCAGCCCCTGGCGGCTGAGGAATAGCTAATCTGTCCAGGAAATCCTCAAAGCGACGACGGTCTTCAGCGATGTCTATAGCATCGGCACTCGAGCCAAGTATCGGCAAATTGTTGCGAGCTAGGACTCCAACCAGATTAATAGGTGTTTGTCCACCAAGTTGGACGATGGATGGTGGAGTAGAGCCATTATTACTCTCGTTTTCAAGTATGTTTCGGATGCTTTCCTCATCCAACGCTTCGAAGTAAAGGCGATCGCTAGTGTCAAAATCAGTGGAAACCGTCTCAGGATTGGAATTGACCAGGATGCTCTTCATACCTATCTCTTGGAGCGCCCAGGCTGAATGGACGCAGCAATAATCAAACTCAATTCCCTGCCCGATGCGTATTGGTCCGCTGCTGATGACCACAGCTTTTTTCTCTGCCATAGGTTCAGCTTCATTTTCCTTCTCATACGTGCTGTAGAAGTAAGGGGTCTCAGCATCAAATTCAGCGGCGCAGGTATCCACCATTTTGTACACTGGACGGATTTGCCACTGGTGGCGGGCTTGCCTCACCTGCTCCGGCAGCCTATCTGCCAAAGTGGCCACCTGCTCATCGGAAAAGCCCAGCCTCTTTGCCTCCCATAGGAGCTCCGGTGTCAACGGTTCGGAAAGAAGCCTCTTCTCCATATCCACAATATTCTGAAACTTATACATAAACCAGGGGTCTATGCCGGTGAGTTGGGAGAGCTGTTCCGGCGTGGCTTCCCTTCGCAGCGCCGCCATAATTGCCCATAGCCTTAAGTCGTTAGGGTAAAGCGGATAGGAATCAACCCCTTCCGCTTTGCTCCAGCCGGGGTCTTCCCAGAGCAGGGTATGTTTGCCGAATTCCAGGGAGCGCACTGCCTTTTGCAGGGCAGCTTCAAAGGACCTGGCGATGGCCATTACCTCCCCTGTGGCTTTCATCTGGCTGCCGGTTTTTCGGTCACCCAAAGCGAATTTGTCAAAGGGCCACCTGGGAATTTTGACTACGCAGTAATCCACGGCTGGCTCGAAAGACGCCAGTGTTTTGCCCGTGACCTTATTGGGGATTTCATCGAGCCTCTTGCCTATGGCTATTTTGGCAGCTACCCGGGCAATAGGGTAACCGGTGGCTTTGCTGGCTAGAGCCGAGCTACGGCTGACACGCGGGTTGACTTCAATTACGTGATATTCGCTTCTTGTTACTCCTTTCTGGTCCGGGGCCCATTTTTCGGCAACGATGGGATGAGGCGTAAGGGCAAACTGTATATTGCAGCCTCCTTCGATTCTCAACGCTCTTATGATTTTCAGACTGGCCGACCTGAGCATCTGGTATTCTTTATCGGTGAGGGTCTGACTGGGAGCCACCACGATGCTATCGCCGGTATGTATACCCATAGGGTCAATGTTCTCCATGATGCAGACGGCGATGCAGTTGTCGGCAGCGTCCCGCATGACTTCAAATTCAATTTCTTTCCAGCCCAGGATACATTGCTCTACCAGAACCTCATGGCTCATGCTGGAATCCAGGCCACCTGTAACAGTCTGTTCAAGCTCTTTCATAGTGTGGGCGATGCCGCCGCCGGTGCCTCCCAGGGTGTAAGAAGGGCGGATGATGAGAGGCAAACCAATAGATTTTGCCAGTTCCTTTGCCTCCTTAACGGACTTCACAGTCTTGCTGCGGGGCACAGGCTCGCCAATATCAGTGAGAAGCTGCTTGAACAAAGACCTTTCCTCGGCCTTCTTTATCGTTTCTATGGGTGTGCCCAGAGAGCGCACATTGTGCTTTTGGAGTATGCCGGCATCGGCTAACTCCACCGCCAGGTTGAGCCCTGTTTGTCCGCCGAGGGTGGGCAATAATCCATCGGGGTGCTCCCTTTCGATTATGCGAGCCAGGACTTCCACGGTGAGTGGCTCGATATAAACGATTTCCGCGATGCCCTCGTCGGTCATGATGGTGGCGGGATTCGAGTTCACCAGGACTGTGGTCACGCCTTCCTCGCGTAGAGCGCGGCAGGCCTGAGTCCCGGAGTAATCAAACTCCGCCGCCTGCCCGATGATTATCGGCCCCGAGCCAATTACTAGGACTTTAGATACCAATTTACTCTCTTATGTCACCCAGGCAAACTTGGGTATGTATAGGTTCGATTGCCTCCCACTATGAAGACCAAGTGATGCAAATATGGGCAAGAGTCGTTCAACCTCAGTTTGTGCCAAACTTCAGCAAGAGCATTTTCAGCCGTGTTCGGTAACATGCTAAATTCGTCTCTTGTATGTTTCGATACGAAGAACCTTCTTCCTACAGAGACAACTACAATTCCGCGATATCCATCCCTCCGTGCTTTGCAGAATCTGTCTAGTTGTGCATACTCTGCCTTAGTTTTTGATAACAGACTGTAAACGAAAGGCTCATGTGCATCAACTCCCGACAACCCTTTGCTAACTGCGTGTTTGAAGAATGGCTTCACTTGCTTGTGTTGGGACTCTGGAACGCCTAATCGGGTAGCCTCGATCGCATACGTGTTTCCGCTTCTGTGAGCGGCAAAGTCTACAGTACATTGAGGTGATTCTCCAAGACGAGTAATTTTGGTGAATTTGTGATTGTGCAGATATTCAAAAGCTTCCACTTCGACAATAACATCGTGAATGGCTTCATTAGCTTTGCAGGGGTTGGTGACACTGAGATTTTTGACCCTGCGGAAAATGCACCCAAAATCTTGGCACTTCGTTTTTCCGAGTTTAAGGACTCGTTCCAGTTGTTCCAAATTATGTTTGCTTTCTGGTGATGGATCTGAGAGAGTTGCAACCAAAATATTCTGTTCATCCGAACTCTGTATAACCTTCCCCGCTGGCTTCTTTAGTACCGGACCAAAGTATTGCTTCAGCAAAGGATACTCATTCAACCGAGTTGCCCCCAGACTAGTCATAATGCCCTCTCACCATCTCCAGAAATCGCTCAAATAGATACATATTGTCCAGCGGGCCGGGGGAAGCTTCGGAGTGGTACTGGATCGATATGATAGGCAAGTCCCGGTGGCGAAGACCTTCCACCGTTCCGTCGTTTAGGTTTATGTGGCTAGTTTCGAGTCCCTGTTTCAGAGTATCGCCGTCCAGGGCATAGCCGTGGTTCTGAGCGGTGATATAGACCCTGCCTGTGGCTGAATCGCGCACGGGATGGTTGCCGCCACGGTGCCCAAATTTAAGCTTGAATGTCTTGGCTCCCAAAGCTTTGCCTATCAGTTGATGCCCCAGGCAGATACCCATTATCGGCTTTCGTCCTATGAGATTCCTTACCACATCCGTTATATAGTCAAGGAGAATGGGGTTGCTCGGTCCGGGGGAGAGCACAATGCCATCGGGGTTTAGGGCCAGGATGTCTTCTGCCGAGGCGGTGCACGGGATGGCAGTTGCCCGGCAGCCGAGCCGGCTCAGGATGCGCAGTATGTTGTATTTCAAGCCTAAATCGATGACCGCAATGTTGAGATTGCTTCGCTGCGCTCGCAATGACGGTGCTTGATCTTCGCCCTGGCTGGATTGCCACTCGTACGCTTTCTGGGTGCTAACCTGACGAACAAAATCAGTGACATCATATTTGGGCAAGGTTTTCAGCTCTTCCAGGGCGTCGTCGGCTGTCATTTCCGAGGTGACCATTCCCATCATTGCTCCTTCCATGCGTAAGTGACGGGTCAGGGCACGGGTATCTATGCCGCTGATACCGGGGATGCCATAGGCCAGCAGGAACTCGTGCAGAGTTCGGGTGCTCTGCCAGTGACTGGGTCGCGGGCAATACTCACGAACAGCCAAACCCCTGACCTGGATTTGTTTGGATTCAAAATCGGATTCGTTGATGCCGTAATTGCCGATCAAAGGATAAGTAGGGACCAAAATCTGGCCGGCAAAAGATGGGTCGGTGAGCATCTCCTGATAACCAGCCATACTGGTGTCGAATACAACCTCACCATAGGTAGTACTCCTGGCACCAAAGGCCTCACCTTCGTAGACCGAACCATCTTCGAGAACTAGAATCGCTTTCTCAGCCATGAGACTTAACCCTAAAAATTCTCAGAATTTTTAGGGAACCCGTTTGCTTCGTCGCTTCGCTCCTCGCAATGACAAGGGAATCATCGGTGTAGGCTAGCCTTCCCCCTGATATAGTTGCCATCACCTTGCCCTTAAGCTTATAGCCATCGTAAGGGGTATTCTTGCCTTTGGACGCGAAATCGCGGCTATCTACTATCCATTCCTGGTTAGGGTCGAGTAGGGTGATATTAGCTGGAGCACCTGCCTTTAAGGTGCCCAGTTCAGCATCTCTACCAATGACCCTTGCTGGCTCACAAGTGAGCTTGGAAATTAGCTGAGTAAGGCCTATTTCTCCTTGGTGCACCAAGCCCATCAGACAACCAAAGGCAGTTTCAAAGCCACTGATGCCAAAAGCAGCAAGTTCTGGCCGGCAGTTTTTGTCCGCCAGGGTATGGGGAGCATGGTCGGTGGCGATAGCATCGATCACTCCATCCTTAAGCCCTTTGAGCAGGGCTTCGACATCCTCTTTGGTGCGTAGCGGCGGGTTTACTTTGGCATTCGTATCAACGGATTTATTGGGGGACCCGCCGGCAATTCTCTCTTCAGTCAGCGTCAGGTGGTGGGGTGTAACTTCGGCAGTTACTGAAGCCCCTTCTTCTTTGGCACGGCGAATAAGCTCCACGGAGCCTTTGGTACTGACATGAGCAATGTGAAGTCTGCCCCCGGTCATCCTTGCCAGAATCAAGTCACGGGCTACCATAACCTCTTCAGCGGCTGCAGGAATCCCTTTGAGTCCCAATCTAGTAGATACCCGACCTTCGTTTATGATTCCGTTGTGACTCAGCGCTTTATCCTCACAATGGTTGATGATTGCCAGGCCCAAATCTCGGCTATGCTCCAGGGCATGACGCATAAGCTGTGAGTTTGCCACCGGGTCGCCATCATCGCTAAAGGCCATTGCCCCGGCTTCAGCCAGCCCAGCCATGTCGGTTAATTCTTTACCTTTTCTAGCCTTAGTGATACAACCTATGGGAAGAACAGCAATCAAGCTCTCCTTGCTCGCTTTCTGCCTCACCCAATCCACAGCAGCGGAGGTATCCAGAGGCGGCTTTGTATTTGCCATGCAACAGACAGTGGTAAAACCGCCTGTAGCGGCTGCCTTGGTCCCCGTGGCGATTGTCTCCTTGTCCTCAAGACCCGGCTCGCGGAGGTGGCAGTGGAGGTCTACAAAGCCGGGACAGACAACCAGTCCCGTGGCATCGACTGTTTGAGATTGCTTCGCTTCGCTCGCAATGACAGTTGGTATCTCACCTCCCGTGTGCACAATCTTCCCATCAGAAATAAGTAAGTCACCAATCAGGTCTATGCCTTGGCTGGGATCGATTACCTGGCCGCCGCGGATAAGCAGAGAGCTAGATTTCTCGTTCATTTCTTAATATAGCTGCTGGGTTTAAACTGCCGGGCCTGAGCTTCCTTTTCCGAAGCGAAAATAATCAGGTTTTCTGGTTTAATCTTCTGGGCAAAGCGGCTATCAGCGCTGTGGTATCTCTTGTTCTCCAACTTTCCTTGATGCCAGTCTGAACTGGCTACATAGTGAGGATGAAGCTCATGGTCGCAGTAGATACACCGCAACGTCAAGGGCTCGCGGCTCATTATCTTGAACTCAGGCTTTATGTACCTTACCTCTGTTTCCTGGTTTGAGACGCAGTTCATATTAGGGCACTTGACCCCCGAGTCTCGCTTATAAACGGGATAATCTGCCTTCTGGACAAAGGAATCCTCTTCTTGAGCTATTGTCAGTTCGGTGGCGCCCAACAAGAGAGCCAGGAGTGCCATTCTGACGGGCATGCCGTAAGCTGCCTGCTTAAAATACATGCTCCTTGGATCAGCGTCCACCTCATGGGTCAACTCATCAACACGAGGTAGTGGATGCATAACAAGTGTTTTCTCGAATACCTTTCCTTTAAGGAGTTTTTTATCTACCACCGGGTAGCCCTTTCTCGGCTCCTGCACCTCCCCTGTGGGTGCTTGCCTTTCCTTTTGAAGCCTGGTGACATAAAGGGCGTCAACTCCTGCGTTCAGTTCGACTCGGGTACTAATATCGGGCAACATGGCAAGTTGATGTGGGCTAGTGGGAGTGACGTATATGGCATCGATAGGGAATAGCTTGCTTTCCAACTCCTGATCCAGATTCCGGCATCGTTTTAGCTCACCTCTATATTCTGTGCTTAGTCTCTTCAGGACATGCTCGGGCATCTCAAGCCCTGGACCGGGGCAGAAAAGGATAGTGGCGCCAAACCTGGCTAAGGCATAGATGAGGGAATGTACTGTTCTCCCGTGTTTCAAGTCTCCCCACAACGCAATTCTCAGGCCCCTGATAGTCTGCCTTTCTTTTCTAATTGTGTAGAGGTCGCACAAGGTTTGAGTGGGATGTTCGTGGCTTCCGTCGCCGGCATTTATCACAGGAACGCCAGCGTAATCGGCGACCACCCTAGCTGCTCCTTCCCAGGGATGCCTGATGACAATTATATCGGCGTAGCTGCCAACCACTTTCGCCATATCGGCAATGCTTTCGCCTTTGGCTAGCGAAGTGGCGCCGATGTCAACCGCGCTTATGACACGACCTCCGAGTCTGAGCATCGCAGCTTCAAACGAGAGCCTGGTTCTGGTGCTTGGCTCAAAAAACAAGCTGGCCATGATCTTCCCATGGCATAGTCCGGCCTGATCCCTTGGAAAATTCGCCATTTCGTCGGCTAAGGAAAACAGCGCTTCGATCTCCCAGTTAGATAAATCGTCTATGGTCACCAGACTTCTGTTTGCTAGATTCATGATTTCTGCCCCCTCAATTTCCCGAAATTAGCGGCTTGTTCACTAGCCTCTCGATAACCACTCTATCTACACCATCAACCTCATCAAGTTGAACTTGTATCTCCTCGTCTTGAGAGCTTGGTATGTTCTTACCGACATAATCGGCTCGGACGGGAAGTTCTCGGTGGCCTCGGTCGATAAGCACAGCTAGTTGAATAGTCTTGGGACGCCCCAAATCCATCAGGGCATCCATAGCGGCACGAATGCTCCGTCCAGTATAGAGAACGTCATCAACCAGGATTACCCGCCTGTCAGTGATACCGACGGGTATATCTGTGAGGCCGGGGTTTGCTGGCCTTAATTCTGAAGGTGAAATATCATCGCGATGAAGGCTAATGTCCAGGGCGCCCACAGGAATTGGGATTCCTTCAAAAGCTTCGATTATCTCAGCTATGCGCTTGGCTAAAGGCACTCCCCGAGTTCGCATACCTACGAGCACAACATCCTCCGCACCCTTATTCTTTTCTACGATCTCGTGGGCGATACGTGCCAGCGCCCGCTCTATCTCCCTTGAAGTGAGGAGAATCTTTTCAAGCATCAAAAAACCTCCTGCCTTCGAAATGGCAAGAGGCCTTGCTTGACGCTTCTATTGAGGTCTGCTTAAGCATATCTCCCCTTACCAGCCTCGCCGGACTGATTTAAAGGCTGTATATATTATGGCACAATCATAAGAGTAATGCAACCCGGCACTCAGTGCCCTGACTGCTCGGTGATTTGTTACGCTGATGGGGGAAAGAGGTAGCGGCAGCTACCCCTTTCCCCTTATATGAGGCTTAGGTTTACTGTCGAGACATTCTGGTTGGCTCCGGGGTGACCGCTGCGGGAGCCTGATGCTTGTTCTCCAGCCGTGAAACTGGAAAACGGGGACTGCGGCGCAGGAAAGAGGGCATGTCGAGAGCATCGCTGCCGCCTTTTATCAGACGACGGAGCTCCTCGGCGCTGCGTACTCCTCCGCCAGCTGCCTTAGCGAAGCCAGTGGCGATAACGGTGATTCGAACTTCACTATCCATCTTGGGGTCAAAGACTACGCCAAAGATTATGTTGGCATCGGGGTCCACTGCTTGGCTAATTACCTGAGCAGCCTCATTACATTCAAACAAGGTGAGACTCGGGCCACCAGTAATATTGAATAGTACCCCTGTGGTCCCGTTTATGGATACGTCGAGTAACGGACTAGCCATAGCAGCCTTGGCTGCTTCAGCCGCGCGACTTTGCCCACTGGCTCGGCCCACAGACATCCAGGCTGGGCCAGAATCTTTCATTACCGATTTAATATCAGCGAAGTCCAGATTGATCAGTCCAGGGACGGTAACTACTTCGGAGATAGCCTGCACCCCCAAACGAAGGGCATCGTCAGCCAACCTGAAGGCGTTGTCCACAGTCGTCTTGGCGTCACAAAGCTGAAGAAGGCGGTCATTGGGTATGATGATAAGTGTATCAACCTTGCTGTTCAGCTCGACTAGCCCTTCCTCGGCTACTTCTCTTCTATGCATCCCCTCGAAGGTAAAGGGCTTGGTGACTACTGCGATGGTGAGAGCGCCACTCTTTTTGGCGATGTCAGCCACTACAGGGATGCCACCCGTGCCTGTACCCCCGCCCATGCCAGCGGCGATAAACACCATATCGGCGCCTTGCACGATCTCTTCAACTATGTCGCAGCTTTCTGCCGCTGCTTTGGACCCAACCTTATGGTCACCACCGGCGCCCAAACCCCTGGTCAGTTTCTCGCCCAGTTGAATTCTGGTAGGAGCCTCGGACAGAGCCAACGCTTGTCCGTCAGTATTCATGGCTATGAAGTCGACGCCTTTTATGCCCTCGCGGACCATACGAGTAATGGCATTGGAGCCGCCGCCGCCAATGCCTATAGCTTTGATTCTTGCCGGACTCGGAGTATAAATTTGTTTTGCCATACTAACCTCCTTTCACAAATCAGGCACGGAATAGCCTTCTAAAGAAACCTACAAAGTTGCCAAGGATACCAGCGCTTTTTACTTGGAAAGCTGCGCCCTCTTTGCCTCGTATTGGCCATAGGGCTAATCCCAGGGTCGTAGCATAAGACGGATCGTGAAGGATATCGGAAATGCCATAAATGCCCGTGTTCAAAGGTCGGCCTTTGCGTACTGGAATCCGCAGAAGTGACTGTCCCAGCTCGTCCACACCGGGTAGGTTAGCCGTGCCACCTGTTAGCACTAACCCGCAAGGTGCCAAAGTATGGTACTCGCTCGTAGGCATCTCCATCAATATGAGCTGGAGCAACTCCTCCATGCGAGCCCGGATGATATTGCAGAGGTCTTTGTAGGAGGCGCTGTGGCCATTTTCGATACCCACCTGGACGGTTTCGTCAAGGTCCAAAGTAGGAGTGACGTTGCCGTATCTCTTCTTCATCTTCTCCGCAATATTGAAGGGCAAGCCCAAGCCTATGGAGATATCGCTGGTTACCTGATAACCGGCCACTGGAATGATAGCGGTGTGATAGATGCTGCCATTCTTGAATACTGCTATATCCGTGGTACCGCCCCCCATGTCAGCCATGATAACGCCTGTGTCTCTTTCCTCCGGAGCCAACACTGCTTCTCCGCTCGCCAGAGGCTCAAGGATGAGGTCTTCAACGTCAACACCGACACTGCGGACGCATTTAGCTAGGTTTTGTATCGAAGTTACTGAAGCAGTGATGACATGGGTTTCCACGTCTAATCTGGACCCATGCATGCCCACCGGCTTTTGCACTCCCTCTTGTCCATCCAGGGTATAGTACCGAGGGATAGCATGTAACACTCTCTTTCCTTCAGCGACGGTGACGTTACGAGCCGCAGACAGCGCCCGCTTAAGATCTTGGGGGCGCACCAGTCGATCGTCTCGAGGGATAGCTATTACCCCCCGATTGTTCAGACTACTTATGTGTCTGCCGGTAACCCCAACATAGGCAGAATCTATGCGTATGCCACTAACTCTTTGAGCTTCCTTTATCGATGTGGCAATGGACTGTTTGGCTTCATCCATATTTACTACGATGCCTTTGTGTAGGCCATGAGAGGGAACGACTCCCACTCCTAAGACTTCAATGTCGTCTTCTGCTTTAACATTAGCCACAAGCGTGGCTACTTTGGTTGTGCCCACATCAATAGCTGAAATGATTTTCTTTGCCATTTGCACCTCCTTTTTGGTTCAGAATACCGCCTAGTTGAGTCGCTCGGCTATCCTTAGTCTAGCGCTGCGGCTGCGTGGGTTGGATTCTATCTCCAACGAGGTAGGTTTGATGACCTTCCGTGAAATGAGCTTCAAGGTGGGCACATGCCCACAGCGGCATACTACTGTCCCCGGGGGGCATACACAGCTGGCGGCCGCGTATCGCATGAACTGCTTAACTATGCGGTCTTCCAGGGAATGATAACTAATGACTGTTAATCTTCCCCCAGGGCGAAGGAGGTTAATAGTCTGTTTGAGAGCCAGCTCCAGATTCTGCAGTTCATCGTTGACCGCGATGCGGAGTGCCATAAAGGTTCTTGTGGCAGGGTGGATTCTGCCCCGACGTGTCGGGGTACCTAAGACTTGCTCCACCACGCGGGCGAGCTCCACAGTGGTAAAGATAGGGCGATTTTGAACGATGTGCCGCGCTATCCGTCGGCTGTGACGCTCTTCACCGTATCTTCCTATGAGCTTAGCCAACTCTTGCTCTGAGAAGCGGTTAACGATGTCTGATGCAGTTAACCCTTGCTCGGGATTGAACCTCATGTTCAAAGGAGCATCGAGGTGGAAGCTGAAGCCACGTTCGGCCGTATCCAGTTGCAGAGAAGAAACACCAAGGTCGAAAAGAATACCATCAACTGGATGAAAATGGTATCTTTTGCAGATAGCCTCAAGATTAACGAAGTTGTCGTTAACTAAAGTAACTGCTTGACCATAGTTGTCGAGCCTATCCTGGCTTATTTTGATCGCCTCAGGGTCGGTATCAATGCCCAAAAGCCTTCCTGCGGGTGAGATTTCTTTCAGTATGGCTGCCGCGTGTCCTCCCAGACCGACAGTGCAGTCAACAAAGTGACCTCCTCGCCGAGGCTGTAACCCTGATACCACTTCGTCAAGTAGAACAGGCACATGCACGGGCACGGACATGGTCACGCTCATTCACTCATACTCCGGCCTCAATTATCTGTGATGCTTGTTCTTCGGCTGCTGTTTGCTCAGCCTTCCATCCATCCTCGCTCCACAGTTCAGCGCGAGCATTGGCACCAACAACAATAGCCGTATCACCAATCTCGGCGTACGCGCGCAAAGTATCTGGCAACTTGATCCTGCCTTGCCCGTCAAATGAGGTGTCGAAGGCGGAGCCATGGATAGCGCGAGCCAGCCTCCTCAGCTTAGCTCCGGTTAGTGCCTGCTCGGCAAGCTTGTCGGAGAGTCTCTTCCATTCTCTCGTTGTATAAATAGCGATGCATTTCTCGCCCATTCCTTTGGCCAATACCACGCCGTCCTTTAGCTGTCGCCTGAATTTTGGCGGCAGAGGGACTCTTCCTTTTTCATCAACCTTATATTGATACTCACCATTGAACATCGTATTCTCCTCGCTTCCCCACTTTCCGCTAGCCCTTACGCCACTATCTGCCTCTTTTCCCCACTTTTCCCCACAATCTTATTATAAACCCTATGTTCATTTTGTCAATACTTTTGGGCGCTTTTTCTGGAATTTTTGAACAATTTCTATCTTACCTATTGAAAATAGAGTGCTGTTAAATACAAACTGGGGGATATAATTCCCCTTGAGAGCCCAAGTCGCCGGGAAACCCGAAACTTTGTTTTACCGCTGCCTGCATGGTAAGATATGCATTTTGAAGGTTTTTTGTTGAAGGATGCCATGCGTATTGATATTCTGTGTCTCTTCCCTGAAACCTTTTCCTCTCCGCTCAATCAGAGCATCATTAAACGTGCTCGGGAGCAGGGATTCGTGGAGATCGCGATTCACGATATTCGAGACTACACCCATGATAAGCATCATACCGCGGATGATTATCCTTACGGCGGGGGACCTGGTATGGTCCTCAAGCCCGAGCCTATCTTTGAGGCGGTAGAGGCGATAAAACAACGGCTCGGCGTGAGCGAGATACCTGTCATATTACTTAGTCCGCAGGGCAGGCTTTTTTCTCAATCTGTGGCTCAGGAACTGGCCCTCCAGCCTCACTTGATGTTCATTTGTGGCCATTATGAAGGTTTAGATGAGAGGGTGTGTGAGCACTTAGCTACTGATGAAATCAGTATCGGGGACTATGTACTCAGTGCAGGGGAATTGGCTGCCCTGATTGTGGTGGACGCCATTGTTAGGCTTATACCGGGAGTGCTGGGATCACAAGATTCCCCAATCAGTGATTCTCATAGCAACGGACTTCTAGAGCATCCCCAATATACCAGACCGCCAATATATCGAGGTTGGTCAGTCCCTACGGTTTTGCTTTCAGGTAATCACGGCGAAATTGCTCAATGGCGACGCCATCAGGCTATCCTACGAACGGCAAAGCGACGCCCTGATCTGTTGGAGAAGGGCAATATCTGCGATGAGGAAAGAAAATGGATGTTAGAGAATTTGTTAAACCCAAAGTGAACCCCAACATTCCCCAAATTTCCCCTGGCGACACGGTCAAGGTCAGTTTGAAGACTATGGAAGGGGATAAGGAGCGACTGCAGCACTTCCAAGGGGTGGTGATTAAAATGAGAAGGGGGGTTGCTGGTGGAAGCTTTACTGTCAGGAGGGTATCTTACGGCATTGGAGTGGAGCGCACTTTCCCTTTCCAGTCTCCTCTTGTGCAAAATGTGATGGTGCTCAGGCATGGGCAGGTGCGCCGAGCCAAACTCTACTATATCCGGAGGCTCAGCGTGAAACAGGCCCGGCTTAAGGAAAGACGTGAGAAGGTGCTGCAGCAATCCATGCCTCAAGAGGAAGAACCTCTCAAAGAAGAACAGTCCTCTGAATGAACTACGCCGGGGTGGCAGTCAATTCACCGGGGAGCCGGTCAACTTTCTGCTATGCCATACCGCCAGAGCTCAGTATTGATGTCGGCCAAGCAGTATGGGTGCCCTTTGGTTCCCGGGTCGTTCAGGGGGTTGTGCTCCAATTATCGGACGAGGCAGCAGTTGAAGAAGTTAAGGAAATAGCTGGCATTGTTGCTGATTTTCCTTCACTTTCTCGGATACAAATAGAGCTCGCCCAGTGGATAAGCCAACATTATTTTTCCACGCTCTTCGATGCCTTATCTTTAATGCTGCCTCCAGGATTTGAGAGGCAGGCTACGATTTACTTTCAACTAGCAGATTCCCCAGCAAATTCGCCCCTAACAGCGGAGCAAAGGCAAACCATTCATGTTATGAGAGGGAAGAAGAGGACAAGTCTGCCTGAACTGGAGAAAACAATTGGCAAAAGAAAAGCCAGGCATATCACCGACCAGTTACTAGCCCGTCGCCTGATTGCCAGGACTCTGGAATTGGGAGAAGCAAGAATAAAGCCCAAAACGCTGCCTTATATTAGAGCAATAGGCGACAGAGAAGAAATTGAATTGGCGAAAGCTCGGCTGCATAAGTCTAGAGCTTGTAAGCAGGCCGAAATCCTGGAATTTATGAGTGGTCAGACTCAACCTATTTCAGTTGCCGAAATAAAGAAACGCCTCAATTGCTCTCCGGCTACTATAAAAGCTCTGGAGAGCCGCGGTTTGGTTTCGGTGAAAAGACTCAGGACAAGACGTGATCCCCTGTCTCACCTCAGCCTGACAACTTCTCCACCTCCAATTCTTACTGGATCTCAAGAAGCTGCCTGGGGATCAATGCAGGATGTCATTGTGAGGGAGGCGAGGCAATCTAGGAGGCCACCAGTTTTCCTCCTTTTCGGCGTTACTGGTAGCG
>Ga0209427_10005505_pt1 | contig 14532 bp, 10 predicted proteins | sample DeeMarSWOR136_30_FD_187465 | JGI IMG/M metagenome (GOLD analysis project Ga0209427, IMG submission 187465) | Marine sediment microbial communities from White Oak River estuary, North Carolina - WOR-1-36_30 (SPAdes) (version 2) | ecosystem: Environmental > Aquatic > Marine > Intertidal zone >... | reverse complement strand
AAGAGGGCCATGAGGAGGTCGCCCCAGATGATGTGCCCCTCATCATCAATGACTCCAATCCTGTCGCCGTCCCCATCGTAAGCTACGCCTAAATGTGCTTTTGACTTGATGACTTCGTTGATGAGGTCTTCGAGGGCTTCAGGAAGAGTTGGATCAGGATGATGGTTGGGGAAATTACCATCGGGATTATCGAAAAGGTCTATTGTTGTTACTCCCATTTCCTTAAACAGACGATGTGCTACCAGAGATGCAGCGCCATTCCCTGAATCCAGAACAACTTTCATTGGTCTTGCGATATTAATATTATTTTTAATATAGTTTATATAATCATCACTAAGAGCAATCCTTTGGTAAGTACCGTTACCGCTGGAAAAATGTTCACGATCGATTATTTCTCTGATATTCTGAATCTCTTCGCCGTATACAGGCGCTTGTTGTAGAGAAAGTTTAAAGCCATTGTAGTCAGGTGGATTGTGACTACCGGTTATCATCACACCACCATCCAGGGAGAGATGAAACATGCTAAAATATTGAACGGGTGTTGGTACAGGGCCTAAATCGATCACGTTGATGCCAACCTGACGCAACCCTTTTATCAAAGCCACACGGAATCTTTCTGTTGAAAGACGCACATCACCACCAACAGATATATTTTGAGCAGAATGCTCCTTCAAATAAGTACCAAATCCCTTGCCGATCAGCTCAACCACCCGATCGTCGAGATCTTTGTTAACAATGCCGCGAATATCGTATTCTCGAAAGATGTGTTTGCTTATCATGTCCCTAATTAAAGGTGAAAAGTCGTAAAAAATTCATCGATGAAATGTAATATAAATCAATTTCTTCTAAATTTTATAATTTATACTTATATATAATTTAGTTCAATGCAGAATATTTAAAATTTATTGAGCGATTAGATAAATTATATATGGTAAAATTTTGTATTTTAGGAATAAACGACTTAAAATATATATAAAAATAAATTGACTTTATGATAAAAATTTATAATTTTCTAATATAGTAGAGTTAGGTAGAGGAAGAGCAATGAAGGAACGGGTTTTAAGGGCACTGGAAAGTGTGCGACCTGGTTTGCAGGCAGATGGTGGTGATGTGGAGCTGGTTGATGTTGATGAAAATGGAAAAGTAGTGGTACGCTTAACGGGAGCTTGTGATGGTTGCCCTATGTCAAAGATAACGCTGCAGCAAGGTATCGAAAGAATAATAAAAACCCAGGTACCCGAGGTTTCAGCGGTAGAGGCGATTTAAATCATTTAATCTGTGATAAGAAATGATTGAAGTGTCGGTAAATGGGATATTTCTGACCCAGTCTCAAGCGAGCGGAATTATCCTGAAAGAAAAAAATGGTGAGCGGACATTACCCATTGTTATCGGGGAGTATGAAGCACAATCTATCGCACTTGGGCTGGAGAATATTAAACCTCCCAGGCCGATAACCCATGACCTGGCATTGAGTCTTTTAGACACCTGTGGTGTAAAAATCGACAGTGTGCTTATAACGGAATTAAAAAATAATACCTATTATGCAGTTATCCGCCTACGTAAAAATTTGAAATATTGGGATGTAGATGCCAGACCCAGCGATGCCATCGCTATGGCTGTACGAAGCATGATTCCAATTTTTGTAGATGAAGAAGTCATGAATATCGGATCATACGATCCTGAAAAAGGCGATAAAGAAAGCATAAAAGATACTATGAAATCGATTACGGATGAGCTGGATAGCTTGAAAGATGAGTTGAAAAAAGCTGTTGAAAACGAAGAATATGAAAAGGCCGCTGAATTACGTGATCGTATTAAAAAATTTGAATCAGGTTCTTAATATTTCCACATTTTATACATTTAACTTATCTTATAAAAGTACATTACATTTTTTTTATCATCTTGGTGACTCTGTATTTTTTTTCACATGGGTATTATTTGAAAAGAGAACAGCACTATGAAGGATTTTCAATTTTTGGTAAAATTATATGGTGTTCGTGGAAGTTATCCTATTTCTCCCAAAAAAGGTACCAATTATGGTGGTAATACGACTTGTCTTCTGGTACGCACTCGAGAACACATTATATTTTTTGATGCTGGTTCAGGAATTATAGAGGCTGGTAAAGAACTGCTTCCTGAAATCTTAGAACACCAAGAAAATTCAAAAGAAACATTCATTATTACTATTATTTTTACCCATACGCATATAGATCATTTGATCGGCTTTCCCTTCTTTACACCCCTCTATCTGCCCAATGTTCATCTGCACATAATCGGACCAGCGACCATGGGAGTGGATATCGAAGATATCCTGCGCACCCTTGTTGAGCCCCAATACTACCCCGTATCAATGGATGAATTTCGCTGTATGAAAACTTTTGAAAATGTTTCCGAAAATATGCTAATCTATTTTGTAGAAGGACAGCAAATACCGCAATTTGCAAGAGCAGGGGAAGATCCGACGGATCAAGCCGAGGTAGTCATTTCAAATATGAAATATTACTTTCATCCTAAAGACGGTTGTTATAATTATAAGATCGAGTGGCAGGGGCATAAGCTTGTTTTGGCAACAGATGTTGAGCAATATGTTGGAACGGATCAAAGACTTTTAAAATTTGCTGATGGCTGTGATGTTTTAATTCACGATGCACAATATAATTTAGATCAATATTTACGCTTTCAAGGTTATGGTCACAGTAATTTCGATATGGCATGCCAATTAGCCCTGAAGGCAAAAGCAAAAAAACTGTTACTTTTTCATCATGATCCAAGTAATGATGATGATGCTTTAGTAGGCATAGAAAAGGAAGCACAAGAAATCTTCTCAGGCGCGGAATTAGCTAAAGAAGGCTGGGAATGGAAATTGTAGGTTAATTATTGAGACTAAATCTCTCTTCTGCTCTGAATCGCACGTCCGATCGTGGTATCGTCAATGAATTCCAAATGTGCACCAAAAGGAATGCCGCTGGCAATTCGCGTTACTTTAATATCATACTCCTTAAGCAGTTTAGAAAGATAGATCATTGTAGCCTCACCTTCCGTACTGGGATTCAAGGCTAACAGAACTTCAGCTACGGCGGGACTTTTTACACGTGTTATCAATTCATTTATTTTCAGATCTTCAGGAGAAATACCAGCTAATGGCGAAATAACACCACCTAGAACGTGATACAATCCTTTATATTCATTACTATTCTCAATGGCAATAATATCGACGATGTCTTCGACTACACAGAGGGTCGAACGATCTCTGCGTAAATCACTGCATACGGCACATAACTCGCCTTCAGTAATATTGAAACACTTTAAGCAAAATTTTACTTCTTTTTTTACTTTTAAGATGGCATTGGCCAGTTCACTGGCAACGTCTTCACTGCCGCGCAGAATATGCAAGGCTAATCTTTGTGCTGTTTTTTTGCCAATCCCGGGTAACTTGTGTAATTGATACGTCAGGTTATCCAGAGAAGGGGATATGGAGGATGTTGTCATATCACATACCCGGAAATTTAAATCCACCAGGTAGGTTCAGGCCACCCAACAATCCACCCGTGACTTTTTCCATCTCTTCATTGGCCTTTTGTTGTGCATTTGCTATGGCCTGGTTTACAGCGGCAACAATTAAATCCTCCAACATCTCTTTATCTTCTTCACCATATACTTCAGGTTCGATTTTTATATGTAGAATCTGTAATTTACAGTTTGCTTGTGCTTTTACCATACCCCCGCCCGAAGAAGCTTCAACCGTAATATTTTCCAAATTGTCTTGCACTTTCTTTATCTCTTCCTGTACCTTTTGTGCCTGTTTCATTATAGCAGCCATATTGGGTTTCACTTCGTTTACCTCCTCATGTTAATTCTAATCCTAAATCTTCAATTAATTTATTTAAGAGTGGATCCTCTTTTATCTTCTTGTCAATAACCTTTTTATGACCCTGTACTTTATTATGATCACTGGCTTTTTTCTTGTTTTCAACTATTTTTACAACGATTTTTATAGGTTTTTGGAAGTACTTATGAAGAGATTCTTCAACTTCAAGTTTGTTTTTAGTTAACCAGCTTGCGTGAAACGTGTTAACAGCATCATATTGCAATGTTAATTGCTTATTTTGCAGTTTAAGAGGTTCTCCTAGTTCAATTGCGTTGGATAAATTTACTTTCGAATTTTGAAAGTGGGCAATTAATTGAGGCCAATATTGTTTAATACCTGAGAGAGTCAACTCAGGCTCAAGAATGCTATGTTCACCTGATGCCGCATCTGCGCTAATTACTTTTTTTTTTACTAAATCTAATTTATGTAAAATATTTTCCAAATCAATACTGGTAGGCAGTTTGGCCATTTTCAGCAGGGTAAGTTCAAACTTCATTTGCGGATGACTGGCCCATTTCAGATTAGTCTGCAGTTCAGAAATTTGTTGAATATATAACAATAAATCATTCACCTCAAAGTTATCAGCTGCTTTCAGGTAAAGGTCATGATACTGTTCTGGCACATTGATTAGATCCACATTCCCCAATGCTTTTGTGACTAAAATGTTGCGAAAGTGCTCTTCAAAGCCAATTAAGAATTCACCCAGATCATACCCTTCTGAATTAGTTTTTTGGCATAAGATTAGCAGCTCTTTTAAATCTCCCTGCTTGATTTTATCAGTAAATTCGAAGAATAATTCCATATCAATAATGCCCAATACTTCTGCAACCTGATCGGCTGTAATATTTTCACCCGAATAGGATATCATTTGATCTAGTATACTTTGCGCATCACGCATAGATCCGTCCGCTTTCTTGGCAATCTGCAGTAAAGCATCACTTTCGATTTTAATATCTTCAGTCTTGCACATGTGCTGTAAATGTTCTATAATAATTTTTACGGGTATACGATTAAAATCATATCTTTGACAGCGTGATAAAATGGTGGGAGGAACTCTATGAATTTCAGTAGTAGCAAAAATAAAAATAGCATGTTGTGGGGGCTCCTCTAAGGTTTTTAGCAATGCATTGAATGCCTCTTTAGTCAGCATGTGTACTTCATCAATGATATAGATGCGATACTTGCCAAGACTTGGTGTAAAGCGAATATTCTCTCTGAGGTTTCTAATCTCGTCTATTCCGCGATTCGATGCACCGTCAATTTCCAATACATCTAAAGACGTACCTTTTGTAATCGATTCGCAGACACCGCAAATATTACATGGCTTAGAAGTTGGACCCTTCTCACAATTCAATGCTTTAGCCAAAATACGTGCTGTTGTCGTTTTGCCCACACCTCTGGGTCCGGAGAAAATAAAGGAATGGGCAATACGCTGAGATTCTATGGCATTGGCCAACGTCTTTGCCACATGGTTCTGTCCAATGATATCATCGAATTGTTGTGGTCTCCAGCGCCGGGCTAAAACAATGTAAGTCATTTTTTTTACTAATCATTTATAGGTTAATCTGAAAATATAAATATATGAAAAATTTTACTCAATATCTTTAATATTACAATTAATTTTACTCTGCTTAAATCCGCTAATATATAAATGCCAGGTTACCCCACGGCACATAGTGCATACACCGACCGCTGCTTCCTTCCGGACCTGACGGGTTTAAGCGTAGTTCTATTGCGTGGGACCTGGCATGTGGAGCTGAGCGGGTTCGAACCGCTGACCTGTACGTTGCGAACGTACCGCTCTCCCAGCTGAGCTACAGCCCCGGAATTGTTAATTTAATTTAACGATTATTAAAAATACAGTCAAACCGATTTTGATAATCTGGCCATTGAAATCTTCATTAAAATATAGTGCAATCTTGTTTATATGAGTACATCAAGATGGAATAAAATGCAGGTTTACCTTGTCAAATAATTATATATTAGCGAAATTGTATGTCAATGTTTTAGAAACAAAGGCAAGAATGGAAATAAATATTACTAGTCTTTCTAAAATATATGAGAATGGTAAAAGAGCACTCAATGATATCAATCTTCTAATCAAAAATGGATTATTCGGTTTACTGGGACCTAATGGAGCAGGAAAGACTACACTGATGCGGATTTTAGTTACCCTGATGAAACCGACTATGGGTACGGTACGTATCGATCATCTTGATCTTAATCGCCATCGCAAAGAGATCAGGCGCTTGTTAGGATACCTGCCTCAAGAGTTTTCTGCCTTTCCTAAAATTAAGACATGGGAGTTTCTCGATTATAGTGCAAGGCTGGCTGAAATTAATTCTTCAGCGAAAAGGCGCGACTTGGTTGACCGCTATCTTGAACAAGTCGGTTTATATGAAGCTCGAGATCGACTGGCAAACAGGCTTTCAGGTGGAATGAAACGTAGGTTAGGCATTGCACAAGCTTTAATAGCTGACCCAAAGATTCTGGTTGTTGATGAGCCGACAACCGGCCTTGATCCTGAAGAGAGAATACGTTTTAGAAATTTGCTTACAGAGATGGGGCAAGAAGAGCGGATAATAATTCTCTCAACCCATATTGTAGGAGATATTTCGAGTACCTGTAATGACATGGCACTTCTTGTTGATGGGCAAGTTGGATTTAAAGGGGATCCGAATACATTGATTCAAAGGGCTGAAGGTCACGTTTTCCAGATAGAAGCGACAGATAGTGATCTGGGTGTTATTCAGGAGCGCTTTGCTGTCATATCGACGATTCCCTCAGAACATGGTTGGCGGGTTCAGGTTGTTTCTGACGATATACAAGGATTCCCTGCTAAAGAGATTGAACCGAATCTGGAGCATGCCTACGTTCATTTTATAGAGCAAAACTCTAAACTGGAAGAAAAATTAGAAATAATTAATTTAGATTTCAGAGATGATTCATTATCGTAAAATATGGGCTAACGCACGCTATGAAATAATAACTTTAATGCGTGGTTGGTTATTCCGTATATTTGCCGGCTTAACGGTGTCTATTTTCATATTGATTGATATCATCTTTTTCAGCAACGCATTTCCCATGCCTCGTATTTTTAGGGGATTCTCAGCAGCTATACCTTATGCCAATATGGTTATGTTGAACGTCGTACAAATAGGTATGATCATCTTTTTAGCCACTGATTTTTTCAAGCGCGATCGAAAGTTAAATACATTAGAAGTTTTTTATATTCGCTCGATGACAAATGCTGCCTATTTATCAGGCAAAGCGCTGGGTATCATTATTATTTTTGCTAGCCTTAATCTAATCATTATGATATTCGCTGCATTGATACATCTCTTGTTCAGTGACAGTACCTTTAATTGGTACCCATATCTGATGTATCCTCTGTTAATTGCATTTCCTGCTGTCATCTTCATGACCGGCCTTTCATTTTTGTTAATGCGAATAGTCAAGAATCAGGCAGTTGTGGTTCTTTTGCTGCTCGGGTATTATGCCCTGGTATTATTTTACCTGTACGATAAAATGTTTTACATATTTGATTTCATAGGAATAAAACTACCTTTCATCTACTCTGATTTTGTCGGGATGGTAGATCAGAATTTAATCCTGATGCAACGTGGAATATATGTCTTTATCGGACTCCTCAGCATATTTATCTCAATCCTACTATTTAACAGGTTACCCCAGTCTATTTGGTTACGCAGAATTTTTATTGGCTCAACATTACTCTTGTTCCTGGGCTCTATCTTTTTTGTTAAAAAATACTTGGAGATTCACTATAATCACCAGAAACTACGATTGCGTATGATCACCTTGAATGACCAATACCTGGAGAGACCGAATATTACGCCCTTAAGTTGTCATATTATCTTTTATCATCAGGATCATAAAATTAAGGCTGAAGCACGATACAGAATTACAAATAAAACAGCCGAATCCCTAAAGCAATTTTATTTCTGCATTAATCCCGGATTACAGATTGAATCTGTAAAATATCAAGATCAATCGGTTGGTTTTAGTCAGGTGGATCATATGATCGATATACAGGTCGATAACGCCCTAGTACAGGGTGTAATTGATTCATTATCACTGAGTTATGCAGGAACCATTGAGGAAGCAGCATGCTACCTGGATATCGATGATCACAGCATGACTCAGTCTTTTAATATATGGCTTTATCAATCACCGAAAAAGTATTCCTTTTTACAGGAGCGATATGTATTACTCTCACCTGAATGTCAATGGTACCCCCGTCCTGCTTTGCCGGGTGGTACTGGTTTTCCCAATAAATTGGAAATAAATTTTATACCCTTTGAATTAGAAGTTTACACTAAAAGAGATTTAATCGCGATTTCACAGGGTTATATGAAATCACCCAATCCGGGATACTATCAGTTTAAAACCGATTTTCCTGTTGCAGATATATCGCTGGTTATCGGTCCCTATCATATGCAGTCTGTTCGAGTAGACAGCATCGATTACCAACTATTTTCATTAGCCAAACATAATTATTATATACAATATTTTTCTCAAATTGGTGATACACTTCCAGAGATTTTAGGCGAAACCATTCAGGATTATGAAGTAAGATTGAATTTAGAATCCCCATTTAAAAGGTTGAGTCTGATTGAAGTACCAATCCAGTATTATGCTCATCCGCGAATTTGGACAGTTGCCCAGGAGGTTGTACAGCCTGAACAAATCTGGATTCAGGAAAATGCAGCTTCTTTGGTCGCTGCAGATTTTAAACAGATTAAGAGTTCAATGGAGCGTCGTTTAGAGCGTTCCAGCCAAACCTATACCGAAGTCGAATCGCAAATCACTATATTGAAATCGTTTCTGAATCATACCTTTTTTGGTAAGAGTATGCCTAGGTTAAGGTTTGGTGGACCCTCGGTTGATTATGAGCCCGATTATAATGTTTTTCCCAATTATTACTCCCACATAACTTATTTAGATGTACCCGGCTGGCAGATATTCAATTCAGCGCTGGAGGCCTATTTATATGATCGTGTTAATCTTAGTGAAGAAAGTCAACCACCGTGGATGGTTGAAGGATTAACGATTAACGAAAGGGTGAGTCAAGCCTTACGCACTAAGAGTCTCGCAGAGCATTTAAGCAAACGAGAAGGTAATGAGATTCTATCTGAGCTTATAAAACAGAAAGGTTCCTATATTATAAAATTATTGCGAAATGAATTGGGATCACAATCATTTAATACTCATCTGAGTAACGCAATCCAAACTAACTGGTTTAATAAGTTCAAATTAGATTCTCTAATACCTGTGCAATACCTTGATAGCACTTTTGACTGGGATGAATATCTTAAAGCCTGGTACTACAGTTGTGATTTACCTGCATACTCTGTATTTGACGTGCAGTTGTATAAAGTTATTGATCGCAATCGTGTCAGAAATCAGTTACTGTTTAAAATAGGCAATTCAGGAATCACACCTGGTTTAATTGAAGTATCGTTTCAGTATGGAAGAAGTGGTCGTGGTATGCCTGTGTCATTTTCCGAAACAGAGGAACCTCCCAGACCATTTAAAATTGATGAACAAGAAATGAAACAGATTGGTATTCTGCTCGATGATGAACCACGCTCACTTATTATAGATTTCATGATTGCTGCTAATCTACCCCTTGTATTTTCTAAGCAGTTTGAGAAAGCAGAACTTAATCAACGCGTTACTCCAATTGAGGGAGAGGTCCCCTTAGATGAATCGGCACTCCTGGTAAGTCCGAATGAAATTATCGTTGATAATGAGGAAGCAGGCTTTGAAGTATTTAATCCCCGTTATAGCAGTATCTTAAGACAGCTGATCCATGGAGAGCAAAGAGAGGAAAAAGAAAGAGTATATGATCGATTCCGCTGGTGGCGGCCACCCAACCAATGGACTTTGATTAAAAATGCAACCTTTTTTGGCAAGTATATTCACTCGGCCCACTATATCCGGCCTGGGAGTGGCACAAAATACGCGTTATGGAAAACAGAGATTGAGAATAACGGAATTTATGATATTTATACTTATATGTTCAGCAGAGAAGGTTTCTGGCGCGGTAGAGGCAATCGGGGCGATATAACGTTTGGAGATTTTAACTATACTGTTTACCATGCTGCTGGTTCAGACAAGGTTTCGCTTTCAGCTGATGATGCTCTTGAGGGATGGAATTTTCTTGGAAGCTGGTATTTAACAGCTGGCGAGGCTAAGGTTTTACTGAGTGATGAGTCGAATGGCAGGTTAGTCATCGCAGATGCTATTAAATGGGTTAAAAACTAAATTTTTAGGAAATAATAATGAGAATAAAGTCCGCTATCATTTATCAATTTAGATTCTACTTCTTTTTTATATTCATATATTTACAACTGCAAAACGCTCTGGCTCAAAATATCATGACTCTTACCTTCGATGAGGCAGTGCGTATTGCTCAAAAAAATAGTCCTGAGATACAACAAGCACGATTAGCTCTTAAACGCAGCCAGGAGTTATTGAACGCTCAGGAAGCAGCATTAAAATCAAGATTTAGTCTAACATTAGAACCACTGTTTTATAGCCACATGAATGAATTTAATACGTTTTTCTCAAGGTGGAATACCAGTGAAATTAAAAGTTCATCGGGATTATTCATCATTTCACAGCCAATACTTCTAACGGATGGTACACTTGCCTTACGAAATCAGTTTGAATGGCGTGACTCCTATAGTGAATATCTGGAGGCTCAAAGTAAAACTTTTAGCAACAATTTATATATTTCTTATGATCAACCCATATTCACTTATAACCGCACAAGGCTTGCTTTAGAAGAAGTTGAATTGGATCTTGAAAATGCGTCGTTGAATTATCAAATCCGGGAATTACTCTTAGAAAGGCAAGTGGCACAAAGTTTTTACGCAGCCTATCAGAACAGGATGAATTTACAAGTTGCCAGGGAAGAATATCAGAATAGAGAGCAAAGTTATCAGATTATGAGAAATAAAGTAGAAGCTGGTTTAGCGGCTCAGGAAGAATTGTATCAGGCCGAATTGGATCGCACCAGTAGCAAATCTCAGGTACAAAATGAAGAGGTAGCATTGGAAAATTCTCTGGATGAATTAAAACGTTTGTTGGGTTTAGACATTTCTGATGAGATTACGGTTGTGACGGAAATTGAACAAAGTACTGTTGATGTGGATTTGAATAAGGCATTGGAACATGGTCTAAAGAACAGACTTGAACTTCGGCAGAGAGACATTGATCTTGCCCTGAGTACAGCAAATGTTGTCCGTGCATCGGCAACGAATGAGTTTAGAGGAAATATTTCTCTCTCTTATGGTATCATAGGAACTTCCGAGCAGTTCAGCGATCTTTATGAAGTGCCGACGAAGAATCAGAGGGTAAGTTTATCGCTAGAGGTTCCCATATGGGATTGGGGAGAACAGAAATCTAGGATCAGAGCTGCTGAGGCTTCTGTGCAGCAGAATGAATTATCATTCGATGAAGAAAAAAAGGCAATTATAATTGCCATCCGGCGCGCATATCGCAATTTACAAAATCAAGCATTACAGATTGACCTCGCTCGTCAAAATGTAGAAATGGCACAATTAACTTATGAGATCAATCTTGAGCGTTATGAAAATGGTGATTTGACCAGTATGGATCTAAATTTATTCCAAAATCAACTTTCGCAAAAAAAGATCGGCCTGATCAATGCTAAAATATCCTATAAAATGCAGTTACTCGATCTAAAAATAGAATCGTTATGGGATTTTGAAAAAGATCATCCTGTGTTGCTGCTAAATAACGATGGATAAACCTATACCAATACCTTTTAAAGGAGTAGAAAATCGTGAAGCGTTTCATATACTTATCAATCATCAGTATTATCATCAATGGTTGCCAGCAATCGGATATGGGTGATAACCTGGAAATCAGCATTCCGGTGAGTATACAAGAGATCAAGCTTGGTCCCATTGAAGAATTTATAAGTGGTACTGCAACGGTTTATGCCGTTAAAAACACAATAATACGTTCAGAAATTGAAGGCCAATATCGATCGGCTGTCAACAAGAGGAATCAGCAAACTTATCTCACTGGTGATCGAGTGGCCAAGGATGAAATCATCATTTACCTGGATAATCCAGAATACGAGAACAACATTAGGATTGAGTCACAAAAACTTAATTTAGATATCTCTCGGCGTGAGTTCGAGAAACAGCAATCACTTTATGATAAGGGAGGGGTAACCCTTCGCGAGTTAAAAAATTCAGAACGCACATATGTCGATGCCCAATATGCCTATGAGAATGCGCTCATTCAATTAGACAAAATGAAGATCAGAGCACCTTTTGATGGCGTAATAATTGATCTGCCTTATTATACATCCGGAACCAAAGTTCAGGTTAATCAAATCCTGTTACAGCTGATGGATTACAGTAAGTTATATGCAGAGGTATTTTATCCGGCCAAGGATCTAAATCGTATACAGGTACGACAAAGGTTGCGTGTAACTCATTATAGTTTGAGTTCTGATACGCTATGGGGACAAATTACACAGGTTTCACCTGCTCTGGACCCTGATACGCGCTCATTTAAGGCATCGATTTTTATTGAAAATGAAGAACATTTGTTACGACCAGGTATGTTCGTTAAAGTCGAGACAATTGTTGCGCAAAAAGACAGCGCTATTGTTATTCCTAAAGACATCGTCTTATCCAAACCTCGGGGTAAGACAGTTTTCATTGTCGATAAAGGTGCTGCTTTTGAACGGGTTATTAGTACCGGTCTTGAAAATGAAAACCGTCTTGAGGTTATAGAGGGGTTAAAAGAGAATGAAAGATTGGTTATAAAGGGTTTTGAGACGCTTCGCGATCGCTCAAAAGTCAAGATTGTGCGTTGACGTTAAACAAAAGTTTATTATCAGACATATAGAGAAATGGAAAAATTTAGTCATTTTTCAGTTCAGTATCCTATTACGGTTTTGATGTTTGTCCTCGCCGTGGTTCTTCTGGGATATATCTCATTTACCAACCTGGGTATGGATTTATTTCCTGATTTAAATAATCCACGTCTCTTCATTGAAATAAGGGCAGGTGAACGTCCACCAGAAGAAATGGAACAGCAATTTGTTCAGGATATTGAATCTATTGCAATCCGTCAAAAAAATGTGATTAATATCTCTTCCGTATCGCAAGTTGGTATGGCTCAGATTACAGTCGAATATGCCTGGGATACTGACATGGATGAGGCATTTCTAGATTTACAGAAAAATTTGACCAGTTTCACACAAATGGTTGATCTTGACGGAATAGATATCAGTCAGCATGATCCCAATAGTAGAGCCGTTGTTGTTATCGGTCTCTCACACCCGGAAATCAATGATATGGATGCTTTGCGGAAAATAGCGGAGAACTACATCCGCAATGAGCTAATCCGCATTGAGGGTATTGCAGCAGTCGAGATAATTGGTGCTGAAGAAAAAGAATTGCTTGTTCAAACATCACCTTACCTTATGGATGCTTATGGTCTGGACCTGGAGACGATCGCCAATCGCATACAAAGTTCAAATATTACAGCATCAGGCGGATCAATAGTGGAACTTGGTTTAAAATATGTTATCAAAGGGGTAGGTGAATTTCAATCACTTGATGAAATTCGCAATGTGATTGTAGCAGAAAAACCCGCTATGGAAGATGAAGCAGAAATGGTACCAGTTTTCTTAAAGGACATCGCTAACGTGTATTTTAAAAATAAAGAGCCAGAAAACATCGTGCGCATTGATGGTCGACGTTGTATTGCATTGGCTGTTTACAAAGAAACCAGATATAATACGGTTAAAGCAGTGGATGCATTACTAGTGAATCTGGAACAATTAAAAAAAGCCTTGCCGGCTTATGAATTTAGTATGTTACAAAATCAGGCTGCGTTCATTGATATGGCGATTAATGAAGTTGAAGAAACGGCTTTATTTGGTATTCTACTGGCAGTACTAATTCTATATGTATTTTTACGCAGAATCGGAACGACCGCAATTATTAGTATTGCCATCCCGATTTCAATAATAGCGACATTCAATTTAATGTATTTTAATGGTTTGACAATCAATATCATGACCTTGGGCGGCTTGGCTTTGGGCGCTGGAATGCTGGTTGATAATGCCATTGTTGTTATGGAAAATATTTTTCGAAATATAGAGGAGGGCCTGGCACTAAAAGAAGCAGCGGTTATCGGCACTGCCCAGGTGGCAGGGGCGATTACTGCTTCCACACTAACCACCATTGTGGTATTTTTGCCAATTGTATATCTGCACGGTGCGGCAAGTGAATTGTTTAAGGATCAGGCATGGACCGTAGCGTTTTCTCTTGTATCGTCACTTGTCGTGGCTATTTTTGTTATTCCCATGCTTAGTCACCGCCTTTTAAAAGTACAAAGTTTAAATAAAACTAAAAGTTCTTTTCGATTTGATTGGTATCAGAGTATACTCGGGCGATTGCTAGACAGACGCTGGATGGTTATTATCAGCGCAATCATATTAATACTCATCTCCCTTACGCTGTTGTCATTTATCGGCAGCGAATTTATGCCGCAGGGTAAGGCTAATGATTTTCAATTAGAAGTGGTTATGGAAGAAGGAACTTCGCTGGAATATATGGATCGTATGGCACATCAGGTTGACAAGC
>Ga0209427_10005503_pt1 | contig 14535 bp, 12 predicted proteins | sample DeeMarSWOR136_30_FD_187465 | JGI IMG/M metagenome (GOLD analysis project Ga0209427, IMG submission 187465) | Marine sediment microbial communities from White Oak River estuary, North Carolina - WOR-1-36_30 (SPAdes) (version 2) | ecosystem: Environmental > Aquatic > Marine > Intertidal zone >... | reverse complement strand
CTGATATCTATACCGCCCAGTCGAAGAGGCCGGTTTTATAAAAAAGGCCCCTTGGCCAGGCCCGCCGGCCTGTCGGGTATCCGGACTAAGGAAGAAGGTGGGGGTTTTGGCGATAAACAGCGGTCAGGACTCCGCCTTGGCGACAGGGTTAAGCATCCCGCATTCGGACGCGGGGTTGTTTCAAGGTTTATGGGCGATAATAAAGTTGAGGTTCTTTTCCGGGATGTTGGCAGAAAAATGCTCCATCTTGAACACACGACCCTGGAAAAGCTTTGAAGTAGTCACAATGTAATATAAGGATTTTGAGGGGACAATTGAAATACTAATGCCTTTTGGTTTACGTTTCACGGTTGCGCTTGCGCGGCTCGAATCGGTATTTATGCAAAGTCTAACAACTAGGAGAACCGAGACCGTAAGACCTTAGACGAAACGAGCAGCTTAACCGAATAACATCAAACGTGCATATATGTTCTTTGCAGGTCCCGTGGATTGCTGGTGGAACGCTTGAATCATCGATCCATTTCGATCAGGAATTTCTCTCCGCTATGTACCTGTTAAGGGCGATCAACTCCTCTTTATAAAGGGATTCGGGGAATTTTTTCAGGGAGGCGAAGGCCTTTTCCATAAAGGTCATGGCCTCCCCCCTGACCTTTTTAATATTCTCACCGTCTCTGACCATCCTTATAAGGTCTTCATAATCCTTTTCATCTGCATTATGATCCTTAAACATCTTCTTGAACCTGTGCATATCTTTTTTATCCATTTTTAATAGTGCGTAGATAAGGGGCAATGTTACCTTTCCTTCTCTTAGATCCTTTCCCACGGGCTTACCGAATTGTTCCTCAGATAGGGTATAATCCAGGAGGTCATCCACTAATTGAAAATGGATCCCAAAATTTAGACCGAATTTTCTCAAATTCTCCGTCTCCTCATTTCCAGCGCCGGCTATCATTGCCGCACCAGCGCAGGAAGCGGCTGTGAGTTCGGCAGTCTTGGAAACGATTATCTCCATATATTCCTTTTTGCTTGTATCCCAGTTATTGGCGTGCATCAGCTCCAGGAACTGACCCTCAGACATTCGCGCCGCCGTATCTATCATCATCCTCATAAATCCGGTATTATTAGTGCCTAGGGCAATGGACATGGCCTTCGTAGAGAGATAATCGCCGGTCACTACCGCTGCGGAATTGCCCCATATGCTACTTGCTGAGGGTTTATTCCTCCTTATATTGGCGTTATCAATGACATCATCATGGAGAAGCGAGGCGTTGTGGAGATACTCGAATATTGTTGAAAGGTAATATATATCATTTTCATCATATCCGCATAACCTGCCTGACAGCACGAAAAGTAGAGGCCTGAGCCTTTTCCCCTCACCTAGCAGGGAATGCCTTCCTATATCCTCTATCATCTTTATCCGGGAGCTAAAGGAGGAGTTCAGCTCTTTTTCTATTTTCTGAAAGTCTTTATTAAATCTGCTTAAAAATGTCCTATCGTATCCCACAAAAGTCACTCCTGCCCTCACAGGTTGCGCTATTAGATTTATATAATTTTATCTATCATCTCAAGGGGTATTATTCAACTAAACAATCTCCCCGATGAGGTCATATGGATGGGCCTCCCTTATAAGTACCCGGGCGATTTCGCCAACTGACCCTAGCCCCTTATTTATCAATACCCGGCCGTCGATATCCGGGGCCATTGTAGCGGTTCTGCCGCTTAACAGCAGGTCGGTCTCATGCAGAGGGCCTTCTATAATAACCGGCACTGTCTGATTTATGAGCTGCTGATAATTTTTCTTCGAGATATCGGCCTGAAGTCTCATGATAGCGTCCAGCCTCTCCTCGGCAATCCTGCGATCAGGGAGACCCTTCAGATTCGCGGCCGGTGTACCTTTCTCCGGGCTGTAGATAAATGTACCAAGGTGATCGAATCCGGCAGTTTCTACAAAGTCATAAAGTTCCCTGTAGATGGTGTCGGTTTCCCCGGGGAATCCTATCATCATAGTAGTCCTGATACTGATCCGGCGGGTCATGGATCTTATCCTTTCGATCAATCGTATGATATCTCCCTCATAAGAGATCCTGCCCATGGCCTTCAGGATACTCTTATTGACGTGTTGCAGAGGGATATCCAGATATGGACAGATTTTCTCTTCCATTTCAATGAGCTTTAAAAGGCGATCGGAGATCTCAAAGGGATGGGAATAAAGTATCCTTATCCACCTAAGTCCCCTGATAAGCAATAACCTTTCAAGGAGGTCTTCCAGACCTATTCCCCCTTCCAGATCCCTGCCGTACATAGTCGTATCTTGGGCAACAAGATTAATCTCCTTTACTCCCCTTGATGCCATCTCCCGGGCCTCGATAACGAGGGAATCAATCGCCCTGCTCCTGAGATGTCCTCTTATTGCCGGTATGGTGCAGAATGAACATCTGTGGGGACATCCTTCAGAGATCTTAAGATAGGCAGTGTAAAAGGGGGTTGTCCGTATCCTCGGCGTGTTGTGATCAGCCAGAAATAATGGTTTGCCAATAAAGAACAAGGGCGAGTTGCTTTTTTGCACCAGCAGGTCCGTTATCCGGTAAATTTCGCCGGTCCCCAGCCATCCGTCCACCTCTGGTATTAGCCTTCGAAGCCTGTATCCGTGGCGCTGTACAAGACATCCCGTGACGAAGACCTTCTCCAGCCCACCGTGATTTTTCCTCTGTACTATCTCAAAGACAGTCTCGATGGATTCTTCCACTGCGGATTGTATAAAGCCACACGTATTGATAACGGCAATCCCAGCCTCATCTAGGTTTGATGCTATCAAAAAACCTCTTTGTTTCAGAAGGCCCAGCATATTTTCGCTGTCAACAAGGTTTTTAGCGCAACCTAAGCTGATTAAAAAGACCTTTTTTAGTATTGAATTCACGATTGCAGTAGAGATGAGGATGTCCGTATATATAATATTCCAACCGGGTATTGTGTCGCCATCTAATCGAATTGACTTATACTCACCGATAGTCTCCTAAGCATTGTCAATGCGAATCTTTTCAGGAAAAGCAACTGTATGTCCGGCGGAGACTTATCAAGCAGCATGGCACTGATTTTCAGCAATATGCAGTCTGTATCGGCTATCACGGTTGCAGTTCTCGGATCACCGCTTAGATATGCCATCTCACCAAAACATTCACCCCTGTCTATCGTGGCAATGTATCTGTTATTCTTGCGGACAACCGCCCGGCCACTGAGGATGATATAAAATGAATCGTCGATATCCCCCTCGGTCACCATAACCGTGTTTTCGGCAACTCTGATTACATTCGATGCCTCCAATATATCAGCGACTTGTTCCTTCGTAAAATTGCTGAAAAAGTTGACGTTATGCACATAATCGACAACATCCTCTGGCTTGTCTTTCTTCCCAGTCTCGTCCTTTAGACCTCTCAGCATGACTCTCAGGTCATAGGCAAGGTCCATGCATGTCTGATACCTCTGGTCAGGATCTTTAGCAAGGGCCTTCACGATTATCTTCTCCAATATCTCGGGGACTCCAGGACGGATTTCTCTTATCGGGACAGGATCCGCATTTGTGATCTTATACATTATAGAAAAATAGTTTTCACCAGAGAAGGCCTGTCTGCCGGAAAAGAGCTCATAAATTACGCATCCCAGAGAGAAGATATCGCTGACATTTGTTACCAGCTCCTCTTTGATCTGTTCCGGTGACATGTAACTGGGGGAACCCAGGATTCCCTTTGAAACGGTCTGCTCTGTCATAACTCTAGCTATTCCGAAATCGGTTATCTTCACCTCATCTGATCTATTTAACATTATATTTGAAGGCTTTATATCCCTATGGATCACGCCCATCTGATGGGCGTAATCCATAGCCTTGCATGTGGAGATGATTATTTCAGCGGACTTGTTGATAGGCAGCAGGTTATCCTTGTTACAAAATTTCTCTAGGGTCGGACCGTCAATATATTCCATTGTGAAATAACAGAAATCCTTATACATACCGGCATCGTAGATAGACACTATATTAGGATGAGCAAGTCTTCCGGCCGATTGTGCCTCAAGGAAAAATCTCTTACGATATTCATCCACCTTCTTGCCTACGATATTTGAGGCGGGTCGCGAGATCTTTATGCTGACATCTCTCTGTATGTATGGGTCTTTGCCCTTGTATACGACCCCCATGCTTCCCTGTCCCAATCTCTCGACAATCTCATAACGGCCTATCTTTTCAATGCCCTTCAGGTCTTCGAGAAATCGGGTGTCTACTGGAGCCAGGTCCTTATCCCTTCCGAGGAGCTTATTCTTCAGCCAATTGGTAATACCTACCTTATCGATCTCTGACTTCCCCATATCTCTTTTCCGCTATATTATTATGAGACCCATGTTAAATCCCATGTAACCATATTTTTGTCATTTCCAATTGTTTCTTGCTTGATCGGGCTCATACTTGAATAACGCGTCCAAGTCCAGCTTGTAATTGTAAGTCATCATTGTACTTTTTTTGTACTTTTCCCCTTTATGCCTTTTAACAGATCCGTAAGTCTGTCTTCGGTATTGAGATCAGGGTGATCGGTTACCTTTTCTAAAAGTATTTTCAAGACCCTGCCCACGTCGGGACCAGAGGAGATCCCAAGTATACGCATAACCTTATCGCCGTCTATTGCCAGGTCAGCGATACGATTTACCATGGATCCTTTCCTTATGACCTCCGCCCTCTTTTCAAGTTCCGAGAGAAGTGTGATTTCTTCTTTTCCAGGTCCGTGTGCCGACAGATCGGCCTTTCGGAATTTTATTAAATTATCCATATTATCAGGGCCTACACGGCGTATAAGGCGCCTGATCACTCCGTCGCTCCAATTCCTATCATAATTGATCATGTGAAACTCGATCAGATTTGTGACTTCCCTTATCAGCTCATTGCTTAATTTGAGGCGTTCCATGATCTCACCGGCAAGCAGGGCGCTTTCTTCAGCATGTCTGAAAAAGCGGAACTTGCCATTGATCCTTTGCCGAACACGCGGTTTGGCAATATCGTGTAATAGGGCTGTGAGCCTCATTACTGGATCTGGGTCGACTCTATCAATACTCTCCATGATATGCCTATATATGGTGTAATGGTGATGGATGTTCTGCCTCTTCATAAAACCCTCAAGGAGTTCAGGGATTATATGGATCAGGAGACCTGATTGTCTCAGGATCCTGAATCCATCAGAAGGCCTTTTTATCATCAGGATCTTCATAAATTCATCCCTGATCCTCTCGCAGGCGGCGGAAGCCAAACGGTTTGACATGATGCAGATGGTCTGCATAGTCCTTTCCTCTATTCTGAAACCGAGCTCCACGGCGAACCTGACAGCCCTTAAAAGGCGAACAGGATCCTCCATGAAGCGCTCCTCTGGATCCCCCACCGCTCTTATCGTCTTTTCGATTATATCATTCCTCCCACGGTTAGGATCCAGGACCATCCTGCCGTCAACATCGTAGGCCATTGCATTCAGGGTAAAATCACGATGTCCGAGATCCTTTTCTATGGCAAATTCGGTGTCATCGGAGTCCCTTATGGTCGTAATTTCATAATGACGGCCCAAATGGACGAGCGTTACTGTTTCATGTTTCAGGCTAAAACTCGTGATATCATTAAACAGCTGTTTTATCTCCTCGGCGGAAGCGGATGTGGCAATGTCCCAGTCAGTGGCAGGTCGGCCAAGGAACATGTCCCTTATTGCGCCGCCGACAACATAGGACTTGAAACCATTATCCTGGAGACGTTTGATAACGGAGGTTACAAATGACGGTATATCCATGGAAACCGTATGTTCTGATGATGTCATTGTCCTTTATATACAGAAAAGTTCAACTTAGATTACCGGAAGTAGATATCTTATGCTACCATTAATCTCTCCCGATTTCCAGAGGTCTCATGCTAAAATATTTTGACTAAAACCGCCTTCTTATTTATACTTAATAAGTTTATGATAAGTATAAAAATACCACATTTTATACACGGATTAATGGGTCAAAATGGAAAAGGTTGCTGTATCAAAATTCTTCTATATCATTCTGTTCATCTTTATGATCCTGTTTTTCTGGCTTTCCTGGACATACATTTCCTCTATCGTACTGGCCCTCCTTATAGCAAGCGCATTATATCCCTTATATTCAAGGGTAAAAGGCCTGTTTAGACTCAAAGAGGCAAGCGCATCACTGATAATGACCATTTTTATTATACTAGTATTGATCATACCCGTGGGCGGCTTTATGGGGACCCTTTCCAAAGAGGCCTTTGAGTTCTATGGCCGCACCAGAGATTCCGTCTCTCTGCAGAAGATCCAGCAAGTCCTTCAGAGTGATTCCCTTTGGGCCAAGAGGATCAGGAGGGCAGGGGAGTTCGCTAATATCCGGCTAACAGCCGAGAGCATCCAGCAGCTGGCCACGTCGATCGGGAAAAATGTTGGGCTGTTTCTGTCCAGACAGTTGAGTTCATTCGCGTCCAACCTGCTGAGCTTCCTGATACATTTTTTTCTTATGATGTTGATCATCTACTATATCTTCAGGGACGGGATTCGGCTTAAGAGTTATATCTTGGATCTCCTCCCGTTCCCTCAGAAACAGCAAGAACTTATTGTGGATAAGTTTCGTGAGATGGGGAGGGCTGTCATTTTGGGAAACGTATTATCCAGTATTATAGAAGGCATCCTGGGCGGCATTGGTTTTTTTATATTCGGTCTGGGTTCCTCCTTCCTGTGGGGGACAGTGATTGGTATTATGGGCCTTCTTCCAATGATCGGCCCCTCGGTTGTATTCATCCCTGCAACGATAATACTGTTCATACAGAAAAAGATAGGTCTGGGTATCGGATTCCTGATCTACAATATTGTCTATACCATAGTAGTAGAATATATTATCAAGCCACGCTATATAGGCAAGGGAATGCGGATGCATTCGGTTCTGGTCTTTTTAGGGATACTTGGCGGGCTCAAGCTTTTCGGTGTCCTGGGTGTTATTTATGGCCCTTTGATTATAACCATATTGTTCACTCTGTTGGAGATTTACAGACTCGAATATAAGGAGAAAGGGATTATCATAAAGAATAACGGAAATGAAGTAATTACCTGAGTGACGACGGAGTATTTGAAAAATGATCCAGGCATACCCGATGGAAAATCCTCGGGTTGGTGCAGTACGTGTCTAATAATATTATAAAAAAATGGAGGACAAAAAATGACCGATAGATTAGGCACTACCATAACTCAGCATATATTGCGTGAGCAGAGGGAAAGCCCGGAGGCCACAGGAGCCTTTACTCTCCTGCTCTATGAACTTATCGTGGCGGCGAAGGTCATATCAAGGGAGGTCAACAAGGCAGGCCTGGGGGAAATATTGGGGGCGACAGGGGAAATAAATATCCAGGAGGAGATGGTCCAGAAGCTGGATGTGTTTGCCAACAGGATTATTATCGAAAGGATGCAGCATATAGGACAATTGTGCTGTATGGGCTCGGAAGAGATCGCGGACCTTATAGATATCCCTCCCCAGTATCCAAAGGGGAATTATATACTGCTCTTTGATCCCCTTGATGGTTCCAGCAATATTGACGTGAATATAAGCATAGGAACCATATTCGGCATCTATAGAAAGGAGGGCGATGAAACGGACATCAATTTCCTCCTCCATGAAGCCCTTAAGCCGGGATATAAACAGGTGGCAGCGGGTTATTTTATTTATGGTTCAAGCACTATCATGGTCTATACTACCGGTATGGGCGTTCATGGCTTTACACTTTTCCCGAGTGTCGGAGAATTCCTGCTCTCCCATGAGAATATCCGAATCCCAGAGAGAGGCAAGATATACAGTGTGAATGAGAGCAATTATGGATACTGGGATGACAAGACAAGGGCGCTTGTAGACTATTTTAAGGCAAAGGATAAGGAGACAGGCCGTCCATACACATCCAGATACGTGGGGAGCCTGGTTGCTGATTTCCATCGCAATCTGCTTAAGGGCGGTATCTTCATGTATCCGGCTGATCTTAAGGACCCCAAAAAGACAACCGGAAAATTGAGGCTGATGGTTGAGGCGAACCCACTTGCCATGGTGGTTGAGCAGGCGGGCGGCTACGCCAGCGATGGTCATGGCCCGATCCTTAAGATCCAACCGACTGAATTGCACCAGAGGATTCCTTTATATATCGGGAGCAGGAAGGATGTGGAACTGGCTGAGGAGTTTATAAGCGGAAAAAGGGGGATAAAATAGACTTTCAGAATGGCATTCTATTTATTGTCTTTGAGTATCTCGATAAATGTCTCTATGCGGAGAGCCGTCCGACTGTCTATCTTTCCGGGCCTGTCTCCTTCAAGGGTGAGTATGGGGACGGGTAGTTGCTCCCTCAGAATGATGTCATAAAGTTGCCTGAAACAGAAGGTCTGTGTGTAGTGAATAAGGCCGTCCAGTTGCCGGTCCGTGATGGCCTTTTTTATATCGGCGATCCTCCCTTCAACGCCGTAAGGATAGGTGTAGAGGAGGTATTGTTCCACGATATCCTCGCTCTCAAACGGCATGCTGAACTGCCTCTGCACCTCGTTGAAGACCACTCTTGCACCTATAGACTCCATGTATTCATAAAAGTCAGTGAATATGGGAGGCACACCCAGGTAACCGATCCTTATCTCTTCGGACCTGGGCCTTCTTTTACCGGCTTCAATGAGGAGGGCATCAAGTTCCTTTTCAAACCGGTCTGGATCCGACCTAAAATCAGAGCTGGACACCAGAAAGATGTGGTTCTCAAAACCGGTTATTACATTCTCCTGAAATGTCATCCTGTCAAGCTCCTTCAGCTTGGTTCTTATCCCTTTGATACGATCCCTGGCGGCTTCAACGCTATCCCAATCGGTTGAAAGGGTAAGCATCAACTTGTCCATCTGTGCCGTCAGTAATGCCCTGTCACGATTATAGGGATAATCAAAGGGTATGACTCTCACGCCGCGCCCGGCCAGTATTTCGGCCAGTGCAATGGTGTTGCTGCAGTCTCCTCCGGTCACCGCGATCACATTTGTCAAGCCGTTATTCAAGACAGACGAGTAGATCCCCTTTATCCATGAGCAGATATTTTGTGGAAAACCCCCGGATTCGGCCTGGCTGACGAGCCTTTCCGGATTGTCGGAGCCGATGAACAGGTTATTGATATCCACCGGTTTAAGACCCGCGGCGATTATGATCTCTACCGGGATAGTGGAAGTAAGCCCGATAGCAGATATATCGTATTCCTGCTCAACCAAATGTTGAGGCCTCCACTGAATGGAATTTCATGCTCGGGATTTCCAGACAGGTCAACATGTTTCCGTACACAGCCCCCGTGTCCAGGCCTATCTTATTATCCATCATCAGGGGCAAGTAGAATGGGGTATGGCCGAATATGATCCTTTTGCCGAAATCATACTCGGAAAAAATAAATGGTTCCCTGATCCAAAGGCAATCCTCCTGGGATTGTTCCCGGATGGCAACGCCTGGCTTGAAACCCGCGTGGACGATATAATAATCATCGATCTCGAGCATGATCTTGAGGGATTTTATAAAGGAAATGTGATCTATCGGGATACGTATAGCACCATTAATCCGGTAACTTCTTAATGTGGAATCCCCACCATTCAGAAGGAAGGATACTTCGTCCTCGCCTTGAAGATATTTCAGGAAAAGGTCCTCATGATTCCCCATCAGCAAATGGATGTTAGACGAACGGCTTTGCAGGTCGATTAAAAGGTCGATTACGCCCTTGGAATCTTCTCCGCGATCTATATAATCACCGAGGAAGATCAGGCTGTCTCTGTCAGGATGCCAGTCAATCTTGTTAATAAGGCTTTTTAACATGCCCAGGCATCCGTGAATATCTCCTATTATAAAAGATCTTTCGACTTTTTTCATAGTCTGAAAACCACTCGATATCTATCTTTCTGGTCCAGCCGGATAAGTCCGGCTTCTCTGGCTTTCTCTATTGCCAGCTTGAATTCATTCGAATACAGACGGCGGTTAATAAAATCATCACTGGCGGCGTTACCGCAAGGTCTGTATTGGTCCATCACGTTTACATAGCAATATTCGGATATCTCTTTCGCGATGAAATCCATTATATCGGCAGTCCCGGCCACATTATTCGGCATCACAAGGTGCCTTATCAGAAGACCTTTTACTGCTACGCCTTTATCGTCCATCATCAGGTCTCCGGTCTGTCTGTGCATCTCGCGGATTGCAGCAGCTGCCCTTTCCTTATAGTCCGGCGCATGGCAATATCTGTCAGACCACTTTCCATCCCAGAACTTGAAATCAGGCATGTAAATATCAAAAATTCCATCCAGGATTGCCAGTGTCTCGGGTTTGTCGTAGCCGCCGCTGTTATATACAAGGGGGATATCCAGACCGCGGTCAACGGCAATTATCAGGGATTCCAGGATCTGGGGAACGATATGGGTCGGGGTGACGAAATTGATATTATGGCATCCCATTTCCTTGAGTTGAATCATCATTGCCGCCATCTGGGCCGGCTCCATCTCCGCACCTTCCCTGAGATGGCTTATCTCGTAGTTCTGACAAAAGCTGCAGAGGAGATTGCATGAACTGATAAATATAGTGCCGGAGCCATGTATTCCGACCAGGGGCAACTCCTCGCCGAAATGGGCATTATAACTGGCGATCCTCGCTACCCTTCCTGTTTTACAATATCCGGTCTCGTTTTTAAGACGATTGACACCGCATTCACGGGGGCATAACGTGCATGATTCAAGAAGTCTCAGGGCCTTCCGAGCTCTTTTTAAAAGTTCCCCTTTCCTGTGCAGTTCCAGATATGACGGTTTCATGAATAAAAATACCGCGGTGCAGTCCGTTTACAGAGCCCACCGGGAGAGGATTTTAGTCCTGACCCCGGCCGAAGATCCTGAGCAGCATGAGAAACAGATTGATAAAATCCAGGTAAAGGGACAGGGCGCCCAATATAGCCCCTTTACGAACTACCTCGCCGTCAAGCCCGGCAGGCTGGGTAAGGGCCATGTTTCTTAGTTTCTGAGTATCATAGGCCGTAAGACCTACAAAGACAATAACACCAATGTAACCGATCATATAGTACATGGCGCTGCTTTGAATAAATATATTGACTAGAGATGCGATAATAATCCCTATCAGCCCCATCATAAAAAAACCGCCCAAGGAGGTCAGATCCCTTTTAGTTGTCCAGCCGTAGATACTGCACCCGACAAATGTGCCTGCACAAATGAAAAAGGTGCTCGCAATTGATGCTTGCGTATAGACAATAAAGATCGGGGCCAAGAAAACGCCCATCAGGGACGAATAGACGACAAAAAGGCCTGTTGCCGTTCCCGCGCTCATCCTGTTAATCATTCCGCTGATCGAAACCACTAAGCCAATGATTACCACAAAAAACACGATTTGGATAAGCGGGTTGCTGATAATACGTAGCAAGTCGAGATTTTTTGAGACATAAAATGCAATAATCCCGGTGAGCGCCAGCCCGATGGCCATCCAGTTATAGACGCTCCTGACGAATTCATTGATCTGTACCTCGGACCTTTCTCTTACAAATGATATCGGATCCATTTATTTTTTAATCCTCCAATTATTAAAAATTATCAGTCGTTTTAAATAATCAATATGATCATGCATTCTCAAATATATTATAATGCCACTGGCGAATATTTCAAGTATGAATGGTCCTATAGTGAACGTTACCGATCAGTTAGACCCGACAGACATGCCTTCAAGATATCTGATCCTTTCAGGTATAGGGGGATGTGAGTAGTTAAAACGTACATAGACGGGGTGGGGATTCAGATTTGCCAGATTGTCGAGTGCCATCTTTTTTAAGGCGTTTATAAGGGACTCGCCGCGCTTTAGGACTCTGGAGACATGGTGATCGGCCTCCCGCTCGAATCTCCTTGATATGGCCATAGGGATAGGAGACAGGAGGAACCAGACCGGTTCCAATATGACTGCGATCAAAAACAGCCCGGCGTACACGGGTGTTGAAGAGAATCCGAAACTCTCATACATAAAGGACCACGCGATTATCCTCGAGGACGCAAAAAAAAGAAGGAAGGATATAATAGCGCTGATAATAATCTGTTTCCAGATATGGCGTTTTTTCAGATGCCCTATCTCATGGGCCAGAACAGCCAGTATCTCGTCATTTTTATGTGATTCCAATAAGGTGTCATATAGCACGATCCTCTTGGTCTTACCAAGGCCTGAAAGATAGGCATTTGTGTGTCTGCTCCTCCTCGCGGCATCCATCTGGAATATGCCTTTAATATTTAGACCCTCACTGACAGCAAGTTCTTTTATAGACTCGTGCAGTTCATTATCCTGGATAGGAGTAAATTTATTAAAGATCGGTGCGATTACTGTCGGGTAAATGACGGAAATAAGGATCTGGAAAAGGAGGAAGATCAGCCAAGCAAATATCCACCATACGCCATCCGCGCGTTCGATGAGCATCATTACAAGTGATAGCAGAATTGATCCCAGGATGACCGTTATGAGCAGGGATTTTAAGAGATCTGAGATCCAGGTCTTCATGGTTCTGGTATTAAAACCGTATCTCTCTTCAATAATGAAGATATGATAATAATCAAAGGGCAGGGAGACCAGGGCATTGATCAGGCCCGGGATAGCAAAGAAGATCAGCCCGGCCCATATAAGATTTTTTCCTTGCAGGATGTCAGAGAGCAGGGGAAGAAGGCCCGAAAGGATGATAACAAGAAATACTATCTTGCCCGCGATCGTCTTGGCTACCTCAAGGAATGTGTTGTCCACAGTATAGTCGTTTATTTTGCCTAGTTTCTTTTGGTCTATAATACCCTCAAAGCCGCGCGGTATCAATTTCCCATGTCCTCTAAGGTGATAGGTGTTAAGGAGGTCTATACCTATATTCATGAGTGCGCTAAGCAGGTAGATCAGCAGATAAACGGATAAAAAACTGTTGATAGTTATCATACTTTCATCCTATCATATCTATATGAAAAACAACAAGCTATATATCGTTATGGTCGGTCTCCCGGCAAGGGGAAAGTCCACCATAGCGACAAAGATCAAGGAGAACCTGAAAAATGATTCTATAAAGTCCCGGATCTTTAATAATGGGGATCTTCGGAGAAGATTATTTCCCCAGAACACATCCGTTGCCGAGTTTTACAACCCGGAAAACAGGGAAGGGATGGCTATAAGAGAAAAGATCTCAATGATCAATATGGAAAGGGCCCGGAATTATCTCAGGGATGGCGGGGACGTGGCAATACTTGATGCGACCAATGCCAGTCTTGCAAGAAGGAAAAAGATCCGGTACTATCTGGATGATCACTCCATGCTTTTTATTGAGTGCATCAATGACAATGCAGAGATCATTAACGCGAGCATACGGAGGAAGATCGATACCTCTGAATTCAGACATCTTACAAACGAAGAGGCGATCAAGAGCTTTGAAAAAAGAATATCATATTATGTCTCTATCTACAGCCCACTTAAAACCGAATCCGATTTCGTAAAGGTTGATTCCCTCAATAAAAAGGTGATCCAGGAGGAGATCAGGAATGATCTCCCGTATTATGAACAGATAAGGGATCTTTTGATAACGGATACAGTCAAACATCTGTATCTTATTCGTCACGGAGAGACATACTTTAATCTTGAGAACAGGATAGGCGGGGATTCTTCCCTCACGGGAAACGGACGTTTGCAGGCAGAGGCACTGGCAAAATATTTCAGCAAAAAAGATATACCCTTGATCTTCACAAGTGAAAAGAAAAGGACGATTCAAACGGCGGAGTACATTAAGGCATTACAGAAAAACTGCACAATAATCCCTCTGGCAGAGTTTAACGAGATTAACAGTGGAATATGCGAGTCCATGAGTTATGAAGAAATTAGGAGGGAGATGCCCCATGTCTATAATACGAGGAAAAAGGATAAGTATAATTATATCTATCCTGAAGGAGAGAGCTATGCCACCATGAAGCAAAGAATTGAACGAGGCATCAACAAGGTCCTCTATCTGAGCGCTATATCAAAAAATATAATGATTATCGGTCACAGGGCAGCTAACCGCATGATCCTTTCCCATTTCTTCTTCCGCAGAGAGGAAGATGTGCCTTATATATATACCCCAATGGATATGTTCTACTATATATCGACATCCCAAAAAAGGAAACTGTTCCAGCTGAAAAGATATCAGTAATTTGTGATATCATCCACTGAAAGCATGTGTGCTGCTCCTTAAATAGGCCAAGATATTGATTGACATTGAAGAAATATTGACATTATAATAATAATAATATAGTAAAATATTTATAGCTATAATTTGATTCAATACAATTATTAACATTATTAAAAAGGAGGAGAGTCATGAAAATCAAATACTTATTGCTGTTATGTATGATTGGGATTCTGACTTTATACTCAAGTAACGTGAATGCCGAGTCAAAACCCGGCGCTGTCACAATAAGTCTATTTTACGGCGGTTATTTTTTTGAT
>Ga0209427_10005502_pt1 | contig 14539 bp, 16 predicted proteins | sample DeeMarSWOR136_30_FD_187465 | JGI IMG/M metagenome (GOLD analysis project Ga0209427, IMG submission 187465) | Marine sediment microbial communities from White Oak River estuary, North Carolina - WOR-1-36_30 (SPAdes) (version 2) | ecosystem: Environmental > Aquatic > Marine > Intertidal zone >... | reverse complement strand
CTCCTTATGAACACGCACAAAGAAACGCGCTAGTCGATCTTGGCACTTCTTTTAACCATCCACTGCGCCCTCCAATAGCTCCCTCCTTTCTATCTTAATCGGGTTGAGAAAAACCTTGAATGACCAAAGACTCACACAATACAACACGCATATTAGTGTTCCGATGGTGTCGGCCTAACCTTCTTTCGAGCAGGGCAGGCTCATCCCAAGCTACTCTCGCTCTATGCTCAGAAAATCGCCTGCGCTTCGAATATTTGGAAATCGGGTTTTCCATACTTGAATTCTGCTGTCGGCTGGAGTGCTGCCTTGCTTCAAGAGGCCATACAATTCGTGATTTGCAGGTGGTCCAGTCTTTGCGCTTTCAACAGAATCTCTTCTTGTCGGAATAATGATATTCTGCCAGACAGCTATTGGTGCAAATCCTCAAATGTCAGTACACTAAACCATTGCAGCTTCTTGGGGGAGATAACTTCTTTTAAACAGTAATGCACGCTCACCTGTCATTAAACGGTTTGGCTTTGTCATCAGGATTAAGCTATATTCTTAAATGAACCCAACTGTTATAAAAGTGAAAGGACCTTCGGCCGGATATAATCTTGGGCACTAAATCCAATGCACCATCGGGAGCCCGGCAACTGGAGAGGTGAAATAGGGAATCCGTAACTGCCGAGTCTGGTGGGGCCGAAAATCTCTCTATTTAAGAGAGACCCATCCGGGCCAACCTTTATCGCCGAAATACGCTGGTCAGTCGTTTCAACGATATACAGCATTCCTTGGCATCGAGCCCAATTTCATCCGCAAAGCGGAAACCATCAGCGATGACTCTGTCCCCTTTCTCGTCTATAAGGGCGATAGACCCATCGGCCACTCTTCACCGTCCCAATTTCCGTGAGGATGTAAATCTCTAAAAGTATGTATTTCGAAATCAAAGCCCTTACAGATCTGGATTTAGAATTCTCGGACCTCTATTTATATTGGTTTTTGTCCGGTTTATCGATAGCTTCCTAAAAGTGCTCAGTGAAAGTACGATTTATGTCGGTCGGTGATTCAATAAACTCATTAATGGCCTTGATTTGGGGGCACTCAGGAATCAATTGTGGGGCTTCAAGAATCAGCTGAACCGCAATTTGGGCTCCCGTGCTATAGACGTACTCACAAGTGTGATTTGGACTCAATGGGACCCATTTCTCCCGTATCCGCGCACATTCCTTCTCTCCAAATGTCTCCATAAACCGCCTGTGAAGTTCAAAAGTGAGTTCATCGACGCATGTCAAATCATCGGCAGGTGAAGTCCTTCCATAGAGGAATCCAATACAAACAATTCCTGAGGCCAATGCCCCGCAGAGGTGGCCGGTGACCTCCAGACCGACTTCTTCTGGAAGCCGTCTGTCTCTACCGGAGGCTAATTCTTCCAAGACGGCAGTTAAGTCAACCCCACGATCTTTCCGATGGGCGCCGCCTCCACCATGGAATCCAGTTACCAATCTCACCATGGAGGCGTCCATGATCTTCAGCGTATCATTAATTGCAATGAACGCCGATTCGCTACAGTGGTAGCCTTTCCGCCTACATTCGATTGCTTTGCGCCCAGCCGCTTCAATTCTTTTTATAACCTTGTCTTGCATTTCCTGCTGTAAAGTCGCTACGATACCTATCTAACAATGAGCCTGTTTTTCTACTCCATTATCCAAAAGCATCGGGCTGGTTGAAAAGAAATTAACACGAGTTTAATTCCATCAAAAAGTTGGTTTTGTCAAGACTTTTTTTATGACATCAGACTTTTTTCAATATAACTAAATTTTGCACTTTACAAGCCATCTTTGTGTCAGTACAATGCGTCCTCAAAATGTCCAAACGGCATCCTTATTTCTGTGTTTAGCCCCTATGATCGGTTCATGATCTGCCAACACGGAAACGCCTATTTTTGCGCAAGTCAAAACCGTTTACCCCAGCTGGAGTTTCTGCATCTAATTGGCCTTTCATTGAGTATTCCAGGAGGTGACTTATTTATGGTGGATATTGGTGAGAAAATCAAAAGAAGACGCCTTGAGCTCAATCTTACCCTTGAGCAACTGTCGGAAAAGACCGGGCTCTCGAAAAGCTTCCTCAGCCAAATTGAACGAGATCTTGCCCAGCCTTCGGTGACGTCTCTGAAAAGGATTGCTCATGAGTTGGCTATCAGCGTCGTCTACTTTTTCGCGGACAACGATATCAACGGCAACCTTTGGGGATATGCCCGTTATTTTGAGTCAATCGCAAAGGGGAGTTCCAACTACAGTAAAGACATAAAAGTCGTTCGTGCAAGCAGGCGAAAAGGTATTACACTTCCCGGCTGCGATGTGGTTTATGAAATTCTTACTCCCGACCTGAACCGCCAACTCGAAGTCATGTATATGCGGATCTCTGAGGGCGAAACATCAGGTGAACCCATGGTCGACGCCCCAGGCGAAAAATTTGGGTTTGTTCTCAACGGAACTCTTGAGTTTTCAGTTGGGGATGAGGTCTACACGCTAGAATCGGGAGACAGTATCGTTCACCCAGCGGATGTGCCGCATACGTGGCGTGGCCTCAAAGGCAAACCTATAGAAGTGCTCTGGGTACAGACGCCTCCCTCCTTTTAACGGTCCGGCCATTAGCATAGCAAAGGGCCTTTGTCAGGACTGTAGAACAGCGCCGGGATTATAAATCCGATGTGTTTAGAGTTTTACTCATGGAATTGGCGGCGGGAGTTGGGCATGATTTAACTTGTTAGATAATATCAAACTTTTTTCTTGACTGTGAGCAAAACAAACGCTATGACATTTCTGCAGTTACCAGCGTTGTTCGACTAGTCGCAGGGTAATGGCCCAGGAATTCAAAACCTCATGCTAAAAGGGATTAGGAATGATTTCGCCAAAGACCCTGTTTGAAAGATATGGCATTTATGTATTCTTAGGGCTTCTTTTTCTTTTTTCCTCGATCGTTTCCCCTGCGTTTCTGACTGCTCAAAACATCAAGAATATCCTGACTCCTGCAGCTGCCCTAGGCATTGTAGCTATCGGTCAAACTTTCGTGATTTTGACTGGGGGCGGTGCCTTGGACCTCTCTGTGGCTTCTATTATGGCGACTGTGGCTGTGATAATTGCAAGGAACACAGGAGGCCAAGACGCACTGCTTCTGCCATACACACTAGTAAGCCTTTTGTTTGGTATCGTCGTAGGATTGGTCAACGGCGGACTTATTACAAAACGGAAGGTCCAACCTCTGATAGCCACCCTCGGGGTTATGATAATTGTTCAAGCCGTTCGATTTCTGTACACGCAGGGGACCTCGCGGGGCAGCTACCCCCCCTTGCTTCGCTTTTTAGGAACTGGCAATATCGGTGGCATCCCGGTGTCAGTTCTGTCCCTTTGCATATTCATTGTCATTGGGGTGATTGTTTTGAAGAAAACGGTCTTCGGGCGACAGGTTTATGCGATAGGAGGAAATATCCACACTGCTAGGCTCTCCGGATACAACACGGATCTGATTATCATTGTGATCTACGTAATTTCAGGTTTCATGGCGGCCGTCGCTGGGCTCTATTTGGCTGGCTGGATCGGAGTTGCCGACAACTGGGTTGGCCAAGGCTATGAAATAGACTCAATCGCGGCTGTGGTGATGGGGGGCACGTCCTTTAGAGGAGGCAGGGGCGGGATTCTTGGGACAATTGCAGGAGTACTGATCCTTACTATAATGTATAATCTCCTTCTTCTGCTCCATCTACCACTCCAGATCCAATATGTCGTCAAAGGGTCTGTGATCATTTTCGCAGTTTCCTTCTATGCGCGTAAGGCCGTCACATAAGGAGCCAAAAAAATGAAAGGAGGTGATAGGGGCAAATGGCAAATGAGAAGATGGTTTCTCTTTACCTTAACCTTAGAGGAGGTGTTGAACATGAAAAGAATTCTGTTTCTCTTTGTATCTTTTGTGTTTTTTGCAACGCTGATTAGCTCTGCTGCCATGGCTGAGGAGCAGAGGTTATGGGCTCGGGAAAATCTTTGGAATCCCAATGAGATAGATTGGGTTGATACGAGCAAGTGCAAGAAGGATCCGCCGTATACCTTTGGTTTTTCCAATGCGGGGCTCACCAATCCATGGACGGTGTTAATGCAACGGCAAGCGGAGTGGGAGGCTTCAAAACACCCAGAACTGATCAAGAAAATGATTGTTACCGATGCCCAGGGAAAGGCAGATAAACAAATCAACGATGTTGAAGATCTTTATGCGAAGGGAATAGATATTCTACTGACCAGGGCTGTCACTGAGTCAGGGCTAGATCCTATTATCACCAGACTATATAAGCAAGGGCTTCCAGTCATTACCATTTCGAAAGGAATCAAAAGCGATAATTACTCCTGTTTTGTTGCACCTAGTAACATTGCTTATGGACGCATTCAAGGAGTTTGGCTCGCTCAGATGCTGAATGGAAAAGGCAATATTTTGATTCTTGCGGGATGGGCAGGGGCAGGTTCCGTGGTGGATAGGTATAAGGGCCATAAGGAGGCTCTCAGTCAGTACCCGGGCATCAAGGTTCTGGATCGGCAGTATACACAATACTCAACGTCCAAGGGCAAAGAAATCATGCAGGCAATGATCCAGTCTTACGGCGACAAAATCGATGGCGTATTGTGCGATAGCGGGATGCAGGCTGCGGGAGCGGTAGAAGCGATGCATGAGGCTGGAATGAAGGTCCCTATCACTGGAGACCCGCTAAACGCTTTTCTTTGCCGAGTCCAGAAGTGGGGTTTTCCAGCCGTCTCTGTTGGTTATCCTGTAAGTATGGGGAGCGATGCGGTTAAATTGGGCTTGAATATACTTCAAGGAATCCCTGTGCCCTTTAACTTTAATCCTCCACGGCTTATTCTGACAACGCATGACACAGCCGACGTTAGAACCGACGTGCCGTGGAGTTCAGTCGCTAACCCAAAGCTGGGTGATTCATGGTATCTGCCTTACACTCTCCCAGAAGAGTGGCTTCCCAAGTAATGGAATCACAAGGGAGGACCTCAGGTCCTCCCTTGGAATTGAGGAGAGGGACCAGAAATGAGCGATATTGTTGTTGAAATGGAGGGAATCTCAAAGCGGTTTCCAGGAGTTGAAGCTCTTGACAAGGTGGATTTCAGTTGTAGGGAGGGGGAGGTTCATGCACTGGTTGGAGAGAACGGGGCGGGAAAGTCCACGCTGATGAAGATTCTAAACAGAGCCTACCTCCAGGATGCAGGGAAAATTATGCTGAGAGGCCAGGAGGTGTTTCTTTCAGGACCGAAAGAAGCGCAAGATCATGGTATCAGCACAATCTATCAGGAGTTTAACCTGATTCCTGAGCTAAATGTCGCTGAAAACATTTTTCTGGGACGGGAGATAAAGAAATGGAAAGGTTTCGTCATAGACCCCTCCTGCGCACGTAAGCGATCCGAAGAGCTTCTCGCAAAACTGGAAGCAGACATCGACCCACGGAGCAAGATTAGTGAGCTAAGCGTGGCTCAACAACAAATGGTCGAGATTGGGAAGGCGTTATCTCTAAACGCAAGCATTATTATTATGGATGAACCTTCCGCCTCGGTTTCAGGCAAAGAGCTGGATTCCTTATTCCGCATTATCAGATCCTTAAGGGATGACGGAAAAGCCGTCATTTACATTTCCCATCATCTCGATGAAATATTCGAAATTGCAAATCGGGCGACAGTATTAAAAGATGGAAAGCTCGCTGGAATTGTCGCTGTAAAGGATGTAGACAAACAAAGCATTATTAAGATGATGGTCGGTAGGCCCCTTGCAGAGACCTTTCCAAGAAAGGAACGAGGCACGAGAAAGGAAATCTTGGCGCTCAAGAACGTTTGCCGTGGAAAGATGCTGAGAGACATCTCTTTCAGAGCATACAGTGGGGAAATCCTCGGAATAACAGGGTTGGTAGGCTCTGGGCGTACAGAGCTTGCAAGAGTTATTTTCGGGGCAGACTCTTTCGATTCTGGTGAGATCTATTTGAATGGGCAGAATATCGTGAAGAGCAAACCCAAGACCTCTATCTCAAATGGTGTCGGATATCTAACCGAGGACCGAAAAAAGGAAGGCCTTATTAACAACTCGTCTGTGAGAAAGAACCTCACCCTACTTATCCTGGAGGAAATTAAGAAGCTACTGTTCATTAATGAGAGACGTGAGAGGAGCCTTGCTGAAAACTGCATCGAAAAATTCAACATTATGACACCAAGCAGTGAACAAGAAGTGCAGTATCTGAGTGGGGGGAACCAGCAGAAGGTGATTTTGGCTAAATGCTTAAACGCCAATCCCAGATTACTGATTCTGGATGAACCAACGCGGGGTATCGACGTAGGGGCAAAGGCGGAAATGTACAACCTGATGAGAGACCTGGCGAAGCAAGGGGCAGCCATCTTAATGATTTCCTCAGAGCTTCCTGAGGTTCTTGGAATGAGTGACCGAATTCTGGTGATGCATGAAGGCCAAATCATGGGGGAGCTTTCGTCCTCGGAAGCAACGGAAGAAAATATCATGATGATGGCCACGGGGCAGACTCATGGCAACCGGAAAATTGGAGAGACACTTGAACCTGAGATTCCTTAAGAAGAATAGAACAGTAATAGGCGTGTATCTTGTATTGATTGTTTTATTCTTGTTTTCGAGCCTGATGTCTGATGTGTTTCTTACTCCGCGAAATGTGAGCAATGTCTTGCGTCAGGCTGTGGTTCTCGGGTTTGTTAGCCTGGGACAGACGCTAGTTATATTGACAGCAGGAATAGACCTATCTGTCGGTTCGGTAATCAGCCTGACATCATGTTTGACGGCAGGAACAATTCTCGGTCGGGATTCTCTCGCCATTCCGGCTGTTGGACTGGTCCTTGCATTGGCACTTTTAATAGGTTTTTGCAATGGCTTCTTTATTACGAGGACAGGTGTGCCTTCCCTCATTGTCACTTTGGGTACTATGGAAATCATACAAGGGATCACATTGACCTATACAGACGAACCGTACGGGCAGATAAGTCCCAACTTTGGCTTTCTAGCTTGGGGCCAGGTGGGTGCCATTCCATTTCCGGTTTTACTTCTGGCAGGATCGTTCGCGCTGGGAATCTTTGTTCTTAGGCGGAGAGCATTTGGTCGACACATATATGCTGTTGGCGGAAATGAGGAAGCTGCTAGGCTTTCAGGAATCAAGACTGACAGGGTGAAAATCTACACATATATGATTTGTAGTTTTACGGCTGCGCTCACCGGTCTCTTATTGGCCGCCCGTATGGGTATAGGTGATCCGAGAGCTGGTGAACCTTTCATGCTTGAATGCCTTGTTCCCGTGTTAATTGGCGGTACCAGCCTGATGGGTGGGAAGGGTGGTCTTTTAGGAACTATTGCAGGCGTCTTCATTCTGACGATTCTCAACAACATCCTTAATCTCATGGAAGTGTCGGGTTACTGGCAATGGGTTGTGCAAGGTGTTATCATCATCGGTGCTGTGGCCTTTTATGTAAAAGAGAGGGAATAGACCTTTCGCAAAGGGAGACCCCTTGAGAGCGATTGCCTCATGTTGGTTTTCCAGACCTTGGTTCATCTTGGGAAAAGCGAAAGGTGTAAACTCCAACCCAGTAGCAGGCAACGAGATTACCCATTTTTTGCATAGATAACGTTCCATGAAAGAGCCTGGAAATCATAAATACGCGGTTAAGAAAGCTGCTCCGAGAAAAATGTCGGGTGGCCGATTCATTGCCGAAACGCTTAAGGGATATGGGATCACCCATATTTTTTTTATGGAGGCAATTCTAAGAGAAGTCAATATTCAGGCTGAGTCCCTGGGAATTTCCCGGATATTGGGACACTCTGAAAAGGCAGTAGCCTACATGGCGGATGGCTATGCACGAGTTGGTCATAAGCCAGGAGTATGCATGGCGCAGTCGGTAGGAGCAGCAAATTTAGCGGCTGCTCTTCAGGATGCTTACCTCGCGTCCTCACCCGTTATCGCGATAACAGGAAGACAGGCCCCGCTCGCCCAATATCGCCATGCCTATCAGGAAATATCGCACGGACCAATGTTCGATCCAGTTACCAAATACAATGTGAACGTGGATACAGTGGAGCAATTACCTCACATAATGCGTCAGGCCTTTCGCGAGGCCACATCCGGGGCTCCGGGGCCGGTACACCTCGATGTTTTGGATAATATGGGCCGAATAATAGAGCTGGCTGAGGCAGAAATGGAGGTGCTGGTTGAAGAACGTTTTGCCCAATACCCTTCATTTAGGCCAGTACCCGAATGGGATTCAGTTAAGGATGCTGCGCACGTTTTGGAGCAGTGCGCTCGTCCAGTCATTGTCGCGGGTGGAGGTGTTGCAGCCTCCGGGGCTGGGCCTGAAGTTCTGGAGCTTGCCGATACACTGTCGATACCAATTGTTACCTCGCTTAATGGGAAAGGAGCAGTTGTAGAAAACCATCCTCTCAGTGTGGGAGTAGTCGGTTCTTATTCCCGTTGGTGTGCTAACCGAGTCGTTTCTGAAGCAGATCTAGTCGTATTTGTTGGGAGCCATACCGGTGATCAAGTTACAAATGGTTGGAGGGTTCCATCTCAGGGGACACCTGTCGTCCAGATAGACATTGATCCGTCAGAGCTCGGAAGAAACTACCCCAATACCGTGGGACTAATGGGTGATGCTAAAGTGACCCTCCGCGAGCTCATGAGAGCCATTAATCCAAAGGCGGCTAAAAAGGACAAGTGGTCTAGACATGCTCAAAGAACTGTCAAAGCATGGTACGAACAGACAAGCACGTTGCGTCAATCTGACGCGACTCCCATCCGCACGGAGAGACTATGTCAGGAACTCAGCGAGCTTCTGCCTCCTAACTCCATCCTAGTATCTTGCACGGGCTATTCCGGTATTTGGACAGGTACTATGGTGGAGCTGAATCATCCAGGACAGAGTTATATCCGAGCGGCCGGATCACTCGGGTGGGGTTTCCCGGCATCACTTGGGGCAAGATGCGCAGCGCCAGACAGGCCGGTCGTATGCTTCACCGGAGACGGAGGAATCTTATATCACCTGAGCGAGCTTGAAACCGCCAGTAGGCGAGGAATAAATACGGTGACCGTGGTAAACAATAACAGCAGCTATGCCCAGTGCAACCACAACATAGCCGGTGTGGAATATGCTTATGGCCACAGGCAGGGTAATAGAGAGGAGCTGTATAAATTCCAAGACATTGACTTCGCTAAGATTGCAGAGGAAATGGGCTGCCTTGGAATTCGTGTCGAAAAAGCGGAAGACATTTCTAAAGCTCTGAGAACTGCTTTGGCATCCGACCGGCCGTCGGTAGTTGATGTGATTACTGACGAAGATTGTGAAGCCCAATGGCCTTGGGCGCCTGACTGATCAAACTGACAGAACCTATAAGTTACGAAGACGTATTCCAATTGCACCCACCACACTAGCGAACAACTGGGAACTGCGCAGTGTTTCGCAGAGCGGGTTCGTAAGTACACTCTCCTGTCAAGGCTGGCTAATCATATTTTACTTATACGCTGAAAGGGAGAGGGTGTATGGGAAAGAGACCAAACAGAGTAATCGTCAATTGTGCTATAACAGGTGCTGTCCACCTTCCAAGTCAGACCGATTACTTGCCGATAACTGCAAAGGAGATTGTTGAAGAAGCGGTGCGAGCCGCGAACGCCGGGCCCAGAACTGTTCATTTGCACGGCCGGGATCTTGAGACCGGGAAGCCAAATTCAGATATCGGTCCTTTTAGAGAGGTTTGCTCTGAAATCCGTTGCCGCTCTCACGTCTTTCAGTGCACTACGACTAGGGGGCCGGTGGGAGCAAGTCCTGAAGAACGGGTCAGAGTCGTCAGGGAGCTCGAGCCGGAATTGGAGTGTTAATATGGGCTCTTTTAACTTCGCGGTTTTTTAGCTCCTCGATCGCTTTGCCAAATTCAAGCATAATTGGGAAAGGTAATATCCAGAAATGGTAAAAAGCAAGTATTCAAAAAAACCTTTGAGAGTATGGAGATCTTTCTTAAGACTATGAGAAATCTCGGTATCAAGCTGGAGTTCGAATGTTACAATTTGGTACAGCTTTGCAATACCTTAACCCACAGGAGATTCTGCAGATGGAACGTTTCGAAGGAAAGATCGCATTGATCACAGGCTCTGGCCGGGGAATTGGTTTTGCAATAGCTCAAGGCCTTGCCAGAGAGGGGGCCAAGGGTATTGTGATCAACGATATTGTGCCAGAGAGGGCCAGGAGCGCGGCGAAGGCAATCAGCGCTTCACACACTAGTGCCTTTCCAGTGGTGGCAGATGTATCAAGGGAGGATGACATCGAGCGTATGATTGAAGCTTGCATAAAAGAATACGGGCGGCTTGATATCCTGGTCAATAACGCGGGTATTGCCCAAGTGGCCTCATCCGCCGAACTGCCCAAGGTGGACTGGGACAAGGTAATCGATACAGACTTGACAGGCGTTTTCTTGTGCTGTAAAGCGGCTGCCAGGTATATGATGAGGGACGGGGGTGGCAAAATACTAAACATCGGTTCAATCAATGGACTGAATGCTTTTCCCAGAAGGGTGGCGTATGGAACTGCCAAAGCAGGTGTCGCCCAGATCACCAGGGTGCTGGCATGCGAATGGGCCGAGTGGAATATCTATGTCAATGCTGTTGCGCCCGGCTATACCCTTACTGAAATGAATGAACAACTCATTGAACAAGGAGCGATCGATAAGAAGACCATCGCGGATCGAGTGCCGTTGAAAAGGTGGGCCCAGGTGGAGGAAATCGCCAAGCCTGCTTTATTTCTCCTTTCTAATGATGCCAATTTCATCACCGGGGTTACCCTTCCGGTGGACGGTGGCTGGACCGCTTACGGATATATCTAAAGGGGCATGCTTTGGCATTAAGAAGAAAATTTTTAATGGTCTTAACGGCTTGAGCATAAAGACACGAGGAGGCATTCGAGATGGTAAAAAGCAAAAGATGCGAGGAACTCGTCAAGCGAATTAAGAAAGAACGCGGTTATATCCTTGACTGGCAGGAACTGATGGCTGAATACGACCCCGATTTCTTTGAAAGATATGATGAATTGTATATGGGCGTCATGAAAGGCGAGCACTTGCCGGAGAAGTACAAGCAGTTGATACTCTGTGCTGCAGCTGCGTGTATGCTGAATGAAAAATCACTTGAAGTCCATACCAAAAAGGCGCTTGAAACAGGGGCGACTCCTGAACAACTGATAGAGACTCTTGAGATTGCCTTCTTCTTGGGCGGTGTTCCGGCCATTTATTATGCGGCCAAATATGTGAGGGCTGCTATCGATTCAATGGAGGCCCAGAGATAGACCCATCACAAGCGCACTCGTTCAAGTCCTTAAAGGACTCCCTGGTAGACGTTGCATAGTAGAGGCGAGTAAAAAGCGTATTGCGACATGAAGTGAGCTGGCATGACAGGCTCATGGAGGAGGAATCTATGGATTTTGAACTCACTGAAGAGCAAAAAATTTTCCAAGCCTCAGTTCGAAGCTTCTGCGAAAAGGAGATTGCCCCCATCGTCGATGAGTGGGAGGAGAAGGAGGAGTTTCCCAGGGATATACTCATGCCCAAGGCGGGTAAGTTCGGATTCAATTGCATCTGTGCTCCAGAAGAATATGGAGGGGCTGGAGCAGACAAAATCTACGAGGTTATCATAAATGAGGAGGTGGCTAAGATCAGCCTCGGCATTGCCGAGAGCCTCTGTCTGGGATCTAACTATGTGGCTCCGCTCATTTGGACTCGTGGCACCGAGGAGCAGTGCAAGAAGTATCTGCCGCCCACGATTAAAGGGGATTGGATGGGTGCTTACGCTCTTACGGAGCAAAGCGGAGGATCCAATCCGGGCAATCGCAAGACCCGAGCTGTCCGGAAAGGTGATAAATGGGTTGTGAACGGGAGCAACATCTTCATAACCAATGGCACAATCTGCGACTATCAGCTTATCCTTGCCGTGACCGATCCGGAGAAGGGAACCCGCGGCATGACTCATTTCTTAATGGATTGGCCCATTGAGGGATGGACCAGAAAAAAGTGGAAAAAAATGGGATCTCGTACTTCTGACGAGGCAGAGATATTCTACGACGATGTGGAAATTCCCGAAGAGAATCAGGTCGGCCAAGAGGGCCGGGGATATGCCGATACTCTCTGGCTTGTCGGAGCCAATAGAATTCCTCATGCTGCCAGGGCCCTGGGTTGTGCTCAGGGTGCCTTTAATTTGGCGTTGCCCTATGCAAAGGAAAGGGAGGTATGGGGCCAGCCCATCATACGGCATCAGAGTCTCGGCTTCAAATTTGCTGAAATGTTGACTCAAATAGAAGCAGCCCGCGTGATGGTCTATAAGGCGGCCTGGCTTTTTGACAAAAATGATCCCCTTTGGGCGAGGTTCACAGCTATGGCCAAACTGATGGCGGCCGAGACAAACCGAACTGTCGCCCGAGAGTGCCTGGAAATGTTTGGCTGCTATGGCTTGATGATGGAGCACAGGGCTCAGCGGTATTTCAGAGACTCCCAATTCTTGACCATCACTGAGGGAACCCATGAGATTCTTAAAATAGTGATATCCCAGCCTTGGGCTCGATGATATAAGGCTTTCGGCATGACTTTTCGACGGCGTTATTCGGTTTTAAGAAAAGGGCCCATGCCATAACGTCAGAAGGCAACAATAGTGATAGGAGGATTCATAGTGATAATCAGAAAACTCAAAGACATAGAGATGATTGATGTAGGAAAAGCTTTTGGTAGCCCTGAAGGAACAATGATTATTCAGTGGATTATCAGTAATGAAACGGGCGACGCAAGATATCACCACCATTACGCTGTGCGGAAATATACCCTTAAGTCTAGGCCCGGCCAGACGCTTGATGACATCCCCTTCCATCGTCACCGATACGTGCAGTCCCCCCATATACTGACCGGCAAAGTGGTCTTTGAAAATGGAGATGGCCAAAAAGCCGAGCTCGGTCCCGGAGATACAGCGTTCTTCTTTGAAAACGAACCTCACAGGGCAATGGTGCTTGGCGGTGAGACTGCCGAACTATTGTGCATAATAGACTGTCCAAATGGGGGCGAAGACTGCGTTCCCGACAAGCCAGAGAATATCCATATTAAAAAACAATAAATGGTACCTTTGGCATAGACTGTAAATTGGCTTTTGAACCTCATGATTGGCGGAAACTGTAAGAATGGGTGGAAACTGGGCCCGCTCCGGACAAGTACGCAGACCAAACAAACACAGCCCCCACATACTCTTGATTGGTGGACTCAGATCCTTATCTTATTGGGAAAAGGCAGCGAGCGAGGGGATTATTTATCTGGAATAAGGTAAGATAAGCTGGCATCCCCCCGGATAGAGAACATCTTTGCCGCATCGACGGAAATGACCGAGGCCGACTGGGTGAGAAATTAAGAGAAGTTCAACACTTTTTCACCAAATCAATAATGCACTGCGATCTTATAAGGGGGAAATCGTCTTGTGCTAGCCCAAGTGGGTTAGAGCATGAATCATTTCTGAGTCTAATCCGTGAATAGCACCAGAAATTGACACAGGAGAGGAGAACTGTCGTGTACTTTGAGGATCTAAACGTTGGCATGAAGTACAAGAGTCGTTCTCTGACAATAACTGAAACACATTTAGTCATATTTGGCCACCTAACTACCGATCTCAATCCCATTCATATGGACGCTCATTATGCTGCGAAATACCCTTTTAAGAAAAGAATCGCTCACGGGATGCTGACCAGCGCCCTGGCTCAGGCCAGTGTTGCCCCTTATCTTGGTGCTGAAGACATAGCGACACATCTTGAGGATTATTACGTTTATAGGGACCCTGTATTTATTGGCGATACGCTCTTTACAGAATATGAAATAACAGAACTTAGCCCGAAAAAGAAGTGGGGCCTGGTCAGGGTAGACCTTAAGACCACAAACCAGGATGGCAGAGTGGTCATGCATGGCTATACCAAAGTTGGTTTTTACTACAGACCCAAAACATAAGGTTTGGCAAAGCATTACGCATTTTCATTGCATATTAAGAATTCTGCAACTGGCACATTTACCTGGGACGTTGATCAGTGAAGGGTCTTGCCAGGATGCCCTTGGTGTTCTCTCCTTACAGCAATGGTGCCGAGGGATCAATAGCATAATGTATATTGCTCGATGGAAAAAACACTATCAAGGGAGAGAGCATATACCTGGGAAACTATTTGATGAATGGCGCAAAGATGTCGAATATTTGAGTCCAGCCCGCACAATAGCCGGGACAGATGCCGAGATGTTCGCTGCTACAAGCGGAAACTACGTTGACCAGATTAGGTGAATGGTCAGGGAAAAATTAGCATCGCGTGCGGCCGAAATCGACAGGACTGCCGAGTTCCCGTGGGATCTGAAGGAGATTTTCCAAGAGATGGGCCTTTTAGGGCTCAGTGTGCCGGAGGCTTATGGCGGGTGCTATCAAGGGCATGTCTATGTGTGCTTGGCTGTTGAGGAGATTGCCAGG
>Ga0209427_10005501_pt1 | contig 14540 bp, 12 predicted proteins | sample DeeMarSWOR136_30_FD_187465 | JGI IMG/M metagenome (GOLD analysis project Ga0209427, IMG submission 187465) | Marine sediment microbial communities from White Oak River estuary, North Carolina - WOR-1-36_30 (SPAdes) (version 2) | ecosystem: Environmental > Aquatic > Marine > Intertidal zone >... | reverse complement strand
AAATACCGTCATCTCGCCAGATTCCTGCTCCAGCTCCTCGTCCAGCCAGGCTGACCAGTAGAGATAAGCCGCCTGGACCACAGCGCTATGGGGAATATCACTGACCGCAGCATCGCTCTCAGCCAGCAGAGTATCCCGCACCACCGGAGTCGAACCGCCGTATTCGTTGGTCATCAGGGTGTTACCTATGGCACGGTAGTCTCCCGCTATCGCCCCACCGACCTCACGTAGCTCAGTCTTAGCAGTATAGGCTTCAAGCTCGGTATCGCCAGCTTGAGAGGTAATCTTATAAATCTTGGTGTCGGCATCCCAGGCATAACTAATACCGCCACTCAAGTTCATATTGGTATCTACCCAAGACAGGGCTTCGGGGTTACTTCCCTCACGACGAGCCGTAAACTGGAAGGTGACCTCAGTCACCATGGGCATGTCCGACGGATGCACACCCGGGAAAACAGACATAGGAACCGAGCTGAAGCTCCAGACGATGGCCTGTCCCCCAGAGTGATCTGAGACTACCGGCACCGAATAATAATCAGCAAAGGAGTCAGCCTCGAGGTTACTGGAGCCAACTACATATTCAAACCCGGGCGGTAGCCATATCCCAATCTCTTCTATTACGAATTCATCACCGTATTGATAGACGTCCTCTTGTTCCTTATTATAGGTTATCTTGATTTTATATTCTTCTGTGTCGGGAACAGTGCCCGTTACTACCGCTTTGGGGGGTTTACCATCAACCCCCTCAATAATATCCTCCGCCTGAGCCTCACCGGGCGCTGCCAAATCCTTGGGAATCCAGACATTCTCAATGGTGCCCGTCACGTCCTCTTCGTTTACCTGCTCATCCAGCTGGAAATCCCACACCATGCTGTAGTCATACACGCTATAGACTGTGGGGCTACTCAGTGACTCGAGTTCATCAAATTGCACCTGCCAAATACCATCCTCTATGCCGGCATCAGCGGCATATAACTCACTCGTCTTCTGTTCGAAAACCTGACCGCTCTGGAGGCCGGTACCCATAAAGGCTAGCAGTGGCGCAATGATGAGACCCCCCACCAGCATCAGGATTAAAACCAAGATGAAAGCCTGTCCCGCCTCTTCCCTTCTGGCGCTACGCAGTAAAACTGTTATCCTTCTAATCATGGTGCCACACCCCCTGTTATGAAGTTCTGGGAGTAATCCTCACTTCTCTCATCTCACTTATATCTTCCGGATAGCCGCTTACGGTAACGCTTATTCTAAATGTAAATATCCAGAGATCTTCGTTAAAGGCACAGTAAGTGTCATCCGAGCCGGTGTCAATATGCTGTGCCAGTGTGAGTTCAGTTGGTACGCCAGCCTGGGAATGACTACGCTGTAGCTTGTTGCCCACTATGCTATACGTAACCACATGCTCGGTATTGTCCTCGTCCCACTCTACCCAGGTCAGGACCAAGGGGAAACCATCCGCGTCTGCAGCCGGCTCTATGACCTGAGCCACCTGGACATCACGGTTAATGTAGTGGATGGCATTCTCCACCTGCTTGACAGCCACCATGCGCATATTGTCCCGGGCGCTGTAGTCGAGTGTCTGAAAGATGCTCGTGGCTAGGCCACCAGTGATAGCGCCGGTAATAGCCATGGCTATTATCAGCTCGAGTAGGGTAAAGCCCCGCTGCTTTTTATTTATGTGACCTAATTTTTTAATTATCATCGGTTCACCTTGTAATCGGCCAGAGTAATTACCTCTGGTTCATTCTGATGACTTACCGTCACCTCTATTCTCTGAATATTCCCATCCTCCAAAGAGGTGGTAACTATCTCAACATCATAATATTCATATTCACCAAGGATTGCCATTGACTTTGAGTAGGCAACGCTGTAAGGCAGGTTTTTCACATACTCCATCTGAGCTTCGGCCAGGTTATTAGCCGTCTCTCGCTCATCGGCAGTGAGGAGACCCCTTGAGGCAGTACCCAAACCACCAAGAAAGCCAACCGCAATTATACCCAGTATCGCCAGGGCAATTACTACCTCGATAAAAGAAAACCCCTTTTCAGCTTTCATCACCCCTTAGCCCCCTTAACCGAAATGCCCGTAGACAGAATACATAGCCTGTACCAGAGCGATTGCAATAAAGGCAACAATGCCACCAATAACCATCGTCATCGCTGGCTGGATCATAGCTACCGCCGCGCTGGTCTTGTCTTCAGCCTCAGCCTCATAGGCCTGAGCTACCGTAGTTAGTGTTTTGTCAAGGTTACCGGTTTCCTCACCGACCCCGGTCATCTGCACCATCAGGGGCAGAAACAGCTTCCGCCTACCCATAGGACGGGATAAGCCCTCACCCTTAAGCAACTCCTGTTGCACCTCAGTCAACTCATGAGCCACAATGTTATTGGTGGTGCCATAAATGGCTACCGCCATAATCTCCGGTAGCGGTACGCCCACCTTAAATAGTAGCGCTATGGTGCGACAGCAGCGTGACAGCTGATTCAAAAGGTTAATACGCCCAAATACCGGCAGATTAAGCAGCGTTCTATGCCACCAGATTTTGCCCGCTGGGGTTTTTATATAAACAAAGGTCATGCCAATGGCAGCGACTACCCCCATCACCAGCCAGAGGCCATACTGATCAAACCAATTAGTAAACCCGATAAGCATCCTCGGCAGTGTCGGCAATTCACTACCAAACGCGGCGTACAGAAGGATAAAACGGGGCAGAACAAATTTAACTAACACCCCAACCACAACAATCGCCACGATAAAAACAATAATGGGGTAGCGCAGGGCTCCTTTTATCTTCTTTTCCGTGACGGCAGCCCTCTCGATATGATTTGCCATCTGCCTCAGTGTCTCCTCCAAATTACCTCCCTGCTCACCAGCCGATATTGCCCGATGGTAAAGTTCCGAGAAAGCCCGCGGGTGCTTACTTAGCGCCTTCGACAGCGAGCTACCAGCACGGATGTCAGCGACCACCTCAGCAATCACCCTCTTCAGAGTATGGCTAGTTGTCTGGTTCTGTAATAACTCCAAAGCGGTAACAATATCAGTACCAGCTTCAAGTAGTAAAGCCAGTTGGCGGGAGAACATTATGATTTCTGTCGGCTTTACCCGGGAAAAACTGGCGCCCAGCTTTCCCGTATCAAAGAAGGGAACCACCTGCTTAAGGCTAAGCACCTGGTAGCCACCGTAGCTCAACACACCAGCTGCTGCCTCTTGGTTGGTCGCCGAGAGCTTGCCCTTCACCAATTTTCTATCCTTGGTATACGCTACATAAGAATACTCCATATTTCACCTCTATTTTGCTTCAGGCCTAAGGTCGGGGGAGTAGGCACTGCGCAGCACTTCAGACGGGGTAGTAATCCCGCTTTGCACCTTGCGCATACCATCATTCATCATTGACCTCATCCCCTCCTCAAACGCTAGAGAACGAATCTCGTTACTATTAGCTCGATTAGTAATCAGAGCTCGGATACCATCACTGACCACCAGAATCTCAAAGATTCCGGTTCGGCCCACATAACCAGTATAGGCACATGTAGCACAACCGGTACCGTACAAGAAATCGGTCTTTTCCTCCCCTAGCTCCTTTTCATAAGCCATTCTTTCCACCAGGGGTGCCTCAATAGAATGGCCGCAATCCGGACAAATGCGACGTACCATCCGCTGAGCGACAACACCAATAACGGAGGAAGCGATCAAGAACGGCTCAACTCCGAGGTCAATGAGACGGGTGAGCACACCAGCCGCGTCACTGGCGTGGATGGAGGTAAGCATCAGGTGCCCAGTCAAAGCTGACTGAACTGCTATTTGAGTTGTCTCAACATCACGTATTTCGCCGACCATGATAACATCGGGGTCAAGACGGAGTATCGACCGCAGTCCTCGGGCAAAGGTAATGCCAGCCTGAGAATTAACCTGAATCTGATTAATATCCTTAAACCGATACTCGGCTGGGTCTTCAATCGTAACTATGTTCCGCCCCATGGTATCAAGGGAATTAATGGAAGCGTATAAGGTGGTGGTTTTCCCGGCTCCGGTGGGACCACTAATCAAGAGCATACCATAGGGTACCTTGAGCAAACTTTCGTACTTGGCCTGGCTATCTGGCAAGAAACCAAGTTCCGATAACCCCAAAGTAGCCCGAGCTTTGTCAAGGAGCCGTAGCACCGCCATCTCACCGAAGACGGTAGGTGCGGTAGCGACACGAACATCTATCTCTCGCCCCTTGGCTTTAGTAGAAAACTGTCCATCCTGAGGACGATGATGGTCAGCAATATTCATATCAGCCAAAATCTTAATTCTAGAAATAACAGCACGATGCACCGTCACCGGTAGAGACATCATATCCTGAAGGGTCCCATCAATGCGGTAGCGTACCCTCACCCTATCCTCTTCGGGTTCAATGTGAATATCAGATGAGTGTGCTCTCACCGCTTCCTCAACAATAAGGTTAAGAGCCTGAGCCAGAGGAGCATCAATAGCCGCATCAATGGCCAGCCTTTCATCAAGGGCATCGGCCGGGATAGAGATATGAGCAATCTGCTTCTCGATCTCGCTATGGCCTTTGTAGTTAAAGTCAATAGCCTCCCTGACTTCCTTGGCACTGGCGCCTATCGGTTGAATCCTCTTCTTACTCTGGGCAGAGAAAGCCTCCAGAGCAAAGATATCGGTCGGGTCGGCCATAGCAACCTTCAGTGTGTTACCCGAGAGAGTCAGTGGTACGGCATTATACCTTCTTGCCATCACCTCGGGTATCATTTGCAATGCCTCAGCCTGAACCATCTGTCGTAGCTGTCTCGTTTTAACCTTAGCCGAATCAGCTTTAGTTGCTTCCTCTGTCGGCGTTGAATACTTGGAAGCTGGCTTTGCGCCCACTTCAAAAACCCTTATTCGCTGATGCTGGGAAAACTGCTTCGCTTCCAGGCTAAGCGCCGGCGAGACGACAATGACTTTATCATCAATGCCAACCTCGTAGGCTTTAGTATCAAATATAGATACCTGATCCAAACCTACTTCCTTCTCTGCCCTCAGAAAGTCGATACCCAAGCTATGATTAGCCCCATCAATATCAACATAAGCCAGTATGTCAAAGCTATACTCAACCCCAGATCGGCTCTTAACCTTAGCCTTTTCCTCGACCCGGTAACCCCGACTCAGCAAAGACTTCACCAGCTCTGCTTGTGTTTCAAACCTAAGTGGCTCCCCAGGCTTAAGCTGCGCCATAGGCTTAGTGTCGAGCAAAGTCCCCATCTTCTCAGCTTCAATAACCTTTATCCGCTGTTTACCAGCCAGTTGCTTTGCCTCAGGACTAATTTCCGGGACAGCAATAAGCACCCGGTCAGTAATACCAGTATCATAGGCCTTGTTGGCGAAGTTGAAGATAGTTTGTACCTCTGCTTCCTTATCTCCCCCAGCCGCAATGCATATCGCCATAGTGTAGCTGATAAAACCGTCATCTCTCTGCGCCAGCATGTCAAAGGTATGCTCAACACCCGACTTGCCGACGAGCCTTGCCTCCTCGGTTACCTTGTAACCCTGCTTGCGCAGATATTCCCAGATCTGGTCACTTAGTTTAAGGTCAATCTCCAATTGCGGCACTTTGCCTCACCCTCCTAGTGACTCAAAGGCATTAAGCTTTACTGACTAGCGAGAATCAAACTCATCCTTTTTACTCGCAACCTTCTCTTTGCTCAGATTAGTCATTTTTCAATTTTAGACTGACAAGGACCAAACGTCCCTAAAATCACCCTATATTCCCTTGAACTCCTGCTGCTATATCCCCTCACTATTTTTCACCTGGTGAAATCCAACCATTACGGATGGCCAGGGCAACGGCATGAGCCCTATCATTAGCATTCAGTTTACGAAGGATAGCACTGACATGGCTCTTAATTGTTTGCTCACTAATGCCCAAGATATCAGCAATTTGCTTATTTGTATTGCCCTCAGCAACGTAGTCCAGAATCTGCGTCTCACGACGGGTGAGGGGTGCGATTACTGTTTCTATCGCCCTACCCATCGATGAGATATCTTCAAATTGCTTTAACACCCGCTGGGCGACCTTGGGTCTTGTCATAAGGCTCTCATTTATTGGGTATTCACCCTTAGATGCCCGCCTTATCGTGTTAGCGAGCTCCTCGGCAGCGGTATTCCTGTTTAAGCAGGCTACGGCCGCTGTCTTGATAACCTCGAAGAGCTCTTCATCATCAGGATTGGGACTCAGCATTATTACCTTGGTATTGGGGTAATAGCGGGCGATTTTCCTTCCCAATTCTAGTCCACTGTGGGCACCGAGGGCTGAGCCGAGCAAGGCAATATTGGGAAGACTAGCGTCAATCATATCTAATGGGCTATCAGACGGGTCACAATCTAATACCTCGAAGTCAGGCTGTTGGGCAAGTGCCTGACGCACGCCAGCCCTAAAGAATGCTTCCTCATCAATTATCATTATCACGATTTTGTTCATTTGCTCACCCTCACACATAGATATTACTTACGGTCATAGGCTCCCGACGCCGATAGGTTCTGGCGACTTCCTGACGATTGGTCTGATAAGGAGGGGATTTCCATCTCAGTATCTAGATTGGCCATCTTCGACTTCTGCGTAAGGAACGTGGCGATATCTTCACGGTGAAACCGGCGATCACCACGCGTGCCGATACGGTATGTCTTTAGTACTCCCTGATTACTCCACCGCCTCACCGTATTGATATGCACATTAAGCAGACGAGCCACCTCACTCGTCGTCAACATAGGGTCAATCTCTTCGTGATTCGGCATCTCCACCTCCTCTCTTAAACTACCTTAAACTTACCTCTCCCTATTCTGCCTCATCCTAATACCCAGTTCAATCACCCAAACGAGTCATTTAGACAGTGAAACAGTCCCCCATTAGTAGTGCGTCAATAAGGGTAACAAATAATGACTAGATTGTAAAGTAAAGTAAGGATAAGTAGGGATTAGATAGGATAAGATAGGATAAGGTATAAGTAATAATTCCCAGCCGTGATTGACAGGGGTTCCCGGCTGTGTTTATACTAACAAGCGTTAGAATAATCTGACCACAATACAGGCAGCAGCCTAGCACTAAGTAGCTTTAGGCAGAGTGGGTAACCAAGGAGAGAGCCAATGGAAGTTAAAGAAGACAGTGAAAGAGCCAAAAAGGAAGCTAAGAAGGCGAAAGCCCAGGCCAAGAAAGAGCCAGAGCAAGTAGCCAAGAAGGAAGGCAAAGGGTCAGGTGCGGAACTATATAAGGGCACAGTGAGACTGGCAATATTGCCACCAGTAGACTCAGGTCAGGTCAGGAAATTAGAAGAGCACTTGTCTCAGGTTCCAGAACTGCAGCTAGTGTTGATTGGTGGTTCCGTAGCTGAAGGTACCGAGATTGTTGTCTCCGCAGAAAATCCCATCCCCTTACTGGATATCCTCAGGGATATGCCACTGGTGGCTCAAGTGACTAAGAAGGGTAAGACAGCTCAGATTACCCTAAAAGCAGAATAGCCCCGCTAGCGTCAAAGCATTAGACTTGCCAGGCCGAACCGTCTTAGTTAGGCGATTCAGCATGCTTCTTCCATGCCCTTGTTATAAAGTAAGCAGCCAGGCCACAGCCAACACCAATCCATAAATATTTCATCCAGCCAGGCAGTGGGGCTCCTTGAGGACTGCCAACATAGAACGGGCTGGATACCATCCAGTAGCTCTCACTAAAGGTACCATCGACTGCCTTTACCCTCCAGTAATAGGGAGTCTGCCTCTCGGCTAGCCTAATCCTCTCCTTTTCACTAAGAATATATTCTGAGTCAGCTAGCTCTCCCCGCTCCAGCACTACGGAGGCAAAATCACTATCTCCCGCGACCTGAAGCACATAGGTTACGCCACTGGGGTCGCTAACCTCCTCCCAGTCAAATAGCCCCTCAGCCTCTATCGTGGTGGCAGCTTTCGGCAATAGTTGCACTGGCGTCAGCGGTCTCTCTGATTCCATGGTAAAGACAGCGGCCACACTATTGATGCCATCGCTGGCGGTTACCGTATGGCTACCGGGGACACTAGGCGGTACCGTGAAGTTCACCGAAAAATTTCTACTATCAAGCGCCTCAGTTATGGCAATCGGTGAGGTCTCACCATTATCATAAGTGATGTCAATGGTGGCACCGTGCACAAACCAGATGCCGCTGGCAGAAAGCTCCATACCGACATGGCCTGGTGCGTCCAAGCTGGTAGCCGGATTTAGCCAGATGGAAGCCGGGATAGGTAGAACGGTCAATTCGGTCTCAGCCACATTATCGCTTTCATCGCGGACCCGTACCTTAACCAGGCTACCATCGGTATAAGCCGGGCGAGGTGGTATCACGAAACTCCCGCCGAGACTGCCAACACGAGTGGTATGCAGGGTTACCGGAATCGTGACAATCTCGGTACCATCCAGAGTAACGATAACCCCCTCTCTGACACCAAAGCCGGTGCCCCTAACCTCCACCATCTCATCTACATCCTGTGACGTGGGGCTTACGGATATCTGTGGCGTTACTCTGAACTCCGCTTCCGGCCGATTGCCCGACTCATCAATCGCAGTTATGATATAGTCGTCAGCCGGCCCCTCGGGAACCTCAATAGTGCTGATGAACCCGCCGTCGCCATCAGTCTTGGTATCACCACTTATTATGTTAACTTCTTTGCCGTCGTATTTAATGGTGATCTGCTGGTCACGGCGAAGCCCCTGGCCGCTAATCTCAATTTCAGAGCCTACCGTCCCTGCTTCTGGGGTCAGTTCAATTTCACCATGGGGTACGCTGAATGTAGCATAGGCAACTATCTGCTTGTCAATACGAGTGGCAACATAGACATAATGCTCACCACCATGCACATCCTCAATATCTTCGCCATCGTCAAGTTTATCGGGGACACGGAATTGGGTATAAAATTCACCGGGAAGCGGGTCAGTTTCCTCATTAGGTTTGATATTCCTCTCCAGTAGTTTGTAGTGAGTAAGTTTTTCCTCAATGTAATTACCGATGCTAGCCATATCATTGGAGAAATAGAGATAAAAATACTCCTCGGCCTCAAACTCAGTGCCCGTAACATAAACTCTGTCACCGACCTTACCCTCAGTCGGATCAAGAAAAAGCTCAGCCTCAGCTCGAGCAGGTACAGCCGGGAATACCGCCAGCAATAAGGACAGAATAATGCCTAATGCCAGCCAGCCTAATATTCCAGAGTATTGCCCCAGTCTTTTCCCCGTTAGCCTGAAAAGCATACCCCTTGCCTCCTGTGGTAAAGCCCGACCAAAATCCCTAAGGAATTACACCCCATTTCACAACTCCATACCATAGCCCAGGTTTTCTGTGATAATAAACGATAAAACGATACCCGTCAATACTACTAAAGCTGTATCTGGCCAACGCCTGGAGAGTGATCTAAGGAAGGTAGCTCAGGGCTCTCCCAGCCGGTCGCCTTTTCTCAAATTGACGTTCTCAGCAAACTCAGCGGCATTGATCTTACTGGAGCCTGAGGGTTGCACCTGCCTGACCATTATGCTGCCATCCTGAGAGGCAACCGAAAACCCCTCATCGTTTACCAGTATAACCTCACCGTGAACCGCCCCAGGAGCCGAGCCTACCAGCCTACAATCAAAAATTTTCAACCTCTCTCCCCGATAGGTAGTGCTGGCACCCGGCCGGGGATTGGTGCCCCGGATCAGGTTATAGACTGCTTGGCTAGGCTCAGACCAGTTGATGGTGCCGTGGCGCTCCTGACAAAACGGCTCGTAGGTTGCCCGGCTTTCATCCTGGTGGATGCGCGGAGCTTTACCCTCCTCAACAAGCCGAATCGCCTCAGTCAGGGCATCAATTCCCATGGGATACAACTTATTAAAGAACAGCGAACCCACGGTATCGTCGGGAAGGATGTCGACCTCTTTCTGAAGCAGTATCGGTCCGCTGTCAATGCCAGCATCCGGCCAAATGATACTCAACCCAGTCTTGGTCTCGCCCTGAATTACGGCCCAGTTCATGGCACTACCGCCCCGATGCCTCGGCAGTAGCGAGGGGTGATACATAATCGTTCCCTTCCGAGGACAGTTGAGGATAGCCACGGGCACTATGTCCTGAACAAAGGCAAGCGCCCCCAACTCTGGCTCGTAGGGAGCTATCACCTCGTAAATGCCAGCATCCTTCATGTGAACTGGCTCATGAACCGGAATGTCGTTATCTTGAGCCAGGGTCTTGAGAGGGGATGGTCTCGAAGAGCTGCCGCCGGGGATAAACACACTCACCACCTCTTCACCCTTTTTCAGAATGGCCTCAAGGAGTTTAGAGCCGAGTGATAGGTGGGCAATTAAGACAATTCGCATGGTAAGCTATCCCCATCGGTTAGTTAGTTTTTGGCTTTGGCATAGAGTTCGGCGGCTCTAAAGGAACTTCTCACCAGAGGTGCTGAGGCAACCTCGGCAAAGCCAAGGCTTCTTCCCAACGCCTCGAACTCAGCAAACTCTTCGGGAGAGACATACCGGGATAGAGGATAATGTTTTGGGGAAGGCGGCAGGTACTGACCAAGGGTAAGCAAATCACACCCGTTTTCCCTTAAGTCCTTCATGACGGCGACTACTTCATCCTTCGTTTCCCCAAGCCCAAGCATCAGTCCTGACTTGGTAACCATCACCGGGGCTAGCTCCTTCACCATACCGAGGAGTCTTATAGAGCGCCGGTAATCTGCCCTCGACCTGACCCCGGAATAAAGACGGGGCACCGTCTCCACGTTGTGGTTTAGCACGCTAGGTAAGGCAGCTACCACTGTGCTCAGAGCCTCGCGGGAGCCAAGGAAATCGGGAACGAGAACCTCAACCATAATCTCCGGCCTCTTTTCACGGAGCAGATTTACCGTCCTAGCGAAGTGAGCGGCGCCACCATCGGGAAGGTCATCTCTGGTGACCGAGGTTATGACTACGTAGCGTAGACCCAGCGCCTCTACCGCCTCGAGCAGGTGCTCGGGCTCTTCTTTATCCACCGGCAGGGGGTAGCCCTTCTCCACCGCACAAAAGCGGCAGTTCCTGGTGCAGATATTCCCCAGAATCAGAAACGTAGCTGTCTTTCGCGAAAAACAATCTCCCGCGTTAGGGCAGTGGGCACTCTGGCAAATAGTGTGCAGGCTCAGGCTATTAAGGAGTCCTTCCATAGCCATCGTAGCTTCGGGGTTAGCCCGCTGTTTAAACCAGGGTGGTAGCCTGTCTCTCATGAGTCTTATCCCTCACCAGAGTAGCAAGATTAGTTTGCCTAAGCAAATCCCGACCCACATCATCTGAACTAAGCTTCGTCCGATTTTGGAAAAGTCTCATCTCGGCATTGAAAACTTCTGAAAAACGGGCCAGTATCCTATCGCTTACGGCCGTCATTGGTATTTCTTGAGCTAGTACCACTGCCATTGAGATAGCCTCCCTATCAGTGAAGCCACAGGGGTTTATCAGTGAAAAGGTGTCTAAATCCGTATTTACATTGAGGGCAAAGCCATGCATGGTTACCCATCTTCTGACTCTAAGCCCAATGGCCGCCATCTCCTTATCCGCGGCCCAAACCCCACGATGGGATTTATCCCTCACCGCCCCAATACTAAAGTCGCCAAGGGCCCTTATGATTACCTCTTCAAGGTCATAAATATACTGGTGAAGATCCCTTCCCCTATCCTTAAGATCAATAATCGGGTAGACCACCAGCTGACCGGGGCCATGATAGGTAACATCCCCTCCCCTATCTACAAAGAATAACGAGATACCCCTCTCTCTTAGTTCCGCCTGAGAAGCCAGGATGTTCTCTACTTTACCTGACTTACCTATAGTAATCGTTGGTGGGTGTTCCACTAGCAAGAGGGTATCTCCGATACCGTCGGTTAGCCTCCGGTCTAGGAGGTCCATCTGCAGCTGATACACCTCGTCATAACCTACCCGCCCCAGTTGATAGACCGAACACAACATCTTACATTATTATTTTATGTAAAGTGAATTATATCACCCGCTCTTTTTCCGCGACAGGATGTGAATTGCCTCACCCTTAACATCCGCCGCCGCCTCCCAGATTGCCTCTGAAAGGGAAGGATGAGCATGAATCATGTCCAGAATGTCATCAACGGTACTCTCTAGCTTTATAGCCATAGCGGCTTCGGCGATGAGACACGTTGCCTGAGGGCCAATAATATGAACCCCCAATATCTGTCCATATTTCGGCTCGGTAATTATCTTAACCAGCCCACGCTGTTCGCCAACGATAGCCGCCATCCCGTTAGCCATGAAGGGGAATCTGCCAATCTGTATTTCATGCCCCTGGGCTGTGGCTTCCTGTTCGGTGAGGCCGACGCTGGCTACCTCGGGCAGGGTATAGATGCACTGCGGAATAGCGTGATAATCCAGTTTTGAATCCAGACCCCGAGCATTATCAGCCGCCGCCATCCCCTCAGCGATGGCAACATAAGCCAGCATCATACCGCCGATGACATCACCAGCTGCATAAATATTGGGTACGCTGGTTTCCATCTTTTCGTTGACCTGGATGCCGCCCTTCTCGACCGCCACGCCACATTCCTCTAGACCCAAGCCGTCTACATTCGGTCGGTAGCCTACCGCTATGGCCACCGCTTCTGCCTCTATCTTCTGCCCAGCGTCACCTTCGGAAAAGACGACTGCTTTACCACCGTCAGTGTCATCAATTCGGCTCACCCGGGCACTGCAGCATACCTGAATCCCCTCATCCCTAAGCACAGCCTCTAGAACCAGGGCTATCTCATCATCCTGAGCTGGCAGGCAGTGGGGCATCATCTCCACCAGACTTACCCGTGAGCCTAGCTTGGCAAAGACAGTGGCCATTTCCACCCCGACGACACCCCCACCGATAATCACCAGGCTCTTGGGGAGCTCCTCTACCTCCAGCAGATCATCAACACTCATTATGTCCGGGCTATCAGCCCCAGGAATAGGTAACACTATTGGTTTCGCCCCGGTAGCCAGGATTATTTTGTCAGCAGTGATAGTCTCTTTCTTCCCCTGAGCGGAGCCCACTGCTATCTGCCTTGAAGAAGTAAGTTTAGCCCGCCCGTTTAAGACATCAACCTTGTTACCCGAAAGAAGCCCCTTAACCCCTGAAGTTAAAGCTGATATTACTTCATTCTTACCGCCTTGCATCTTGGTTAGTTCCAGATTAGCCCCAGACACACTGATACCATATCGCTCCGCAGTTTTCAGTGATTGATAGGCCTCAACGCTGCGCAGCATGAATTTGGTGGGAATACAGCCACGATTGAGACAGATGCCACCCAGTTTAGCCTCTTCCACTAGGGTTACCTTACCCCCTAGCTGGGCGGCCCTTATTGCCGCTACGTAGCCAGCAGGGCCACCGCCAATTACAACTACATCTCTTTTTTCCATGCACCTTCCTTGCCAATCTAGGCTATTAAAGATTTCGGGGCTTGTAATAGCTCGGCCAAGCTGTTAATGAATGCCGCCGCCACCGCCCCGGTAAATACCCGGTGGTCGTAGGTTAGGTAATAGGTCATGATTGGTCGAATCACAATCTGCCCCTCTCTGACCACAGCCCGGTCGCTTATGCCCCCGGTGCCTAAAATGGCGGACTCAGGTTGATTTATAATCGGCGTCTCAAAACGGTAGCCACCACCCAGCGCCCCGAGGTTAGTTACAGTGAAGGTGCCCCCCTGAACCTCTTCCGGTGCCAGTGTCCGCTCCCGCGCCTTCTTAGCTAGCGTCCGTACCTCTTTGCTTATCTCAACCAGCGATTTCTGATCGGCATTTTTTACCACCGGAACAATTAGCCCCTCTTCCATAGCCACCGCAACCGAGACGTTGATATCCTCCCACTTTATAATCTCGTTACCTATCAGGCTAGCATTAACCAGTGGATATTCTTTGAGCAAACTAGCCACTGCGGCTACCATAAGGTCGGTATAGGTAACGCGGGCGCCAAGCTTCTTTTCCTGCCCCACAAGCTTTTTGCGCAGCTTCACTAGCTCAGCTACATCCAGTTCACCCATGGCCGTAAGCTGAGCCGAGACCGATAGGCTCCGGTGCATATGCTCCGCAACTGCCTTACGGATACCCGCAAGCGGGAGCTTGGATTTTACCCGTCTACCCTGATACCCCTCAGCTACGGCCTCAGCTAGAGGTGCCGCCTTCTTGGCAATCTCTCTCTCGATATCCTCCTTCACAATCCTGCCTTCGGGACCGCTGCCAACTACTTCGGTGATATCTATTCTGTGCTCTTCAGCCATCTTACGAGCCACGGGAGAGATTTGAATACGCTCTTTTTTCACCTCAGCCGGGGGAGCTTCTTTAACATCGGCGGCCGCTGGCGGTACCTCACCCTTCTGAATGGCTTCCAGTTCCTCCTTGGCAGCGACGATAAGAGCCGCTGCTGAGCCGATGGGTGCCTCCTTTCCTGCCTCAACCAGAATGTGAAGAAACCCCGATGCCTCAGCCTCAACATCATGTCTGATCTTCTCCGTCTCTACCACCAGAACAACACTACCCTTCTCAACCCGGTCGCCTTCCTTAGCCT